>TARA_R110000787_G_scaffold255577_3_pt1 | contig 16903 bp, 19 predicted proteins | sample TARA_R110000787 | Tara Oceans TARA_R110000787 (sample SAMEA4397920) | marine metagenome | biome: Polar Biome; feature: [DCM] deep chlorophyll maximum layer (ENVO:01000326); material: water (ENVO:00002006), including particulate matter (ENVO:01000060) such as... | depth 35 m
TATTTATTATAGCCCATGAAAGAGCTCATCTTACAAAATTTAATACACGGCTAAAAACTGAAGCATCTCGAGAAAATCATGCTAATAATGAAGGTAGAAAAGCTGTTTTAAAGTCTAGAAAAACACAAGATGAAAAAGGATTAGAAAAGCTTAAATCATTAGATGGACTTCCTAGAAGTAACCCTAAAACTAAATTAACATCTGCTGTTACTTTAGATACTATTAAGCAGCTATTTTCTACTATGAAAGCCGCTTCTGTTAACTACTACGGTAGTAAAACAGCTATGGATAGTCATACATCAGTACTAGAAAATGTATTAGATATCCTAGGTAAAGGCCTAACAGAGACATCTAATCTTGGTTTTACACTAGAGCAGATTGATGGTATTTCACAAGGTAGTTACGAAACTGCAATAAATAAAATAACCGTTTCTGTTGCAAGACAAGCGCCTCCATCCATCAATACTCAATCTCCTCAGGAAATATACGCACATGAACTAGTACATACAATGACTTGGCAAGCTATAAATGATAGTCCATTAGTAGCTGACAATATTGCAGCTCTGTATAGACAAGTCGAATCAGATTTAAAAAATAATCCTAAGTTTAAGGGCCAACCTTGGAGAGTTTTTGTACCAGCAGGACGAAAGCCATCTCAAAAAGAAATTGCTACAGCTAGACAGCAGTATGCGTATCTATTCGATAATCCTAAACAAGAAGCTCATAAATTACATGAATTCTTAGCGTATGCAGTAACTAATAGGCAGATGGTAGAGTATTTACAAACACAGCCATCAGCTATGCGTAAAGATTTTATTGGCAAGTTTATGAGAGCTGTTGAGTTGGTAGTTAATACTTTTAAAAGAGTATTTGGAAATGCTACTTCTAATAAAGCAGATCAAAACGCCTTCGAACAAATGCTAGCAGTAACTGAACACTTAGTTGCTATACAAAGCAAGCATCAAAGTAAAATTCAACAGCTGCAAGCTAAGACTTATAACTTTTTAGACGAAACTGATAAAAAACTAAAACAGTTATATTTTGAAAAGTCTGTAGAGCTCATGAATATTGATTCAGCTACAGGTAAAGCTAGGTTAGTAGTTGCTAGTGCTGTTGCCGGAGCAGTACATACATTAAGTAACAATGCGACATCTATACGCTTAAGAAATCAAACTAATAAACTACTAGGTAAAACATTACGCGGTGTAGCTAATGAAATTGGTGGGGGTGCTTTATCTGAGAATATGATTGAACAGCTGCTTCAGGCGAAAGTAAATGTATCTAAAGCTCGTCAAGAAGCAGAACGATCTACTACCCACTGGTTTACTGGGCATAAACAAGAAAATATTGATAGTATTTGGAAGTCAGTTGACCCAAGTGATAATCATGCAATGCCAGTTGAACTAAAAGAAGCTTTAACGGATGTCCTATTTAGAACTGATTTATCTAGCTTAATAAGTGTTGGATTTAGTCATGCAAGTATTGTTGATTTAATCAGTGATACAGATGCTATTAATAGGGCAGAGAAACAGCTTAAAGCTAGATTAAAAAGAATCCAAAGTAAGGGATTCACACCCGCTATTCGATATGCTGAAGAATTGGGGTATCACATAGCTACAGGTAAAACCTATCTTCGTAATGGGCACATGAATGCCCACACAATTGCACAAGAACATCTAGGTAATGTAGATCCCGAAGTGGTTAGTATTCTAGATGCGTATGCAACTTTAGAAGCATTAAAAAAGATTGACCAAAACCAAGCTAGTGATGTTAAAGCACTGGCATTAGATGAATTTCGTGCAGACAGCAAACAAAATGCCATTATTGATCTTTTAGATAGTCATTTGTTTTACAAAGAAGATTCGTTGAATGGACTATTCAATGGTAATCCTGCTCAGATGGTTAAAGGATACATCATAGAACGTGTAGATAATTTAACTAGTATTAAAGTAGGTAAGAGAGAAGATGTAGAAAAGATGAAAAAAGAAGGATATTTTGAATATTATCCTTTAAGTAAAATTGATCCTAAACAGACACACGATACTTTGTATATTAGTAGACATATGCCAGAAGTGGCAGATGTATCAGGGATTCTTTCTACAACTAACCAACGTAATATGGGAACAACGTTGACTGAAATATTCATGAGAGATCCTGCTTATCAAACTAATGGTAAACCTGACTTTGTTGCAATTAAACAGAAAGTTAACAAATTTATAAAAGATCAAGATAGGAAAGCCGACCTCACAGAAAATAAAGATTTTAAACTACGTCCTATTAGGGATGAAAATGGCCGTATTACTGAGTATCGTGTAATGATGGATCATGCATCGATGAAATCTATGTTACGACCTGACTTAGAAATTCAGAATGTATTTGCTCATATGAATTCTTCGTTGGTTGATAGGCAAGCTACATTAGACAATAATATAGCAACTATTGATATCTTAGTAGATGAGCAATTAGATTTACTGCAATCTCATGAAGACGAATTTACTGATTTATTAGATCCTGATGGAGCTTATATTGAACGGTATTATAAACTTCCTAAAGCTGTACGTGATTACATAACGGCATACAGTACACAAGGAAAGTTTATGATTCGTACAGATATTATAGATAAAGTTTTTGGGTATAAATCATTTGATATTACTCAATTGCAAGTTTTGGATAAACATCCAAGAGTAAAGTATGTAGCAGGAATGGCTCATTACATGATTAGGCAAATTGTTGGGTATGGTAAAGATCGTATAGTTATTGGAATGCCTCAAGTAATTATTAATAATTTACTTTCTAATATCAGTCAACTGTCGATGCGAAAGATTCCTATCTCTTATACTTTCTATAAGATTATTGAAGGAGTAAGTGAGTATAAAAAATACCGCACTGCAAATGAAGAACGTAATCGACTACAGCAATTAACAAATTCTAAAAATCTGCCTGCTAATAGTCCAGAAGCTCAACAAATAGTTAGGCTAACTGCACAAATAGAAAATAACAAGCTACACAAAATGAGTGCAGCTGGGTTAAATTCACTTATTGTAGAAGATATTAATGATGCACAAACAGATGGGTATTTTAATAGAATGCGCCATTTGCTTCGACTGGAATCATTTAGATGGAAAGACTATACAGACAAGGTTCCTAAATCAGTTGGAACAGCAGCTGGTCTTTTATTTGTAACTAAGGGCAGTAAACCGTATCAAATGTCCCGACACTTAGTTCAAATGACAGACTTTCTAGGTAGGTATGTAATGATTGAACATGCTACTAAAGTACAAAATAAAGATTTCAAAACAGCAATGCATGAAGCACTGAATGCATTTGTATTGTTTGATGAAGCACTGGTCCCAGCTCTTGAAGCTATAGATGCAATTGGAGCTACCTCTTTCTTATCTTATTTCTTAAGAAACCAAAGAGCCTCTAAACAATTAGCGGAAGCTAGTCCAACTTCAGTGGCACTATCTGCAGCAGTTCAACATGCTACTGGCATACCTACATTAGGTAATGTTAATGCATCTTGGCTTGCTGGAGACTTCTCACCAAATACATTCCAATTTGATGATTTATTTGATGAAGCTAATAATGCAACAGGTATTGAAGTTCTAGCGTGGGTTAAGGGGCTATTTAGCTAATACTACCCATCTTCTATATCGGGGTGATGTCCTGACTCATTATCTTTTCGCATCCCATCCTCATCGATCTTACGCTCAGTAAGGTCCTTCTTAATACTTGCTGCAACAAAACTTGCTGCAGCTAGCATAGGAATAGTCCATACCATTTTATCTGTCAGAAATGCCATGATATAAGTAGGTACTAATACAATAAGCCCCTGTACTAAAGCTATTTTTATACTATGTAAATCCATAAATTAGTCAGATAGTACTACTTTAATAATTACAAATAATATAAATGCTGCAATTAAAAATATAGCTACTGGTAGGAGAAATATACTAGCTACAATCGTTAAAGTACCTCCTACGATTATTGCAATCGTATAAAATATACTTTGAGAAGTAATATATGTTTCTTTTAATTTAGTCATTGAATAATGACTCAGTTTCAATTTTATCTGCTTTAGGTATAGTAGCTTCTACATCATGTTTATCCATACCTTCTTGTACCCTGGTAATATCATCATTTTTATCTTCTGCTCTTTCTGCGTAACCATTCCCATTAACTGATTTTGAGTCTCTACGTTCTTCTTCAGCTAATTCTTTAGATGCTGCAGCCATACCTTCAGCAGCTAGTGTATCTATACGAGCTTTCTTAATAATAGCATCTCTAGCAGTATTTTCTGCAGTCTCTTCTAAATGTACTTGAGCTCTAGTCTCTCCTTTTTCTTCAGGAGTTAGTCTACGACCCTTTTCTCTTTCTAGTTCATGTAAAGCCATCTCTTCTAAAGTACGTCGTCTTCCATTCTTACGTCCGTATTCCCATGGTGATCTACTATTTTCTGGAGATGGTAGTGGTCTACTACGTTCCATGTTTTCTTCATCCGGTAGATGTACTTGTATCGGAGGAACGTAAATATCTGCTACTTGTTTTTTCTTAAGTGCTTCTACTATGATAGATTCTAGATCTATATCGATTTCTATTTTCATTGTTCCTCCATATGATTTAGTCCGTAATGAGCAATCATTAGTGCATCTGATCGTCCATCAAGTAAACCTCCTTTTTTCCCGTATAGATTAGCTGCTGGGTATAAACTTATAGCTATTTCAGCAACCTGTTTCTTAATATCTTTACCTTTAGCAGTAATACCTATATATTTCTGCCATATTTTAGGAGTAACTGTACCAGGGGAATTCCCTGTAAGTAACTCCGCAATAGTTAGTACAGTTCCTAGATTTCTACCAAATCCAAAATTAGATTTAGCGGACATTCCAAATAAGGAATGTACATCTTCTACCCATACTTTACTGGAGCCTAATGCTAGGCCTTCAGTATGTAACCAATTCCACGTATCACAGATACTATTCTTTTTTAGGTCTAGTAGGGCAACGCTGTCTGGATTCGTAGAATCCAGTACAGCAATTGCTCCATTAGTTCCGGGATCTATCCCCGCAATTAGCATAACTATGCCCTAAGACGTAAACAATGAATCTTGTTTACCATTGCTATCAACAGGAGTGCTACCCATAATAGCTGCAGCTGAAGTAGTTTTAGCTTTGCTACTTTTATCGATAACTGTGCCTGTATTCTTAGCAGCCCACTTATCGAACATTGTAGCTGGTTGGTCGCTAGTAATCTCTTCAGCAGTTTTGCCTTCAGGATTACCGAAGAATTTACATTCATTAACTGTACGAGATTCACCTGTAGACTCGTACTGACCACTAGCAGTTTTAGCTACTTTGTCTTCTAGAACTTGATGAACTGCAACCTTAACTGGCTTATTTAGTAAACCTGTTAATACTGGGCGTTCAGAAGGTGCTTCCTTCCTCAGCTCAACGTTGTAAACATTAATGGTCTTTTTCTCTACTGATTCCATGCACTTAGCTAAGCTTTCACCTGTAACAGCTACACACATAGAATTAGCAGTGGAGTACCCTGGTAGAGGGTAGTCTTTGCCGTCTTTAGTAAAGTACGTCTTGTTACCTTTAGCTTTACCAGATTTGATCCAGAATGACTCTTTGAGCTCTTTACCTGCAGAATTCTGCAAGATAACGTTAAAACTTACTGCCTCTTTTGCAGACTGATTCAGATATACCATCTTAACAGTTGCATCGTAGACTCCAGATTCCCATGCAAATCCACCACCTACACGTTCTATAGATTGTGTTTCTACACCTTCAGGGAGTTCCCATTCACTCATAGTATGTATCCTTATGTTTAGGTAATAATAGAGCAATATGCTCTTAATTGGATTTCTCTCTTTGTTTTTGAATGTACTGATCTAATAGCTTAGTAAATTCTTTAAGAGATAGACCGGGTTTTTTAATTAATGCTTCTGCAGCTACTTCTTGAACTACGGCGAACCCAAGTTCTACAGCCGTAGATACTACATCTTCGATAAGATGGTGTTTAGGACTATCTTGTGCTGAAAATTCAGACATTATATCTCCTTATTTTATTGTACTTTCGAAGGTATTTTGAGGAGTTTCGGCATAGAACAGTAGCAGTAGGTAGAGGGAGATTAATACCTGTGATACCACTACTGTTCTAATCGAGGTCTAACATGTTTGCCTCCCTTTAATGATCGTGCAACCATTAAAAGAAGGACTAGTAGTTTATAACTCTTCAGTTAAGATAGGCCCTACGTAGGAGGAGGACCCCATAAGGAGGGTTCATAGTCCCATCCAGCAGTAGATTTATTTACTGTGGCTCTAATACTGCGATACCACAGTAACATCTTATACCAGACTAGACTGATTTTAAACTATTTATAGTATTCGTGGAGTCTGTTGATTACGTGCTGTAAGTTATTATCTATGTAGGTCTCCTTCATATCCCACATCCCCATAGGACTTCTAATTCGCTCGTTAACAGTCTCTTTTGTTAACCTAGTTTGATATACGTATTTAAATCCAAGTGCCTTATCTTCTGGAGTAATGGTGTATCCAGGGGATTTAGCTACTTTGTCATCAAGTTTAGCCAATGGGATCTTTTTAGTAGATAGAACTGTGGTAAAGAAGCTCTCAATACCCTGATTCATCAGTGATCCTTTGACCTTAACTAGGGTCTCATTGATCATTTCGGCCTCATTAAGGACATCAGAAGTATGAGCTAAGAATACTACATTCTTGGTAGATTTAGCTACTATCTGGGACATTAGCATCTTCATATACTGGGCGTATTGACCCCAAGCTTGCATCGTATTAGTTGAATTGATGACCTTAGTACTCTCGTACATATCCATTAAGTATGTGAGTGTATCTATAACAATTGTATGTACATCAGGCATCTTCTCTGCTTCGCCAAATGCTTGATACACCATATCTGGATCTGTAATAGTGAGTTCCTTAAATTTAGATCTAAAGGGTAATTTCTTACCATTCTCACAATTCAGGTACATAACACCCTCAGGGTTATCTATAGCTAGTAAGCTAGCGCTCTTACCGGAGCTAGACTTACCGGAAATTAATACTAAATGGTTATTATTCATTAATTACGCCTCTTTTAGTTAGTTCCTTACTTATTGATTTAATTGTACTATTTGTAAATTGATCTTCTGGTAGTGGGATATCTAGGGAGTTATTGAATGATTCCAATTTCTCTACTATTTCTCCCAATTGCATTTGTGCATCTACCAAGACCATTCCATATCTATATAGATGGTTAGCTCTGTTTCCGCTAGAAGTATGTGTCTTAAACCACCGTTCAATATTATCGACTCCAGTTGCACTAATTTGAGCTTTAGTTTCATCAGATCGTTTAGTTTCTGGTATGAACATAGTCGCATCTATGATACTCCCTTGGTTGTATTCATACTGGCCTGGATGAGAAGCCCACTTCCTTGCTATATCTTTAGCAGCTTCATCTACTGGGAATGGTAACCATTCAAATACATTAACCATGAACCGGGAATACTCACTAGACGATAATTTAAGTCTATGAGATAGCGGCAGTATTAATCTGAATCTATTAATCTCTGCTGTATGCCTCTTAGTTGTAGAAACTAGAAATGCATAATCTTCTAATAGAATCTTAACGGTAGAGATGTTGATATCTCCATCACAGTCTAGAATTAGAAGATCAAATCCTGGAATAGCATTCTCACTCTTACGATGACCATTAACAAATCCATGAGCTGTGTAGTGGTACCCATTTGCAGTTGTTAACTTGTGTAATTTATCAAATGGAGGGTGATCTACTTGGTAGTCATGAGCTATGTCTTTGCTAATCGCAGTTGTCAAACTATTTAGATCTGTTTCTATTAAGGTTTCTCCTATGAAGAATTCTATATCGTCAATAGAGCGTCTCTTAATAATGATATTATTTTTATATCCAAATGACATTGCTAGTGTCATTAGATCTTTTCTTTGTGTTTCAGATCCTTTATAGAAGGGTAGCTCTTCAACTAACTCGTGTTGTGTAACTTCGGTATCACAATCAGCTAGATAGTGAGCTAGCCGTTCATAAGGTCCTTGTTTCCTCATAAGTGTATGGAAGGCTTCTCCAGAATCTTCAACTACACTAATTGCGTAATCTAAGTGCTCTTGAGTTACTTCAGTAGAGTTATCCGCAAACGTATAAGCTCCTGCTAACTTAAGAGCTTTGTAATAACGGTGTGACATTTCTGCTTTATGTAGAGCCATATGATCTTTAAATTCATCAGCTGCTGCCTCACATTTCATCTGGTATTCGATTAAGTAAATTGAATTCTCTTTAGACATCTGCAAGACAGGGTTAAACGGTCTCCTTGCAAAGTCAGTAAAAGTATTCTGTATCGTAAGCACATCAGTAGCTAAGTTAATATCTACCATCTGTGCATAGCGTTCTTCTGCTGAAGCATACTTAGTTCTGTGACTATCTATGGTATATCCGAATAGTAATCTACGAGCGTAACCAGTTTCTAGAAATTGTTTAAACTCTTCTTCTATACGTCCTCCGTCTAATAGCTTGGTAGGAGTACCAAACATCATTAGGTTAGTAGGAGTATTCCCTGGGAGCTCTTCTGATCTAATATTCTCTGCAGTATTCTTAATTAGTTTCTGTTTTATAAAACCAATGTCATACAATTCTAGGAATGTATTAAGTACATCTACATTAGCAGACATGTTAGATCCGACTTCGTCTAGCTCTAGGTTCATAGAACCTGCTGAGGCTAGTAGTAGTTTCTCTCTCATCTGTTTAACAGCTGGAGAAGTACCACTATCGAAACTAAATGCTAATTCTCCTAGACGATCAAAGTGACTTTGAAATTTGTCTTTTTGAATTGCATACTCTTCGCCAATGGATAGCAGAGTTTGCCCACTAGATACTCTAGCTTGTGCTCTCTCTTGAGCTAGTATTTCAATGTTCTCTTCTGCTTTCCTAGGGAATACAGAGTTTAGAAATTCCTTTTTAAAGTGGGATACAAACTCCCGTTCTAATATATTAGTAGAATGGCCCTTACCGGTACCAGATACCATTAGGTTAAGTACATACGTATTAACTGGGATTACATCCCGGTCATTTGTTTGGATATTACACCGCATCATAGATGCTACTTTAGATAGGTAATAGCCAACTAGAATTCTAAAAAAATGTCGATTATCATTGTTTACTTTTCTAACAAGGATATCGACAATCTTTTCTGAAAAAGGATGATATTGTTTTTTAGTCATGTTTGTCCTCAGTGCATTGATGTGCGATGGTTAGATAGTTTCTTCCATCTTTATAGTTGTCTTCAATAGTTGGATTCCAAGCAGATCTTACAATCTTTAGTAAATCCATTTTTAGAGCATAGAGGTGTGGAAGATTTACATTTCCTGATTCTTTAGCGTACTGATTAAGTACTTCACACATGGTTGACCATGTTTCGAAGCAACGTTTAGGAGGGCCATACTTCTTTGCACGATCTTTTAGGATTTCTTCATCGTTCATTTCATCATCAGTCATCTTTTGGCTCCTGTAAATCTTTTAAGAACTGTACAGCTACGTCAATGAGTACTTGTTCTGGTTCGTTAGATGCTGCGCACTCTTCCAGTATCACTTCTACATAGTTCAATTTTTGATTATCACTGATCGCCATTACTACTCTCCTCTAGGTTAATGCATGATTCAGTTGTTTCCCCGTTACAACAGGGTGAATAGTTACCATGACAAATCTGACATTGTATGTGCCCGTGAACTTCAACAGGTTCTGTTGGACAATTACATAGTGGACAGATTTCAGTCATCAGTAATCTCCTCATTGATAACTTCTGTAACTAATTTAATGTAATCATCTACAACTACAACATCTGTAATACCAGTTTTACTAGTACTATCTAAGTGTGAAATCCAGACTGATGTATTAGCTTGCATAACATAGTCTCGGTAGTACCCTTCTGCATGATCTGGTCCTACAAATGAGGATTGGATTGCTGTTTCACACACTGCTAGAAACTGAGCTACAGTTATTGGATCTTCTGATGGAACAAATGCTAAATCAGCAGGATATCCATGATAGCTATGTGGCATACCTGGATACCCTACTGCGTCTATCTTAACCAATAGTCCAATGCGTTCTCTCTGTAACGCTTTTATTAGACTACCTAAAGACATCTGGTATTGACCATGTTGTAGATATTTAGGAATAGTAGCTTTGATTGCGTCTATAATTTCTTTTGGATTAGACATAGATAGCTCCTCTGACTACAAGTAATTTATAAAAAGTAATGCCCTTGGATGGGATCGAACCACCGACCTTCCGCTACCAAACGCAGTCACTCTACCAACTGAGCTACAAGGGCTTATATTTAATTATATGAGTCCTTGATCTTTCGCTCTCTGGAGGTGTGTGCTTTATGGGGTTCTAGTTTGTTAGGGCACTTGTCTGCTGGGTTAGATACAGATTCAGCATCTTTAGTGTATTTATCAAAGATACTGCCGAACACTTGTGTAACCTTATTTACATATTTCTGATGGTAGTAATGCTTTATAGGAATTTTTAAAATAACTCGTTTGAATTTAAGAATATCTTTTTGTAATTTTCTTATACTCATGTAGTTTCCTTAAAGAAATAAATTTGGCATGATAGTGAGCTACGCGTTTGTATCGCTATCACTTTAATGGCCCATAACTAGTATGACTCATGACCAACCAAATTTAAAATATGGTTAGGTTTCTTTATTATATAACTTTTTTGCAGTCATTCTTCTACTAATTCCAGCACATTTACTACCACAAAACTTGGCATTAACGCTTCGCATATCAGCCTCTTTATTGCATATTTTGCAGACTATCTTATATATCGCTTTGCGTTTTGTATAAGTTCGTTTAATCCAGGGCTGTAGTCCTTTCTTCTGGTATGGTCCTGTATCTTCTTGCATTTTAAATCTTTTCCACCATTGCTCTTCTGAAGCTGATAACTTCCAATTAGTCTTGTTACGTTCATCGTATAGTTTTATAGCGGTCTCTTTAGTTATCTCCTCTTTTAAGGTTCCGTCTGGTTTGTAGATCTTAATTCCAGAAATCACAGTTCACCCCTTTCAATTTAAAGATAATAGAGGTCGTGTTCAGAGCTTTGGAATTTCTCTTGCTTGCCTTACGGTGTAAGCCAACCTCTACTATCTCGATATTATTTAATGATGTGCTCTATTAGCAATGATTTCAATTTACGTGGTTTATAGGTCTGGGCTAGCCAGATTAACTCATTTGTGGATAGCCGTATTAACTGTGCTTTTTTAAATGGGATATTGACATATCTTTTTAGATCACCTACTTGGATGAAATCATCACTCATAGATTCAATCTCCCACTGGCTAACAGGTTCTCTGCTTGCTCACATATACCCACTACTGAACAGTAACGACAAGCTTTCACTTCTCCTGGAACTTCTTTAACTGTACCTACATTACCATCTGCAGATTGGCGCATTAGTGCTTCATCCATTGTAGCGAAATTTTTAGTAGATTTAGCAGTACTAGCAGGATTTTTGTAGTACTTGTAGACAGTTTCTGAAGCCCATAGTTCTGTATCATCACACTCTGGGAGATCCTGTTGAGGTGAATCAATCAAGGATTGGTAAGATTCCAACTTATTTGTAATCCACTGCTCTGTTTCCTCAGTACCCCATAGTGGGTATTCTTTTGTTAGTACCCGTTGTTGAGGGTATTGTTTAGGATCTTGTCTAGCTCTAGCAGCTGACCAATCTGTGAATATATAATTAATATTAATAATGTCACTAGTGATTTTATCTGGGCTTAGCCACTTATAGATACTGCCTTGTTTAATATAGTTATCTGAATTGCTATCATAGATGTATGTCCAGACACTGGTAGATTTATAATCATTTAATACACCATCCAGTACTAGATCATATTTACCAGAAATAATTGTATTATTGATTTCTTTTTCTGCTCGCTGCTCTACGTAAACAGGCATCTCTCCAGGAACAGGTGTTTCTGGGTTAACTCGGATACTGTCTGTAACGCTATCTGCAGCTCCAAATACTTTTAGTGCTTCTAGTACATTCTTACGGTCTAACCATGCTTCTTCACAACCATTATGAATAGCAGTTCCCATCCTAGAAGGGACTAGATCCGATATGTCTACAGTTTTAGCTAGATCTTTATTTTGATGTGCTAGAACTATCTGACGAATTGATTTAAGTAGTCCTGTAGCACTAATAACATTAGCACGGTCATCATAGTCATAGCTGTCATGCATTAGAAATACTGCTAGAGCTAGTGATATATTATTCTTATTAGTATATTTATATGCCATTTAATAGCCTCTCTGTTTTAAGTATTTTAAGATGTTGTTTATAATCCCCATGAGGTCTATAGGTTAATTCTATTAGATGGTTTTGTTCAGCATATCTAGTGGAGAATTTTCTAAATTCTCCCGCAAATAGGCACTCTTGGTAAGGCACTTTGTACCATCTAGGTAACCACTTAGCCTGTATCTCTTTAGTACCTATACATAGATAGTTTTTAGGAGACTGGTATTTAGATGGGTCTGGTTCCCAATCATCTGGTAGTGAATTTTTAATATAGCTCATGAGTTTATATACACATTATGACTAGCTCTAGTTAGAGCAACATAGAACAGTCGTGCACGAGTTTTAGGGTCTCTACATTTATTGATGTTTATTTTATCTATAAATACAGCAGGAAAGGTTCCTCCTTGTGCTTTGTGAGTAGTACCTGCAAATGGTGGACGAAGATCAGCTAGAGCATTTTTAATTTTATAAAAATTAGTCCAATTCTCTTTAGAACTGTTTCTAATAGCTATGTCTTTAAATTCATTTAAAACTTCAGTTGCTGCTACTGCAGATTTAGGGCTGAATACTTGCTTGAGATTGGATTTGGTATACTTGTTATAATCACCCTTAAGAGTAACTAAGTACCCAGGGATATTATACTGCTCTGTTTCTGTATAGCTACATACATGTACTACTTCGTTATTAGTTAATGTAGTTTTATCCTCCTGCATGACAACACTATTAGCAATTAGTCTTTCTCCCCTATAGAAGGGTTGAATAGTATCTTCTAAAAAGTATGCTGCTTTTCTGACCATACTATTATAGTTAAGTGCTGATTCATTGGTGTATGTACATAGTGGAATATCTACTTCAGCACCGGTTGTATAATCCATATACTTTTCAATAAATTTAGTAATAAAATCTGCATGAGGTAATATATGAATTCCTTCTCCAGCAGCATTTAAATGAGTATCGATTGTAGGTTCTGTTTGTAAAGATCCTTCAATGAACTGTCTAAATTCTGTAGCTTTATCCAAAATAGGATTATCTCCTACTTGTCTATGTACTTTAGTAAGTTTAAAAGTAAGTAGTGAACCATCAAAAATACTACAAGTATCTGATGGTGGAGGTAGTTGGAATGGATCCCCTACGAATAGTAATTTTAAATTCCTATGCTTAATTACTTTCACGATAGCTTCTAAGAATTGATTACCAATCATGGATGCTTCATCAATTATTACAACAGAATCAAATTGAACTTCGGATATTCCTACGTTCTTTAATGTCTCTTTACCGTATTTAGTAACTCCTGGTCGTAGTTTAAATAGAGCATGCCCAGTGGATACTGGTTCATTTACGATGTCTGATAAAACTGCTGCAGCTCTATGAGTAGTAGCACATAGTGATATATCCATCAGTGAATTATACTGCTTAATCCTATTAATAATTTCACCAACTACCGTACTCTTACCAGTCCCTGCTGCTCCTGTGAGTACCGCTACACTAGGTGTATGTGCAGGTGTAACGTGAAGTAACTGATCACATATCCCATCTATGGCATCAATTTGATCTTTAGATAATTGGAAAGACATCGTTTATTTCCTTTTGAGTTGCGTGGTTATGTAGTGGAACTAGAGTATCCCAGGATCTGCCTACTTCTAATGAAGCTGCCATTGGGACATCTGTTGATCTAATTAAATCATCATCATTCCATTGCATTTCTTGAATGAGTACATCATTAAGAAACTGAATATATCTAGCTTCATGTTTGACTAGGAAATACCCAGCATCATGAATCATATTACAAGGGAGAATCTTTGTACTGTAACCAGAGTCTTCGATTCGTCTATTAGTGGCATTCATAGCTCTGTTAAGTAGCATCCCCCAGGACTGAGTAATAGCATTATTAGCACTACGAGCTTCTTTGTCTGCTTCATAGGGTGTCTTAGAATTACCTAGGACACATTGAGATACAATCGGAGTTCGTAGCTTTAATCCAAATGCACATTTCACATACCCATCAGTTTCCATGATGCGTTTGTTATGTGCATTGAATTCTTCTGAGACTTTATAAAGTTCTCTAAAAGATTTTTCTATTTGTTTAGCCTGTTCCATAGGAAATCCAGCTCTCTTATGTAAAGTATGAGCCGTGCCCATATATTGCAGAGCAAAAGTAGGAGCTTTAGATTGTCGTCTTAGTTCTGGATATTTATCTGCTATAGAATTAATGCTATCTACATTTGTTGGATCTATATCTGGCATCTGATCTGCAAAGTATGTTTGAGCTCTTAGTGAATGCCCATCATATCCGTCTGTATAGACTTTAATACGATTAGGATCTTTACTAAGTATGGCTCCTATGCGTTCCTCTAAGGCTGAGAAGTCTGCTCCTGCAAACAACCACCCATCAGGGGCAACAATACAACTTTTAACTAGCTTGCCCATTGAACCATGGGCCGGTAGATTAGTTAGATTAGGGGAGTTACTAGATAGTCGTCCTGACTGAGTACCACCTAATTTGAGATTTCCATGTAAGAAATCTTTCTCTTGCAGAAATGCTTTAATAAACGTTCCATTTATTTTACATACATCAGCTAATTCTCTTACAAACCGCAACAGATCTAAAATATTAATATCAGTTGTATGGTTTTCTAAATCTTTAAGTACATCTGCACTAGTAGCAGGTGCTCCAGATTTTGTTTTATCTAAACTAGGTAATTTTAAAGTATCAAATAATAGAGTAGCTAATTGTGAATGGCTACTTGGGTTAAATACTACGTCTTTAAAATCCTCAATAGGTTTAACTAATTTCTTTAATTTAGAATTAGCTTTATCACAAGTATCTTGTTGTAGCCGATTATTAAATTCAATCACATAATCATTCTCTTGGATTTGCTCGAGTAAAACTTTTTCTTTGCTCTTTAGAATAGTATGGACTTCAGTAACTTTATTAGAGTCCATAGGTAATCCTACTAGCATCATTTTCAATAATGTATATAAGCTAGGTTGGAATATTTCTGTATAAGGACGAGAAGTGATCTCATCATTATATTTTTCCCAACTGTAAAATGTAGCTAATGTATCTATTAAGTTATATTTTAAGATTTCTCTTTTAGAATATTTACTAAGATTCTTTGCTTCTAGTGCGTAGTTACCTACGTATTCTAAAGCTATATTCTTGAGACCAATAGTTACTCCAGTAGTGGCATTCTTTGCTAGGTAAGCCATAATCATTGTGTCATCAAAGGTTCTAAAGTAATTAAGACCTTCAATCATTCCAGCATAGTCTGTTGAATGATCCATCCACAAATGTCTGATCAGTAATTTGGCATCAAATAGTCCATTATGGAATATGAGTTTACCTTTATAAGATTCTAGGAATTTCTTTAGATAATAGATACCAGTAATGGACAGATCGATAGCAATGCCATCATGCTTAGACCAAGCGAAGGCAATTGATACAATTTCATCTTCGAGGCTGAGTCCCGTAGTTTCAATATCTGCAGCCAATACTGGGTATTGGTACAGTGAATCTAAGAGCTCCCGATCAGATCCATACTGGAATCCATATTCTTCATGTCTAATACATAAAGTAGCTTTAGTACCAGTAATAGCTTTAAGGCCTATGTCAATAAAGCGAGTGTTATCAGGTTGTTTAAATAATGATTTATAATTTGGCACATACACACACTGGTATTTTTCGTACCCAGCATGCTTACCTGGCAACACAGTGCTGTAGTAATTAGCAACTTTAGTTACTTTAGTAATAAACTTAAAGTAGCTACTATCAGCTATGATTAATTTAGATGCGCTCTCTGGAATTTTACCAATCAGTTTATCTAAATAAGCTTTAGCAGTTTTAGCTATGATTTTTGTAGGAGTGTTATATATAAGAGGTAGTACGAGTACAGAGCTTTTAGCAATGCCCTCTTTACTTAGTTTATCTAGATAGTGATTATAAATTTCGACTAGATTCAGTGCGTCTTCTTTAATAAGTAACACTGTAGAGATATCTGCCATAACATTCCTCTAATTATTCATATAGATTGTTTCTCCAATACTGGAGGGTTCGTGGTCTGAAGTGCAGATCCAAATAATAGGACAATCGATATCTCTTAAATCACTCTCTCCTTCTAAATCTGTAAAATAGATTAGGGCTTGAGTAGGATGATTTTCTACATAATCCAATACAGGTTGGAATCTAGTACCTCCACCCCCAACAAATTTTAGATCTAGAATATTTGTACTTTGATCTACGTCATGAATTTGATGAATTACTGAATCGCAATCAATGACTGTCATATGTTCAGGATTAAACACTTGTTGAATGCCTTGTATTTCACTTAGCATGTCTTTAAGTGCATCGTTATCTATACTGCCGCTCGTATCTATTGCAAAAGTTAGATTACCTAATCCGTAACTATGAAGACTAGGTAGATAATCCGTAGGGTATCTTCTATTCTTTCTAGCCCAGGAGTATTCTTCCTTAATACGGGTGTCTAGGAATTTTGCTAAAATAACTTGCCAAGGCAACTTAGGGTTTAGTAGCTCTTCTATTCTTCGTAGAAT
>TARA_R110000787_G_scaffold108447_1_pt1 | contig 16879 bp, 18 predicted proteins | sample TARA_R110000787 | Tara Oceans TARA_R110000787 (sample SAMEA4397920) | marine metagenome | biome: Polar Biome; feature: [DCM] deep chlorophyll maximum layer (ENVO:01000326); material: water (ENVO:00002006), including particulate matter (ENVO:01000060) such as... | depth 35 m
AGAGGTATTTTAATGGGTGGTGTTAGATCTATGTTAGGGCAAACTGGGTCTTTTAAGATTAGTGATGAAATGATTGAGCAGGGACTTAAACTAGGTGCTAAACCTAGCGACATTATTGTAAACAGATCCGACCAAGGTGGTTATAGTAAATATTATCAGAAAAAAGATAGGGCTTACGAAGTATCTAAACAGTTTGCTCCGGGAGCGTCTTCCGAAGATTTTACAAAACTAGAGCAAATAGGTGTGCTCGAACCTTTTAAAGCACCCGGTGGGGATTATCAAGTTTACAAGACACAGAAAGTAACAGACGCTAACGGTAGAGTTTCTATTCAACCCGTTGTAGAAGAAACTGGAAAATTTAAAATGTTAAATTTAGATTACGAGACTTTGATGAGTCCCTTACAAGCCCAAAACAGAGCTTTTTCATTTAACTTCTTTAAAAAGAATTTAAGGAGATAAATTTTGGTAGATCTTCCAACTGTAAATCCTGACACAACCGTTACCGTTTTAAGTGACAACCAAGACGGTACTTGGTCTTATGGGTTTAATACTCCTAGTGGACAAAAGGTACAGGATATATCGTTAAATCCACAAGATTTAACGAAGGCCGTAGCCGATTCTACGGACAAGAACCACCCACGTATTATTCATCTCTTAGGGTTTCCATCCCTTAGCCAAGGACCAGGAAAAGGGGATGTTGCGGAAACTTTAGTCCCAGCCTTGAACAAGGGTGCTGTAGGTATGGTTCCAGGGATTGTTGCTGATTTACCTAATGCTCTAGTGCATGCTGTTGGTGAAATACCTTTTAGTATCTTGAAATGGGCTGCTGGAGGGGGTGAAGGTTCTTTAGCAAAAGCTACCAAGCAGCGTTACATAACTTCATCAAAACCTTTTCTAGGTGTAGACTACACCACTAAAAAAGTTGAACAGGGCGCTAAAGCAGCCTCCCAATATTTGACAGGAGATTTTAAAAATACTGCGGCATTTGATTACATTCCTGATTCGGTAATTGACTTTGTTGATAAGCATGTTTTGGACATAGATTTAACACCTATGCAAAATACAAGGGGCCGGAAAGTGTTGGCTATGATAGGGGAGATGGCTGGCGCAGCAATGATGGAAGGCTCTGTTATTACGGCAGCCGCCAATAAACTGGCTACGTTTACAGGTGACCTTACGACTAAACTGGTAGCTAATGTATTAGGTGACCTGCAATCGAGGAAACCTTTAAGATCAGTGGCATTGGAAACAGCCGCAGGGGGTATGGCAGGTGCTGGAATGGTTTACGGACCTGAAATGCTTCCTGAAGGAACTCCTAAATGGTTGAAAGATGCTTCGGTAGCTGGGTTTGGTGTATTAGCTCCGGTAGCTGGTATAGGTACGGCTTCCGCAACCTTTAACCTTATTAAAGCGGCACCTATTTTGAAGGGTGCGACAAATTTTGCCAAAGGTTTTGGGCAAATGTTTACGGCTTCCGGAATAGAACAAGCCGCTGCAAACGCTATACAAATGACGGGTAAAGCAGATAACTCCGGTATTGTAGGTATCCGGGAACAATTACTCCTAGCCCAATCTCTTGGAAGAGAAATGGATCCAAACACTAGGCTTTCTTATACCCTCCCTCAAATGGCAAGATCGGAAGCCAATTTGCTACAGGCTGAATTTCAGTTAGCTATTAATAATAACCGTTTAGAGGGTTCAGAAAAAATATACTCTTCAGTATCAGATTCTCAATTAACAAGGGTTGAATTTCAAGATAAAATAAATGATCTTTTTACGTATGCTGATTTTCAAGAAGGTCAGATGGCAAAGGTATTTGGTGACTCTGACGTTGCTGCTGATGTCTACAGGTTACACTCGAATCAAATGCTGAACAGAGCGGATACAATTAAAGAATCTATAAACAATATTTTATTTAAAACAGACCTTGGGGGGGAACCCTCACCGGGTCCTGATCAAAGGTACTTAGTAGAAAATGATTACGTAGATAACCAAGCAAGCGGTTACATATATGCAGAAAATAGGCGTAGAGCTTTAATAGAAGGCCGCCCTTTGTCTGTTGGGCAAGATTCTTTAGCCCCTGTTCAAGAAGCTCTTAACAACCTTTCCGGAAAATTTGAGGCTGCTTCGGAAGCTTCTATAAACTCAGCTATGGAAAGAATACAATCCATACGAGAAGCTATTCCGGTAGGCGCTTCCCGGGAAAACAAAGCTGACTTTGATATCTGGATTAGAAAAGAGATAGAGGCTTCTTATGCAGAGATTGATGGTCTGGAAAATATTATTTGGGGCGCTATTCAAGGTATTGAAGTCCCAAAAACAAAACCGGAAATTGTTAAAAACTCAGCGGGAGAAGATGAACCAGCGGGTCCTGCTCTTATGCTGGGGGATCAAACGGTATCTCAATATTTTGCAGATAGGGTAAAAGCTATTGAAGCAGGTACTTCTGAAAATCAAAACAAGTATCTTTTTAAGTTAGCTGGAAGAAGAGCTTTAATAGAAAAAGAATTAACAGATAACCCTGATTCACCAAGCTCTAAAAAATTAACCAAGGCTAAAGAAAATATAGTAAGAATAGAAGATCAGCGGCAGGACACAATTGCAAACCTTGAAGAACTTTCTAAAAAATCCGGTAATATAAAACCGCCTGAATCACTTTTAGAGTTTTTATCTCGGAGAGGGGGTTTGATAGATACGGGTGGTGAATTAAAGACTATGGGTGTTCATCAATGGCATCAAAAAAAGAACTTAGGTTTTGGCAACAATCAGTTAGTTCCAGTAGGCCGCAATAATAACAAAAACGGTATTCCCCCTAGGTCCTTGGGAGAGGCTCTGGAATTAGCTAATGATTTTGGTTACATACGTATGACAGGTTATGATGAAGGTGTTCAAAGGGTAGGTGAACAGGACTTACTTGACCTTATTACTGAAGAAATGGGAGGGAACAAGGTATTTAGCGAGGAAGACACTAATACTGCTATAGCTAGTGGAACTAATGTATTTGATGAAAATATTAGGTTCATGGAAAGTCTTGCGGGTGAGTTAAACATCGACATAGGTCCGGGTTCTCTTAATCCTGCAACAGGACGAGATTGGACGTTAGACGACTTACAAAACGTTCAAAAAGATTTTGAGAGTCAAGCTAATCCACTTAACCAGACACTTAACGATTTGGACGCTAGGTTTAATGAACAAGAACAAGCTAGAATGGCTGCTGAAAATAGCATATTAGCAAAGAACACTGCTGGTGTTTCAGATAAAGACGGCACGGTAGATTTGTTAAGACCAGATGAAATTAAAGATAATGGGGAGTTAGGTGTAAGGTTAGACGGTGGTATTCAAATAGGCCGATCAGCAAAAGAAGTTCAAAATATTTTATCTAGCTTAAAAAAATCGTATAGGTTGGAAGAGGGTAAAAGAGGGTCCGACTCTGATAAATTAGCGGCTATCCGACAATTAATGGGTGAGTTGGATCAGGTAATAGATCAGAATTTTCCTAATCTTAATCAAGACATGCTTAATTCTAGTCGAGAAGTTACAAAAACAAAAAACCGGTTGTTTGCTGGAGCACTTGGTAACATAATGAAAAAAGGATTCGATGGGGAGCTTAAAGTAGAAACTCCTGCCATTGAAGGGCAGATTCTTCCGTTAGGTAATTTGGGAAAAGGCGTAGACGCACAAACAAGTTTAACTGCTTTAAATAAACTTCAATCGGCTATGACTAGCGTAACGGTTAACGATGTAGGCGGTCCTTTTATTAGAAACCTCGAAACTAATGAAATTTCAATAAACCCGGAAGCTAACTGGGTTGAAATATCTAAAAATCCTCCTAAACCTTTTAAACAGACCACAATACCTAGAGGTCCTGAAGGCACTTATAATAGAGATTTAGGTCTTTCCGTGGAAGAGGGGACCCCTATCAACCCGGCTACTATTAAAACAGTAGAAGGGATTTTATGGAGAAGATTTACTAATTTAACTGGAAAAACAGGCCCTGATTTTAATTCAAAAGCTGCCCTAAAATTTATAGATGATAACAGCGATGCCATAAAATGGTTGGAAAAAGCTACTGGCGAAAGATCTGGTTTTGGAGATCTCGCTGCAGTGGAAACTAAAGCTAATGCTTTAAACGGTTTGGCTGAGGGAAAATTAGATAATTTAATAAAACAAATGACAGAAGCTAATTCTTTTGATGAAACATTTACGGTAGATTCTTTTAGGGACCTTTCAAGTTCTTTAACAGAAAGAACAAAAAATTTATCTTCTGCCCAAGTGTTTTTAGAAGCTGATCCACACAAAGTAGCCCAGCTGTTTTTGACAAAAATTGGGAAGTCCAGTAACCCTAGACAAGAGCTTAATGAAATACTCAAGGTTTTGGAAAGCGGGCGTTTAGAAGACGGGTCAAATCCGGCTTTTAAAGGGTTCCAAACGGTTATCGCGGAAGGCATTTTCAACCGTAGTTTAACAGGACCTGATGGCGAAGGCCCCCTTGCTGCTGTAGCTAAAAGGTTGCTAGAAAGTACAAACACTACCATCAAGTTTTTAGACGGCAAAAAGTTACGTGAAAACGTAGATAACCCTAACATGCTTGAAGTAATAACAACCCTTTTTGGAGACCACGCTCCAGACCTTTTTAGAAAATTTGCTGTTGGAGCTAGTGAAGTACCTCTTCAACCCTCTAACGCCACCGCTTCTAGTAAACCTTTAGCTGGTACAAAGGTAGCTGACGAGGCTATAGCAAGCATGGGTAGGATGGCGGGTCTTAGGGCTGCCAGTGCTTTTCCGTCACTTTTAAATCCATTAATGGCGGCGGGGATGGGAAGAAGACTTGCTGTTGGGGTGGCTAGAGAATTAAAAGGTAAGGGGATGGAGCGGCATGTAGTGGAAGCTCTTATAGATCCAAATTACGGCCTAAGCTTAATGAAAAGATTTTCTGAAATGTCGAAACCAGAAAAAGAATCTTGGCAAAAAAGAATGGTAAAATGGGCTCATTCAGACCTTTTAAGAGAGCCTTTTCAAAACATGAAAGCACGTGGGTTTACATTACCCGGAGCGGCTGTTGAGGTAATTAAACAAGCCCCTGCCGCACAAGAGCTTATTCCAGAAGACACCGAAGAGGTTTCTGCTTTACCTCGGCCTTCGAGGGGTCCAAAGATAGCGGCTACTAATGTTATAAAACCCATAGCAGCGGGTTCATCCATGAATGGCACGTTGATGGCGAAGTTAATTCCGGATCTCCAAGGTGGGATGCCCAGTGGTACGGGCTCAGGGCCCACGGCTCAAGGCACAGCCGAAAGAGGTAGAGATACCTTTGGAGCTACTGATCCAGTGTTTGCAAACAAGGGTGGTCTGGTTTCTTTATGCGGTCCCGGTAAGCCAAGGCAGATGGTTTCGTGAGTATATCGGAACACTTTTCTTTAGCTGAGTTAACTAAATCACAGACTGCGGAAAGGTTAAACATCCTTAACGAGCCTGACGCGGAATCCTTTGAAAGCCTTGTTTTGCTTTGCGAGAATATATTAGAGCCTGTAAGAAATCATTACGGAGTTCCTTTTACACCTTCTAGTGCGTACAGATGCCCAGAGTTAAATAGAGAAATTGGGTCTTCAGACACTTCACAGCACATAAGCGGACACGCCGTAGACTTTGAAGTCCCTGGTATAGCAAACATGGAATTAGCAGAATGGATCATGGCTAATCTTGACTACGATCAGTTAATCCTTGAGTTTTATAAAGAAGGGCAACCCAATTCTGGTTGGATCCATTGCAGTTACTGTGATGGAGATAATCGCAAGGATGCTAAAAGATTTGACGGAGATAACTGGTTAACTTTAGGAGATTAACAAAAATGTTAACAAAAAGACAAGCTAATACACTAGAAAAACATTCTCAACACCACACTAAAAAACACATGGCGTTTATGAAAAGTGAGATGAAAAAAGGGGCCTCTTTTACAAAAGCTCATAAGGCCGCTTTAAAGAAAGTAGGTAAATCAAAGGGCTAACATGGTTTTTTCTTTAACAGGAATATTATTTAAAATCTTCTTTGTAGGAGGTTTAGTTACCTCGGGGACTACTTCTACTCTTTTATCTGCCGTGAGCACTGGGAAAACTATTTACGATCAAGCTGTGTTAACCGAATCAAACCCAACGCTTGAAGAGAGAGGTCGGGCTTTACTACCTTTTACAGTGGCCCCTCTACCTAAACCAGCCAGTCCCTAGCACCTTCACCCATAATAGTATCTGCAATATTAATTTTACTTCTCAAAGCCTTTACTATTTTTTCATCTATTGTCTTGGGTGAGATAAGGTCTATGTAAGTTACTTTATTAGTCTGTCCAATCCTATGCGCCCTGTCCTCTGATTGTAGGCGCAACTCTAGGTCATAACTGTTGCTGTAATAAATAACAGTTTTAGCGGCTGTCAGGGTTAAACCATAACCTCCTGTTTTAGGGTGCCCCACGATGAAACGTAATTCAGATTGTCGATCTTGGAAATCTTCCACGATCTTCTGACGATCCGAAACAGGGGTTTCACCGTGGAGCGTTGCGACTGCTTGTACGCTGAAGCAGTCACGCAGGGCCTCGGCAATCGAGCGAATGTCTGCAGTCCATGTCGCCCATATGATCGCTTTACCCTGTATCTCTCCACATATATCTACCAACTCTTTAATTCTATTGGAGGGCAAGGAGTGAACTACTCCATCGTCATCCGTAAGATTTCCGCAACAAATTTGTTGCAGTCGCATAATCTGAGTGAGAGCATTCTTAGTAGTAGCCAGCTCTCCATTTTTTAATTTAGCTAAAGCAAAGTGTTTCATTTGATCGTAGGCTTTAACTTGTTCTGGGGTCATCTCCACATCCCGCCGTACATAAACTTTGTCGGGAAGGTCTAAACAATCCTCTTTACGGACCCTGTACGAATTATTCTCCAATATAGTGGTTAACTCATCTAAACGACGAAAGCCTACTATTTGGTTAAAAGAATGGGTCCCCATAGTACGGCGCTGGACCACTGCGAATCGTGCTTGAAAAGCGTAAAAAGAGTTAAACCCAAGTATCTTCTCATTTAAAAAATTCATCTGGCTGTACAAATCTAAAGGTGATTTTGTAATAGGGGAGCCTGTTAAAATACGCTTGTACCTCGCCCCCAGGCCCAGCTTAGAAATTGATTTGGTTCGTTTAGCTTGTCTATTTTTTATGGTGGTGCTCTCATCTATTGCCATAAAAGCTTTAGAATTTTTTATAAAGTATTCAGCTACTTCAACCCCTTTCTTTGAGCTAAAGGCTTCTACATTCATCAACAAGAATTTAAGTTTATTGGAAGGCTGGCCTAGCTTTTTTAACTGTTCCCTAAACGATTTTGTCAAGGAAGGTTTCCAAAGAACTATTTCTCTTTCAATTCTTTCCGGTAAATGTGTTTCTATCTCACCTAACCAGTTGGCGATCACACCCTTTGGTGCTACTATAAGAGCTAAGTCAATTTCTTTTTTCTCAAAAAGGAAACCAATAGAGTCAAGGCAAACTTTTGTTTTACCAGTGCCCATGTCCATAAGAAGAGCATAATCTTTCTTATTTGAGCTCAACACAAACGCCTCTCGTTGGTGTTCGTAAGGCAAAGTTTTAAATTTATAGTCTTCCATAAAATAACTCTTGCAATCTCTGATAAATACCCATATAAGCAATATTGACGGTTAAGTCAACCGCCTAATAATGAAAAAAGGATAAGTGCAATGAGCGATTTACTATCACAGATGATGACCGACTCCGGGTCGTCAGAAGATCAATTAGATAAACTAGACGACAGTAAGCTGGACGCGGTTTCGCGTTTGGCGGCAGAAGCTTCTACAATGGAGTCTAGTATTAGCGACCTTGAAAATCAATTGAGGCAAGAAAAGTCTCTTTTACGTAAGATCACTGATGAGCTTCTTCCTGAAGCTCTTGAAGCAATGAATTTGCAAAAGTTTACCTTAACTGATGGAAGCGAGATAGCTGTTAAACCAGTGTATGCCGCCTCTATTCCAAAGGACCGCAAAGAAGAAGCTTACGCTTGGTTGCGGGAACATGACTATGGTGATCTGGTTAAAAATAACGTCACGGTGACTTTTGGTCGTGGGGAAGATGAGAAAGCTGTTGAGTTTCAAGGGCTTGCTCAAGAAAACGGATTCGATCCTATACAATTGGAAAAAGTCGAGGCTATGACTTTGAAAGGTTGGTTACGGGAGCGGGTAGAAGCGGGTGATGCCATCCCGTTAGATTTATTTGGCGCTTACATTTCAAATCGAGCAACTATAACGAGGAGTAAATAGATGAATAAACAAGTAGCGAAGAGCCCAAAAGAGAGTGGCAATGGTGCCGTCTCTGTAATATCTGCCGACATGTTTGCGGCTGATGCGGGGATAGGTGTATCGGATCTTGGTTCAGACGATCTTGCAATACCTTTTATTAAGATCTTGCAAAAAATGTCCGATGAGCTGGATGATTTAGACGATGCCCATGCGGGTGACGTTTACAATACTGTGACGAAGGAAATTAACCAAGGTAAGAAAGGCATTAAACTTATTAACTGTGCCTACACGCTTCAGTATATTGAATGGGAACCTCGAGGAACGGGTACGGGGGCTCCTTTTAGGATATACGCGGCGGGGGAAGAGATTCCAGCTACTGAGCGTGGTGATGATAATCGTGACTACGTTGTAGGTGGGACCGGAAGATACTTGGAGCGTACTGCTCAACATTACGTGCTCGTTATTGATGAGGACGGTATGACGCAACAGGCTCTCCTTCCAATGAAGTCTACTCAGTTCAAGAAAAGCAAGCAATGGAACTCGGCTATGCGGTCTTTAAAAATGAAGGACGCAAAAGGTAATCTATTTCTTCCACCACGGTTTGCTCATACATGGAACCTTACAACTACTTCGGAGGAAAATAAAAACGGGTCTTGGCATGGCTGGGTCGTCGAAAAAGATGATGTGGTTTCTGATGTTAATGTATACGCGGAAGCCAAGTTATTTGCAGAGTCGATAAATGCAGGACAGGTTAAAGTACAGCATGTTCGTGAAGAAGACTCTATGGAAGACGAAATCCCTTTTTAGTGGAGTCGAGGGGGGGAAACCCCCCTTTTTCTTTTTATGGAAACAGAAAATATCAAAAGATTTGCCCGAATCTTCAGGGGGCTCGATAAGGCTTACGGTACGTTTGATATTACCGAGAAGTCGGCAAGCGGCAAGGCTAAAGGAAAGGCGCGTATTGTTCGTGACCCACGGACCTTAGCCACTTTTACCGCGCATCTTAAAGGTCAGCAGAGCGTGGGCATTGTGCCTATTAACGAAGATAATAACTGTTGGTGGGGTGCTATTGATGTTGACATGTATCCTTTAGACCACACTAAATTAGTGGCAATAGTTAAAGAATTAAATTTTCCCTTGGTAGTCTGCCGCAGTAAAAGCGGCGGTGGTCACATATACGTTTTTCTAACAGAACCTGTCCCAGCCGAACTGGTCCAAAACAAGCTAAAAGAAATTGCAGGTGAAATAGGCTATGCCGATACTACTGAGATATTTCCTAAACAAATACAGTTGGTTTTAGAGCGTGGTGATACAGGTAACTTTTTAAACCTCCCCTATTTTGATCATGAAAACGGTTTACGTTACGCCATCAAAGACGGTGGTGAAGCGGCAACCCTAGAAGAATTCTTAGATATGGCTGAGAAGAACGCCATTACTAGAGAAGATTTGGAAGCTATACTAACCCATAAGACTGAGGCCGTTGATGAAAAGCTCAAGGACGGACCACCTTGTTTACAAGCTCTTATCCGGCACGGGTTTCCAGAAGGAACTCGTAACAATGGTTTATTTAATATTGGTGTATATTTAAGAAAGGCTTTTCCTGATAACTGGGAGAACAAGATATTAGAGTACAACCAAGCTATGATGGATCCACCCCTTAGTTTGAATGAAGTTAATGTTGTTGCAGAGCAGATAAAGAAAAAAGATTACCAGTATAAGTGCGCCGACCAGCCCGTAAGGAACTTCTGCAATAGGGATCTTTGCCGAAGTCGTAAGCACGGTGTTGGGGGCGGAGCTAACACGCCTACTGTAGCTAACTTGAGGAAGTATGATAGCGAGCCACCTTTATGGTTTCTTGATGTTAATGGATCCCCCGTAGAATTGGATACAACAGCTCTTCAGAAACAGGATAGGTTTCAGATTTTTTGTATGGAACAGATAAACTTTATGCCCAGGACAGTGCCCAAACCAGCTTGGGAATCCATGATGAACCTTCTTCTTAGTTCTATGATAAATACGGAAGGTGCCGTTATAAACACTTCTGATGACACTAGTATAAGCGGACAGTTTTATGACCTTCTGGAGGAATTCTCTACTCATATGCAGAGCGCCTTAGATAGAGAAGAAATACTTCTTCGCCGCCCTTGGACTAATGAAGAGGAGGGGCGTACTTACTTTAGACTTAAAGATTTGGAAGCCTATCTAAAACGAAACAAGTTTTTTGAATACAAATCAAACAAGATAGCTCAGAGGCTCCGTGATATAGACGGCAATGCCGAGCAGCTAAAAATAAAAGGTCGTACCGTCCGTTGTTGGTCCGTCCCTGCTTTTGAGCCTATTGAAGATGAGTTCAGCTCACACTTTGAAGAAAAAGATGGGGATATACCGTTTTAATGGAACATCCAGTACATTGGTCTGCTCTCCTTAAAAACATGCGGGAGGAGTCCGGGTTATCCCAGCGGCAGTTGTCTAGGAAGTGCAAGGTTCCTCAGCGAACTCTAGCTGAGTACGAGAACACCACAAACCCCAGACATCTTTCTATATACCGTGTAGAGCAGATACTGGAGGCTTTGGGGTATGAGCTAGAAGCTTTATGGATTAATAAAAAATGTTAAGATACTTTGGACCTCCCGGAACGGGCAAGACTACTACCTTACTTAACCAAGTAGATAAGTTTATGTCGGAAGGTGTAAGCCCTAATGAGATAGGTTATTTTGCCTTTACTCGTAAAGCTAGTCACGAAGCTAGAGACAGGGCCGTGGCCCGTTTTAACCTAGACCCTGAAAAAGATTTTACCTACTTCAGAACTTTACACAGCTTGGCGTTTCTCCTTATGGGGTATAACGCTTCTGAGATATTAAAAGAGACGCATCTGAAAGAGTTTAGTGAAAAAATAGGCGTGGATATAACTACTGGATCTGGAATAGAGCAGGATGACGGGTTTCAGGTTTTTAGATCCAACCATCCTATAATGCGCTGTATTGATTTAGCACGGTCCACGCTTCAAGGCCCTAAACAAACTTACCACGGTAGCGATCTCCATGTAGCCTACTATGAGTTTAAACATATCTTTGATGAGTACAGTAAGTTTAAGAAGAGTAATGGGCTTAAAGATTTTACCGACATGCTGGTTGATTTATCTGAAAACCCGAGCTACATACCCCGCTTGAAGGTAGCTTTTTTAGACGAAGCACAAGATCTAACCCCTCTTCAATGGAAGATAGGGCATTCTATTAGCGAAAGAGCTGATCGTATGTTTATAGCGGGGGATGATGATCAAGGAATTTACAGGTGGGCTGGTGCTGACATAAATCATTTTATAGGTCTTGAGGGAGGGTCTGAGGTTCTATCCCAGTCTCACCGTATTCCTCGAAGTGTGTTTAACGTAGCCGATTCGGTTTCCAAGAGAATTAAAAAGCGGCAGAAGAAAGTATGGTCTCCTCGGGATGCTGACGGTAGCGTTAGACGTACTTATGATTTCTGGGGTATTGAGTTTCAGGATGAGGAATGGTTGGTCATGGCCCAAGCTCATTACATGCTGGATGAGTTAAGTGAGCATTTAAGATCCAGCGGTTACTTTTTTGAAAGATACGGTCAGCCTTCTTTAGGTAAAAAAGTAAGGTCCGCAATTTCATCTTGGGATTACCTTAACTCGGGTAATAACAGAGAGGTCACTTACAAGGAAGCTCTGAATATATATGATTTCATATCGGCTAGTGAAGGACAACTTGCCAGAGGTGCCAAGAAGATCCTGAAGGGTGCTAGTGAACAGGACCATTATTCGGTGCAAACCTTACGGCAAGACTTTGGTTTGGAAGCCCAAGGTTCCTGGGACTCAGCATTAGATAAGATAAAAGATGAAGACAGAGCTTACGCTACCGCCTTAATTAACAGGGGCGTTAACCTTAGCTCGAAACCAATGATTAAGCTTTCTACCATACACGGTTCTAAAGGGGGTGAGGCTGACAACGTTTTGCTTTATATGGACCTTACTGGAAAGGCTCTCGAGCAAATGGCTAGAAATCCGGATGATGCTTACAGGGTCTTGTACGTTGGGTTAACCCGAACTAAAGAAAATTTAGTTTTAAAGTTACCGGAGAATTCCCAAAGAGGCTGGATGCTATGAGGGTTATTATAGAAAGCCCTTATGGCGGTGACGATAATAAAAAAGAACAAAACAGGCGTTACGCTCAGAGATGTTTGGACGATAGTATAAATAAAAAGGAATCACCTTTAGCCTTTCATCTTCTTTATACACAAGTTCTAGATGATGACGACCCCGTAAAGCGTACTGAGGGTATAGAGCTTTCTAAAGATTGGTATGAATACGCGGAGAAAGTGGCTGTTTACGTTGACTTTGGGATTACTAATGGAATGCAGGAGGGTATTGATCTAAGCATGAAGCTGGGTCTGCCTATTGAGATGAGGAGTATTGCGAATGAAGGGCTTGGATATACTAACAAAGGCTTCAGAACTTATTGGAGTGGACAGGGCCGATCAGCACGGGGATATGTGGACTAACCATGAAAACATTGCTCAGTTGTGGACCGCTTATTTATGGCAGAAGCTTGGCGATGATCGGATTACGTCTGCGGATGCCGCAAACATGATGGAACTGTTGAAAATAGCTCGAAGAAAGCTGGGTTCAATTAATGTAGATGACTACACTGACGGTGCCGGATATGCCGCTGTAGCTTATGAGTGTAAAAGTAATGAAAAAAAATCTTAAACCACCTAAGTTTGGCGTAAAAACAGAATGGGTTCCTGTCGAGGAGCTACCTGTTACGCCAGAGGGGATAAAAGAAATTGCTATAGATTTAGAGACTAAAGACCCACGGCTCAGGACCCACGGTCCAGGGTGGCCTACGGGTCATGGGGATGTTGTAGGAATAGCTATTGCTTACGAAGGTTTTAATTCTTACTTTCCGTTTGGTCATGAAGGCGGTGGTAACTTAGACCGAAAGCATATCCTTAAATGGTTTAAAAAAGAGATAGCTGATTACCCCTGCGATAAGATTTTTTATAACGCCGCTTACGATGTGGGTTGGTTACGTAGGCTTGGCATAGAGCTAAAGGGCTGTTTAATAGACGCTATGATAGCCGCTCCGTTACTTAATGAGAACAGGCAGTCTTATAGTTTAAACGCAGTAGCTTATGAGTATTTAGGCGAAACAAAATCAGAAGCTGCTTTACGAGAAGCTGCACAAGAATTTGGTGTAGACCCTAAGGGGGAGATGTATAAACTTCCTGCCGCTTTCGTAGGGGAGTATGCAGAAGCTGATGCTCAACTGACATTGGACTTATGGAAGCATTTTAAATCTCTTCTTTTACGAGAGGACTTATGGCAAATATTTAACCTTGAGACAGAGGTTCTACCTTTGTGCATTGACATGACATGGCAAGGGGTTCGTGTAGACCTCGATCAAGCTGAACGTTTAAAACAAGGTTTGGTCAAGCAAGTTAAGAAAGAGTTAATGGATATAAAAAAGGAAACAGGTTTTAATATAGAGCTATGGGCCGCCGCTTCTATTGCAAAAGTGTTTGATAGTTTATCCATACCTTACAACAGAACAAAAACAGGCTTACCTTCTTTTACAAAGAACTTTTTAAAAAATCACCCTCACCCTATTGCACAGAAGATTGCGGAAGCCCGTGAGGTGGACAAGATAGGTAATACGTTTATATCCAGTATATTTAGGTATACTGAAAAGGGCCGAATTCACGGGCACATAAACCAACTCCGGTCCGAAAGTGGTGGCACTGTTTCAGGGCGCATTAGTATGTCAAACCCTAACCTTCAACAGATACCTTCTCGAAACCCTAAAATGGCTAAAATGATACGCGGGTTATTTTTACCTGAAGAGGGTCAGAAGTGGGGTTCTATGGATTTTGATCAGCAAGAGCCTCGCGTACTTGTACATTACGCCAAGCTTACTAAAGGGGGCCTAAGCGGTTCCGGTAACTTTGTTAAAGCTTACTCTACTGACCCGAAAACCGACTTCCATCAAATGGTAGCGGGTATCTGTGATATTCCACGCTCTCAAGCCAAGACTATTAACCTTGCACTTATGTACGGGATGGGGCAGACAAAACTTGCGGAGCAGTTAGATGTAACCACTGATGAAGCTAAACGGCTCATGGGCCAGTACCACAAGAATGTACCTTTTGTTAAAGAGTTACAGGATGTGGTTCAAAGGCGTGTGGGTAAAAAAGACGGTGGTGGGTTTATACGTTCTCTGCTTGGAAGGAAATGTCGATTTGATCTTTGGGAGCCTAATATGTTTGTCTCCTCGAGAGCTTTGCAGAAGGATCAGGCGCTTATTGAGTATGGTGATAACATTAAACGTGCTTATACCTACAGGTCTTTAAACAGGCTAATACAAGCTAGTGCCGCTGATCAGACAAAAGCTAGTATGGTTGCAATATATAAAGAAACTAAAAAGATTCCTCTTGTTCAAATACATGATGAGTTAGCTTTTTCAGTAGAGAATCAAGCTGAAGCGGAGAGCTTATGTAAAATTATGGAGGATGCTGTCAAGTTAGAAGTTCCTACCCCTTGCGATATATCGCTCGGTGATACTTGGGGAGACCTCTCTAAGCTTGACTTTGTAGATAAATCTCGTAATATCCCAGAAAAGGACGATTAAATGGACTCTAGTAAATGGAAAAGCGTGGTTATAAGCATATCCGCGTACAAAAAATTAAAAGACTTGGCTAAGAAAAACAATAGAACGATTTCAGGCCAGTTTACTCATATCTTGGAACAAGCCTTGGGGGAAAAGCTTTGATTTCTGTACTGACTATCATAGCTCTCCAGGGCCTTATACTTACCGTTGCCATCCTTACCACCCCATAAATATAAAATAATTTATGCTGATCCCCCGTGGTCGTTTAGGACATGGAGTGCGCGTGGTAAGAAGCGTTCGCCTGAAAATCATTACAATTGTATGAAGCTATCAGACATTCAGAAACTTCCTATTCTGGATATAGCTGACGATAACTGTGCTTTGTTCCTATGGGCCACGGATCCTCTTCTTCCAGAAGCCATTGATTTAATGGCTCATTGGGGATTTAAATACAAGACAATAGCTTTTAATTGGGTTAAGTTGAATCCCAAGGCACCTAATTTTGGGTGGAATAAGAAAGATTTCTTTACGGGCATGGGTTATTGGACAAGAGCTAACCCTGAATTATGTCTTTTAGGAACAAGAGGAAAACCGGTACGCCAACGGGCTGATGTTAGGAGATTAGTAGTAGCTCCTCGTAGAGAGCACTCAAGGAAACCGGATGAAGTTCCTGAAAGAATTGTTGATCTGATGGGTGACATCCCTCGCATAGAGCTGTTTGCAAGGCAACCCCGCAAAAATTGGACTGTTTGGGGTAATGAAACAGAAAAGTGGGGGGAATCAGCCTGTTATCCCCGGCGTACCTTAGGATAAGGAGGCTACCTATAAGTGCACACAATAAAAAAGGAACAAGGTCAGAGCTTATTGCGGCGGCACATTTAGTTAGCGTTGGCTTCTACGTTTTCTCTCCAATGGCTCACCAACAAGGTCCTATAGATATCGTTGCGGTAAATGATGATGGCGATATATATTTTATAGATGTTAAGACAGACGGTAAAAGAGTAACGGGGACTGGAATAAAACCCAGCCGTATACATAGGATTAGAAGTTCCCAACAGAAAAAATTAAACGTCATACTGGCTTACGTTGATAAGGAAAATAATATAGAATTCATAACTGATCTAATAACTAAGGGGGTTTTAAATGGATTTAATAAATGATTTAGAAGAACACCAGCCTTTTACTATTCGTTATTTAATAGGTCAAAGAGAAGAAAAAGATGTACCTTTTTTCCTAAGCAGCGTTTTAGAAGCCAAAGATGTAGCTCACGCAACATTAAGAATGGCCCTCCAAATGAATGAAGAGGAAAACGGAGCTGCAGAAATTTTTGATGAAGAAGGGGCCAAGATAGGAAGAATGGCCGTATTACTGGACTTTTCAGGTGCCTTGGACCACGAACACTGGACTTGGTTTGATGGTGAAAAAGCACCCTTGCAATAACCTATAAAATCGCATATAATAAGCTATGAATTACGTTAAGAACTCCCCCCATGACCGGTGAATTCGACTCCAACGGTCAAAAACTAAACCGGAAGCCGGATCAAACGGTGTGGTCATCAGATGATCCAGCTTCCGGTTCTTCTCCCACGGATTATAAAAAATGCAATTGGTGCGAGGCTCTCGTAGATCCCGAAAAATGTTTTGCCATGTACACTGGGGTTAGTTTAATTTGTGAAATTTGTGGGAAGGATGTTACAAAATGGGAAGTGTCATAGATTTACCGCCAAGTCTTCCCGTGGATCCTATAAAATGCAAAGGATATGAGTGCGGTGGATCGACTTTTTTTGTTTACTGGGACGGGCATATTATTTGTGCGTCTTGTGGTTTAAAGCCTGAGTACTTAGGTCCTTTGGTCGATGAGGAAGACACAATTATTTTTGATCCAGATCCTATTTTATCTAAAATAATAGATAAGTTTGATTAATGGCCCAGAAAGTTAACCACGTTTACTCGAAACCTACGAAAGT
>TARA_R110000787_G_scaffold153516_4_pt1 | contig 16877 bp, 19 predicted proteins | sample TARA_R110000787 | Tara Oceans TARA_R110000787 (sample SAMEA4397920) | marine metagenome | biome: Polar Biome; feature: [DCM] deep chlorophyll maximum layer (ENVO:01000326); material: water (ENVO:00002006), including particulate matter (ENVO:01000060) such as... | depth 35 m
CTTTCATATCTATTATTTTAATTAAACATTCATTTTATTTAATAAGATATATACTCATTACTATATTCCTCGCATATCTTTAGAAGTGTACATTAATTCTATTGATTTCTTCGGGTGTTCATGAGAGCGCGATGGCTAAATATATCTTATTATAGTATAAGTCTAGTAATAGCGTCAATCTTTCAGCCTTAGGCTTCATGGACAATACTACTACTGACTCATACAGATCAAACTACAAGTATGAATGTGCAGCCTCATTATGATTATTACACTACATTACCGAAAACAATCTGCTTCAGTTCCATATTTATAATTATAACGAGTGACCAGCTTTACACACTACTATTAAAGGAATTTTAACGACCTTTATATAGCTCCAACCGTTCCTGGTTAGTAAATGTAGACTCTGAGCACCATACTTGTAGGTTGAAATGACTAATATTCTGTCTTGTTTGAAAAGAGAAACCAATTCCCTCTATTATGTTGTAGCAGACATTCGCGTGTAACTACTCTAAAGAAAACAAAACTAAGAATGTATACTACTATTAATACTAAATTATAGTATCCTATATCACATGATAGTATTCTTGTGATATTTAAAACTATTAATATAGGCATTATAACTACACCTATATAACTTACACTTACTAGAAAACTGTCTAGAAAATGTTTAACTTGATTGCTTATGCTCATCATTTCTTTTAATTTTATGGTATAAATAGTATGTTAGAGAATGTCCCGAAGGACACTCTCACACACACATAATCACACCAGATTAATACTATTTTAACTTAAATCCAACAATGCACTCACAGGTTGAGATTGAGATGCTACTTGAGTTACTTGTGGAGTCGGTGACTCATCAATATACTCATCAATTTCAATATGATTCCATGCATCATTAACTAATGAACCATCAGGTTGTAATGTAGCGGATTTAACTTGAGTTTTAGAGATAATATGTTCTATTTCTCCTGTTGTCTTGTTAAGTCCCATAATCCATCTACCGTTTGGTACTCTCTTAGCTGTAGCATTACGACCATTCTCTCCTCTTAGGTGAGTTCTATCGTAATCAGTTAAACTTTGGTTACTTGCTAATACTTCTACTTTTTGTAGTTGTAATACTTTAACACTACCGTCAGGAACCGTGAAACTTGGGCTCATCTGACCAATGAATAATCTAGTTTGTCCACCATCAATAGGTAGATTATCTAATTCATTGCTATTAATATTGAACAGGCTTATTGCTTGCTCAGCATTAACAGACATCCATGCTACTCTTACTCCAGAGCTAGATGTAAATACATCAGGATTCATGAACTGATTTACATTGAATGAAGACTGAGTACCCTCTTTAGGTAGTTTTTGTCTTACTTCAATACTAAAGTTCTTTGAATCAGGTGCGTTCTTTGCTGCTTTGATTCTTTTGATGTTTAATGCAACTATCTCATTAAGTTGTAGTCTTGCAATAACATCTTTTTCTGCTTGTGAATAATTAATACTCGCCATTCTTAGTTCCCGTTTACTGTTCATTGGGTGATGTTTTCATGAACAGGTATTATCATACTTTAGCTATATATATACTAATATATAATAATACATCTTATTGTTAAATAGGTTAATTAGGTACTCTTAATACACATAAGTGTTAGTGTATATACATTATTTTCATCGTTCTTATCAATATCATTAAGTGTTGAGTTGTTTTATAAGGGAACAAGGAATGTAATTCTGTATACACACGACACTTTAGTAGTTTATCGTATCCAATTTTTAGTAAAGGTCCTTGATCTAAAAAAAAAGAGACAACGAAGTAACTTGATTTTACTCAAGGGTCATAACACTCGTTTATCTCTTTACACACGAACTCAACACTAATTTATCTTATAAAGGTAAGTATTAAGGAAGACATCTTTTACGAATTAGACTATCTTGTCAGACTTCTGTCGTCAATTATAAGTGAACAACACTTAACCTTATCTTACCAAACCTTAGTAATGGTCATTGATCTAATTAAAAATAAAACAACCCTCTCACTGTTAGCTCAAGGCTTAGTAGGTGAGTTAGGGAACTGCCCTAGGGTTGTGTGCTATGCTGATTGATAGAGTGCATAACTACTCCAATACTGTTCATCTGGTGTGATGAGTTAGTATCTACTATAGTTCAATGTAACCAAGGTTAGCAATGTCAGCGTCTAAGTGTGCTATAACATCAGCACTATACTCAGACCATCTGTCACCATTGCTTAAGCTCCACTCACCATTGATGTCACGAGATAACTTACCATCACCACGCAATATGATATGCTTAGTGTTAGTGCTCTTCTTCATGACAACATCATAGCGATGGAATCTAGCCTTAGGCTTAACTATAGTAGGATTAATTGTATTATCCATACCAATCCTAAGTAATGGTTTCTGATCTAATTTCGACGTGGGGTACTTGCCTTTCCCTTTGGGTGGGGGGGAGTCTTACCATAATGGTCAGCATTTATAAATACACACTAAATATTTTTTTTATAAAATATTATTTTTTATAGGATTTTTTTATATATCTTTGTCACCGAAATTATAGTTATTAATAAACTATAGCTAAAATGAGAATTAATGGCGGAAAAGAATAAGACATGGGATGATATTAAAACACTCTTCTATTGTACACATGCACAAGCGAACATAAGCATTGTAGATAGAGAGGAGGCATACTCATACATAGAGCAGCATAAACTAAAGGTTATGTTTAAACAAGAAACAGGAGATGATACTCCAAGAAGGTTATGGGTGATCATAGATCCTTCTGGATTTACTTGTGGATTCATGTACACAGCAATAAGTGATTTAGGAATGAAAAACAAAGAAGATTTTAAAAAGGATCTATTTGATTTCATGGAAATACGTATTGGCCGTGACGAATATGTAAAAGGAGCAGAAGATAATCATCCTAGGACTAATCACTTTTCTGCAAAGGAATAATATATCGCGGGTTAGAGTAATGGTAACTCGACGGTTTCATTAGCCGAAGCTGAAGGTTCGATTCCTTCACCCGCTACTAAACTAAAAAACAAAAGATAATGGCAATAACAAATTTTACAATATTAGGAAAAACTATAGGCAGAGTTGCAAATAATGCACCAACACTAGGATGTGGGGCCATAGTCGTCTCTGATGGTCAAACTCTACCTGATGGAGATTATGTAGCCGTACAACTGACGGCTGCTCTTCCTTCTACTCTTGCCAGCATTGTGTATAACGGTGCAGGCTTCAGTAATATAGCGGGGTCACCTGTTACTCTTCTAAAATTAAGCGAAAGAGTAGGAACAACTATGTTTCCTATGAATATCAAGTCGTGTGTAGTTACTGGAGGGGATTTAATTTTTTACAAAAGGTGTAATAATTAAACATGATTAGCAAACACCATTCAGATTTACTTGAGAAACTAGCTAAAGAACACAATCTACCAGAGTACGTAGTAGAGAGTATAGTTAAATCACAGTTTAAGTTTGTACAAGATAAGATGGAAGAAGGTGATTGTGCTAAGGTAAGATTACACCACTTTGGTGTATTTAAAGTTAAACCTAAAAGGTTATATATAATAAATAAAGATACAGAGTAATGGCAGACTATACAAGTTTATATGAGGAACAAATACAAGCACGTCAGAATATAGGACGTACTAAATCTGATTTAGCGGCATCTACTGACGAAAAAAGTATATTGATGTATACAGAATTGTTAGCAGAACAAGAAATAACATTAACTTCAATAGACAATCATTTACAAGGTATGGAGGAAGATAACTCAGCACTAATCCCAGGCGCGGGTTGGAGTCAGGGTTTAGCAGTAACAAATCGTATTACTAACCACACAAACCCATTTAGTTAATGGCTAAGGACGCTAGGTCATATCAAAATAAAGAAACTCGGAATGCTTATAAGTTCGACTTTCCAGGTGCGGGGGAAATAACTTTTCCTTCACAGAGGGCATATGATCGCGCAATGTATCTAATGGATCTTTTTACAAAACCAGGACCAGACGGGAAAATACAAAAAACTACAATGGATCCTGCAGTTTTAGCTTCTAGTGATAATCCTTTGGCAAAAGGATCACCATCTAAAGCTGGGGGATTAAATATAGAACTGAAAGCTATACCAACTAAAGAGTTTGAAAAGAAATATAAACTAACAAAAGCAGGTATAGTAAGAGAAGTCCCAAAAATGAATCCTCATGTTAGTCAGATAAAACCTAAATATACTAATACTAAAAAAGAAGTATATCCAACAACTAAGCCATGGGTAGGAGCTCCTTTTACAATGGATGAGTTGCAGCCTAATAATCGTAGATATGTTCAAGGCATGCAAGCATTGGAGCCATGTACAACCTGCCAGGGGTTTATAGGAATGAATCTAAAGGTGATGAATTGTCTTGATGGTTCTGGACCTTTCTGGTATCCTTGCGCTACAGTTGATAATGCTATACCTACAGCAAATCTAGTAGGACAGCTTGTATCTAGATTAGATCCTTCAGATCCAAATTATACTTGTGCTAATCAAAATTCTACTTCAACTTTTGAAATTGTAGAGGTAACGCCTTGCGGTACTTTCAATGGTGCTGAATATCCCACTTGTAGTCAACTTATAACAATGCCTAATTGTCCGGGACTACCAGGACCAGGAACAGGTTGTGCTGTAGCATTCTCAGCATCACAGAATCCTCTGGCAGTGAATGGTCGTATAGATGTTGGAGATCCAAACTCTTTAAATGGAATTACGGATAACAACTTTGATTTAGATCTTACTAGATACCCAACTCAACCTCCATATAATGGCAACTGTATGGCTACTACTACTCAGTTTAATTCAGTTATACCACCAGTAGCAGTATGGCCATATTCTGTAATGGTACCAGTATCTATTGCACAAGCCCACTACCAAATCCTGGATCAACTTAGTCAAAACTTTCCTAATACAAGTGTGAGAACTAAGAGGGGTAATGTACCTGCATCAAGTTGTACAAACTGTACAGCAGTTTGTGATAATACATATCAAGGAATTACGTATAAGGTAGGAGTAATAATGTATTTCTACCCAATGCAGATAGGAGTAGATCCTATTACTGGATCAGGTGTAAATGCTGTTCCATCTAGTATTAGTGCTTATCCTAATGGAGGATGGTACTATGATACATGGACAGAAATGATGGATGATTTAATAGCAGCGGGAGAATATACAGGAAGTAATACCGATAGCTTAACGGATATATGGAATGCGGGAATAAGATTAGCGTATGGAGCAACTGGATGTATAGACTGTTCATTCCAAGGCCCTTCTTGTGCGCCAGCTCAATCAATATAAAAAAATAAATATGTCACTATTTGATTTAAAAAACGGAAATGTAGTTCTTAACCCAGACTCACTAGTCTTACCAGGATTTAGAGATATATGGAAAAAGGACAAAACAAAGGGAAAAGAAAAAGCAACACGAGAAATATCATATGTATATTTTATGTGTGATTATAATAGCCCTTATGCAGTATACCCTAATGGAAAAAGACAAGAAGTCATTATGGGTGATTATATAAATGATGAGAAGTGGGAAGAAACAGAAGATATTAAAGTAGCAATGCAGAGATATTTAGACTTTCAGGAGACTCATACTATGAGATTAATGAGAGCAGCTAAAGGAGCTTCGGACAAATTAGCTGGATACTTTGAGACTATAGATTTTCTTAAAGTAGATGATAATGGTAAACCAATTTTCACGGCTAAAGATGTAGCCTATAATTTAGAAAAAGTAGGTACTATTGTAGACAGTCTGGATAAACTAGAAACCAGGATTAAAAAAGAAGTAAAAACAGATTCTCGTGTCCGCGGTGGAGGCGAGATTGGAATGTATGAACGTTAAAAATATAAGCTTATGGGATGCGGATGCGGTAATAAAAATAAAGGTGATAACACAGTAGCGAGAGCTGCAGGTAAATCGGGATTTACACCACCTACAGATGAAAACAGAGTACCTGTTGTAATGCAACAATCAGAATCACCTAGTCTTTTAAAGAAGGCTTTGAATTTTGGAGAGGCTATTGCTAAACATGTAGGGGATGGATTAACTACAGTAGACCCTAATGAATTGTCTGCACGACTTACAATATGTAATAAATGTATACATAATCAAGCTGGAACTTGTAATAAATGTGGATGTATTTTAACTACAAAAGCAAAGTGGAGAACTTCAACATGCCCAGAAGGTTACTGGCCTGAGACTAAAAAACAAGAATAGATATGGCAATTACAAGAAAACAATTAGTAGATAACTATGGCTTTAGACCTTCTAAGGATCATAAAAAACTATTAACAAGAAAGGTAGGAGGAGAAGATACCATAGATGTATATGGTAATGTATTGTTCTATGAGGGTAAAGCAATAGTAACATTAGAATGGATGCCTTTAGAATTATTCTCTGGGTATTTAGAAAAAATGATAAGCAGTATTAAAAAACAAAAATATGCCGAAAGAGAGATATAACTATGAAGTATTAGACGAAGCTATGAACAATGCCTATGAGATTATTATGGGTAATAAAACCTTTGATCTTATTATGGAAGAGGCCGGTGAGTGTTCATTACCTTTTGATATTAGAGAAGAAGAACCCGATCTACAAGGAATGATTGAGTATTTCATAGAAACTGAAGAGTACGAAAAGTGTGAAGTATTACAAAAAATTATAAATAATAATACATTACATTCTAGAAAATCTAATAACTAATGGAAGATCAAGACGTAATAGGATGGAAAATTTTCCTTCTCTACTTAGGGATCTTAGTAATCGTATATTTAATAGGAAAATAATGGGAGACTTTAAAAAAATATTTAAAAACAGTAATGATTATAATGAAAAAACTATAATAGGCTTTATAGCATTTATTATTATGGTCTTAATCATGCTAGCAGATCTCATAACCGGATGGTGTGGGAAAGATTTAGTAATTAATGAATTTGTATATGACTCATTCCTATTCCTAGTATTAGGATGTTTTGGGATTGCAGGTATAGAAAAATTCGCAAAAAAATAAAATTATGGCAGGAGAAGCAAAAGAATTTTTACACTCTGATGAGTTAAGTGAATGGGATACAGTATTTGATCCAGGTGGTAAACAAGAATATACTGAAGAACAATTAATACGCTTTGCAGAAATGTGGGCAGATATAAAACTAAAAAAAGATAATAATGAAAAAATGTGAATGTGGACAAACAAGTAATGTGGATGGATGGTGTGATGGCACTCATCAAAAAATTAAAAGTACTATTACAAAGGTTAAAGAAGCAGTCTGTAAAGGAGTCTGTAAAATTACAAGAAACAAAATCCAACTTGGATGGTGTGGAACTAAATGCTGTTGAGATGAAATTAGGAAGAATAAGCGACCATGTAAGTTATAAGGAAGGTGTAAATAGTAGGACAGCTGATCGTCTGAATTTAGAGAACATTCCTAATACTGAGCAGTTGAAATGTATGAAAGATATTGCAGAAGATGTCTTTGAACCTTTACGTAAATGGGTTAATGGGCCAATAAAGATAAATAGTTTTTTTAGGGGAAAGCCTTTAAATACTGCTATCGGAGGGTCTAAAAACTCACAGCATATGAAAGGTCAAGCTATGGATATTGATGATACATTTGGTTATGAGTCTAATGCAAATATGTATCATTACATTAAAGATAATTTAGACTTTGACCAATTAATATGGGAGTTTGGAACTGATAAAAATCCTAACTGGATACATGTAAGTTATGTAACACACCGACCTAATAGAAAAAAATTAACTGTTGCGCTAAAAAGAAATGGCAAAACTGTTTACGAACATAGAGAAATATAAATATGAATCACTTTCAGATAGTACCAGAGTTTGTTAATACTAGAGAATTTTCTCATGAAGCTAAGAGCTTTATAAAGAATGGTTATTATACTAATTCTCCTGAAGGTACTTATGCCTACAGAGAATATTGGGATGAGCAAACTCGTAGATGTATGGAAGGATATGAAATAGGAGGAGTTAGAATTACAGGACCCCACTACTTCTACCTAAACTTTACCCAAATAAAAGCGACAGTAAAGCAAGGTAAAATAGAGAGGAAGGTTCTAACTTTTCCATCTTTCTTAGATATGGACTATTACTATTTTATGGAATGTGAAATAGCTAGACAGAATGGACAAGGTATTATAGTAGCTAAAGCTAGACGAAAAGGATTCTCGTATAAGAATGGTGCATTGTGTGTATATCAATATAATTTCTATAGAGATTCAACAAGTATCATTGGAGCATATCTACAAGCATATTCTGGAGCAACAATGAGTATGGCTTTTGAAATGCTTAACTTTATTAATAAGCACACAGCATGGGCAAAACGTAGAAATCCAGATAGACGTGATTTTGTAAAAGCAAGATTTAAAGAGATAATAGAAGGAAAGGAAGTATGGAATGGATATAACAGTGAGATATTTACATTAACATTTAAAGATAACTTCTCTGCAGCTATTGGTAAAACAGCAGATCTAATGTTATTTGAAGAGGCGGGAAAGTTTCCTAATTTGATAAATGCTTATATGGTAACAGCACCAGTGTTTAGAGATGGTAATGTTATGATTGGTATGCCATTGATATTTGGAACAGGGGGTGATATGGATGGGGGATCAAATGATTTTGCAGAAATGTTTTATAACCCTGAAAAATATTGGCTAAGAGCTTATGAGAATATTTGGGATGAAGGGGGAGCTGGAACAAATGCTGGATTCTTTATAGATGATATGTGGTATAAACCTGGAAAAGTAATTATGCCAGACACAGGTGAGTCTGTAAGTATGGTAGATGAGAATGGAAATTCTAATAGAATAGCAGCTGAAGCATTTCTAGACCAAGAACGTAAGATATTAAAAACAACAGATTCTAGATCTACTTGGGAAAAGTATATTACACAGTCTCCAAAAACACCAAGAGAGGCTTTCTTAAAAACAAGTGGTAATATATTTCCAACTATTGAGTTAAACTCTTGGTTAGCCGAATTAGAAGTTACAAAGAAAGCTCAAGATATGGCAATGATAGGTGAACTGTATTGGGAGAAAGATACAGTAAAGTGGATGCCTAATGAAGACTTAAGACCTATTAATAAGTTTCCACTCAAACCTAATGAAGATAAAACAGGATGTATAGTAATATGGGAACATCCATATAGAGATGATAGTGGTGACTCTCCCTTTGGATTATATATAGCAGGAACAGATCCATATGATCAAGATGATTCTACAACAAGTTCTTTGGGAAGTACTTTTATATATAAAACATTCCAGAAATTTGATAAGACATATAATCTACCAGTAGCTGAGTATACAGGTAGACCAGAAACCGCAAAAGAATATTATGAGAATATAAGAAAACTTCTTACTTATTATAATGCGCAAACCTTATATGAGAATAACTTAAAAGGTTTGAAGATTTATTTTGAACAGAGAAAATGTTTACATTTACTAAAAGCTCAACCAAGTATACTAAAAGATATTGTAAATAGAAGTACAGTGTCCAGAGGGTATGGGGTACATATGAGTCAGCCTATAAAAATACAAGCTGAGATATATTTGAGGGATTGGTTATTAGAAAAGAGAGCAGATGGTGAAGATGGGAATGATAAATTGAATTTACATTCTATACTATCATTACCTTTATTGAAAGAGTTAATTTCATATGATAAAGAAGGTAACTTTGACCGGGCTATAGCATTTATGTTATGTATATTACATACACATGAAAACTATCATATTGATCTAGAGGCACAGTTTGATCATGGTCTTGGTGATAAGTTTTGGAGAACAAATCACTTCAAAAGAAGAAAAGCAACATTTTAAAGCAATGTTTAGATAAATTTATATATTTTTGTAAATTAATTAATTAGGGATAATGGAAGACAACATGGGATCATATAGTTTAGGAGATTTACCTAGGCAAAAATTACCTCGAAGCAAGAAGGGGAAGAAGTGGGCTAGGACCTGTATAGATGAATTAGAGAAAATTACATATGGAGATATTAACTATAATGGTAGATCTTCTCGTGTAAAAAAACAAGTTAACTATGATTTGTTTAATGGTAAATTAGATCAGAATGATTTTAGTCACATACTAAATCCTTTTGGATTTAATGAGGCAGAGTTTCCTGCTACTATGCAACACTATGATATTATATCTCCAAAACTTCAGTTATTAATAGGTGAAGAAATAAAAAGACCATTTAACTTTAAAGTAGTATCTCATGATCCAGAAGCTATTTCTAAGTTAGAGACAATGAAGAAAGATATGATGATGCAATATCTTTATTCTGTTGTTGTAACTCCAGAAGAGCAGGCAGCAGAACAACAAGAACTTCAACAACTACAAGCTTCTGATCCCGAGGCGGCTGCAGCATATCAACCAAAAACTCCAGCTCAAATTGAAAAATATGTTAATTATGAGTACAAGGATTTAAGAGAGGTAACTGCTCAAGGTATATTAGAGTATCTAAAACGTGAAGACGATTTAGAACTTAAGTTTAATGCAGGATTTAAAGATGCCTTAATTTCAGGTGAAGAGATTTATTGGGTTGGAGATATAGCAGGAAATCCAAGAGTGAGACTTTGTAACCCATTGGATATACGTGTTATATTAGATCCGGACTCTCCATGGATAGAAGATTCTCAAGCTGTAATTGAAGAGAGATGGTTAACACTGTCTACAGTTTTAGATGAATTCCACCAAGAATTAACACCACAAGATATAGATAGACTTGAGAGTGGGCCGGGCAACCAGAGAAGCGAAGAGAATAAAGGAGGTATGAACTATCCATACAGTGAATTTAATATTGTTAATTATAACAGATTAGATACAGTTGGAAGCGGGGTCTTTGATCCTGGACAGATTAGATCATACAGAAGGAATGGTATGATTAGAGTTCTACAAGTAGAATGGAAATCTATGAGAAAAATAGGTATTATTTCATATACAGATGAGGCAGGCCAAGTACAAGAAGATGTTGTAGATGAAATTTTTGAAGTACCTGATTATGCAGAGAAGAAAGATAGAACATTCTTTTTTGATGGGGTTGAATTAAAATGGTACTGGATAAGTGAATACTGGGAAGGTACAAAATTAGGAGAAGATATTTATTGTGATATTAAACCTAAGATGAATCAACGTAGAGATATGACAAATCCAAGTGATGTAAAATCAGGATATGTAGGATATATCTACAACGAAAGAAATTCAGAATCTATATCACTAATTGATAGGATGAAACCTTTTCAATACTTATATAATATTATTTATTACAGAACAGAATTAGCTATTGCAAAATCTAAAGGTAAAGTAGCATTAATGGATATAGCTCAAATACCTTCTTCTGAAGGATGGGATGTTTCTAAATGGATGTATTACTTAGAATCTATGGGAGTGATGTTTATTAATTCTAGGGAAGAAGGAAATAGATCTAGAGATGCTGCACCATTTAATCAGTTTCAAAGTATTGATTTATCTATGGGTAATTATATTAATACTCATGTTCAATTATTAGATGCTATAAAAACAGAGCTTGGGGAATTATCTGGGGTAAGTAGACAAAGACAGGGACAAGTACAGACTTCAGAATTGGTAGGTAATACTGAACGAGCTGTAGTACAATCTTCACATATTACAGAATTTTGGTTCTACTCTCACAACGAATGTAAGAAAAGAGTATTAACTGCATTATTAGATGTTGCTAAAACATCTTATAAAGATGGTGCTAAAATACAATACTTAGGAGATGATATGATGAGAACTTTCTTAAATGTAGATGGAGGAGAATTTACTAATTCTAGTTATGGAGTATTTGTTTCTAACTCTTCTAAAGACGATAGAGCATTAGAATCTTTAAAATCTTTAGCTCAGGCAGCATTACAATCAGGTGTAGTTAGTTTCACAGATGTAGCAACTATACTTCAATCTGAATCTATGGCTAAGGTGAGAAAAATGTTAGAGACAGCTCAAGGAGATATGGAGCAGAAACAACAACAAGCTCAACAACAAGAACAGCAAATGCAACAACAGGCACAACAAATGCAAATGCAGTTAGAAGAAGAAAAACAAAAAAGAGAAGATGCTCGTACATCTCAGGATAATGAAACAAAAATCAAAATTGCTATGATTAATGCAGAAGCTAGAATGATAGATGCAGATGATAATAATGATGGTTATGTGGATCGAAGAGAAGGGGAAGCTGGAGTTAAAGAAGCTGAATCTAGAGTAGACGAACAGCTAGCTCGAGAAAAAATGCAAGGTGAACTTGGATTAAAACGAGAAGAGTTAAATGAAAAGAAACGATCTAATAAAGCAGAAGAAAGTATAAAACGTACCGCAGCAAAAAATAAACCTAATGCATAGTAAGTTATTTTCAGAATATAAAAGACACCGATTTGAACATGGTGGAGAACCTCCTCATCCTAGTGACAATACTAGTATAACTGACGAAGAGGTACCTCAAATGTTTGAAGGGGATTGGTCTAATCATCATGCAGCAAACTGGAAAGGGGCTTTTCCTAAAATGAGTAATACTGATAGCGAACAGTATCCTAACTTAAATTTAAGTAAAGCTGGATTCATGTCTTTAGCTATGTCTAAGCATTACGGGTATGAAGATAATATAAAAATGACAAGCGGAGAACGTCTTGGATATGATCAATGGAGAGTCATGAAAGAGTACCAGTATCCACAAGACATGAGTTTGTATAATAGCGATTTTCAAAAAGTAGTAAAAGATAGTATAACTACTTTTGGTATGACTCAGCGGGCAGATATAAAAATTGAAGATTGGATTGAGACTCAGTATTCAAGATATGAAAATGGCGAAATAACTGAAAAAGAATTAAGAAAAAAAGTAAGTAGTCATATTGTAGGATCTGCGGGAGACTTTACAGGTGATTTTCGAAGCTGGTTAAGAAGTGGAAAGAGTGAAGATTTTAGAACTGCTTTTAATATAAATGCATTAGATGAAGGAGATCATTTTCATGTACCATTTATGGATATAGATTCTGAGACATTAGGTACAGAAGCACAAGCTCATTACGGACACTATTCAGCTATGTTTGATAGGATGGCTAAAGAAAATAATAGAGGGCAATTAAGAATTAGTATGAATCCTACTGATCATAGTTTAGATGATCTAAGTGGTATGTATATGGCGGAATTACCAATGATTACACCTTCACTCCTAGCTCAAGACGAATTAGATCTTCCTAACACTCTTCCTGTACAATCATTACCTATGCCAGATCCTCCTGAAAAGAAGAAAGGATTTTTAAGTAATTTTATAGAAAAGCAACAACAACAAAGATTCGAAAATGGAGGAAGTGCTGGATGGAGAAAAAGATCTATGGCAGAGTATGGTAAAGCTAATGGTGAGCCACAAGATATTCACAAAAAAGAACTACAAGCTAATGTATCAGCTATTCAACCAACCAACCTAGAAGGTAATAATTTTACACTAAATAATGATGTTCTTTATGATCCACCTATTATTCAGGATGATATAAAATCATTCAGCGTTAATAAAGATGGATGGGCTGATGTTGAAGTATACAGATCTAAAAAAGATGATGGTCAGTTTATTATGAATACTCAGAATCAATTAATAGAAGATGGATTTACAGAAGTAGTAAATGATGGGTTATGGGGTAATCAAACTTATAGTACTATAAATAAAGATTTAGTAAATCAACAGTTAAATAGTTATGGATATAGTAATTTTAGTAAAACACAATTCTTAGATCAGATATATAAAGAATCTCATGGAGATAATAGTAAAGTATCTCCGGCGGGCGCTATGGGTATAAGTCAGTTTATGCCTGCTACTTTTGGATGGATGAAGGAGAAAGGTTGGATTCCTGAGACAGCTAAAATTACAGATGTAGCTGCACAATCATTAGCACAAAGAAGATACATGGATTATCTATATGAAGATAGGGACAATATAAAATCTGCTCCCAATTCAATAGAAAGACAAGCTAGATCATTTGCTGCATATAATCAAGGGCCAGGAGCATTTGATAAATTCTGGGGAGGATTAACAGCTGAAGAAAAGAAAGGGGGATGGAAAACTTGGTATAAAAAATCTAACCCTGAAACACAGAAATACGTATTATGGATGATGGATAAATCTTCTTATAAAAAACAATATGATGTACCAGAGAAGAGAGGTAAGATAATAACATCAAAATGGAATGATGTATATTACGGATATGAGAGCTGGATTAAGAAAGAACCAACATACAGATATTAAAGAAAAGCTATAATAAACAATAAAAAATTTATTTTTTCCTATCAAAAGGTTTTTTTATGTAAGTAATTAAATATATTTTTGTCGAATTCTAAAAACTAATTAAATTATGTCAGAGAATAACATGGACAATCCACTAGAAGGATTTAAAAACTTAGCTGCAGATATAATGCCAGCTGAGAATCTAGAAGTACAAGATGTTGCATCTGTACCAGATGTTGATCTATCAGATACCCTAGGAGCAGATACAGGAATAAAAGATTTAACGAAATCTAAACCTTTATCAGATGGTGTAGAACATATAGATGACGATGCTCAAGAAGAGACGGAAAAAGAAGATACTTTAAACGTCGGTAATCTTGAAATAGCATATAAAGAAGAAATGGATGACGCAGGAGAAGTATTAGAAGATACTATCTCTGAATCTGATTCCGAGGTTTCCCAGTTAGGGGTACTAGCAAATTATCTAAAGGATGAAGGTATTGTTGATTTTGATGAAGACGAATTTGAAGACACTGAAGAGGGGTTTCAAAACTTAATCAAAAAACAAATAACTAAAGGTGTTGAAAAATACAAAGACGATCTTCCTCCTTTAGCACAAGAATTTATTGAATATGTAGATAAAGGAGGAGATCCTCAAAACTTTGTAAAGGCTACAAGTGATGTTGACTTTAGTAAAATTGATACGAAAATGATCGATGGTAAAGAAAACTTACAAAAGCAGTTAGTTGCAGAGTTAATGAGGAGAGAAGGTTTTTCGCAAGAGGACATCCTTTCAGATATTCAAGATTTTGTAGATGGGGGTCTTATTAGTAAACGTGCTACTAGAGCTTTAGGAAAACTAAAGAGTATGCAGAAAGATACTAGACAAGATCTACTTAGAAAACAAGAAGAAGCTTCTCAGGCTAAAGAGGCTGAGTATTCAAATTTTCTTACAAGTCTTAAAGACGACATTGAAACCAGAGAAGAAATCGCTGGTTTTCCTGTAGCAAAGAAAGCAAGAAAGGATTTCTATGATTATATAACTAAACCGGATCGTAAGACAGGTAAAACTAGATTAGTGATGGATTCAGAGGGTGATGAAGATTCTCAGATCAAGATGGCTTGGTTATATTATAATAAGTTCGATTTTTCAAAGGTTGAAAAGAAAGCAAGATCAAAAGCAGCATCATCACTTAAAGCAAATTTAGAGAGAGCTTCCGGAGTTTCTATGAAGAGATTAAAGAGTAAAACTAGAACAACAGCTACAGGTAACGATATTGATTTCAGCTTATTTAAAAACGTACTTAATAAGTAATTAATAATAATGTTTAACTAAAAAAAGAAAGTGAATGGCTATAAATGGATTGCAACTTTATAAAACTAAGTGGCACTCGGGCTTGACCCAACAGAACCACCTTTCGTCAGCATACTTGACTGAACCAGAAGTAATGAGCACATTAGTGACTCGTATCTTCGGGATGCAAGGATCTAACCCTATCCAATATTTAACTAGTGGAATGGGAAGGTCTAATGAAATCGGTAACAGAGAATATGACTGGCATTTACAAGGCGATGATGAAAAGGCAGTACCAGTGAGTGGTAACTTAGGAGACGGTGGCGTAACGCCAGGTCTCAACAGAACAACCTTCCGAGTTAAGTTCGGAGAAAAATGGTTTGCTAACCAAGAAGTATTGGTAGCAGATGACAGAGATTACAGAGTAAGAGTAATGGAAGATCCATATTTTGATGGATCGGACTGGATATACACGTTAAAATTAACGAGTCCAGACCCAACTAAATTCATGGATCCACTATTAATAGATGCAGGTTCTCAGTTCTCGAAAGAGTATACTACAGTTCCTGAATTCTCTACTGGTGGTAACACGACTTTTAGTGCTCCGTTTAAAATGAGAAATCATTTATCAACTCTACGTAAATCTTATACAGTAACAAGATCAGCAGCAACTGATGCTCTTGTTATTCAACTAGCTGACCCAGCTAACCCAGGTAAGAAAACTACAGTGTGGACACGTTACGCTGAATGGGAAGCAATGGCTCAGTGGTATAGAGAAATTGAAAGATCATATTGGTACTCTACATTCTCTGCTAATGCTAATGGTATTACAGATATGTTAGGTAACAACGGTCTTCCAGTATACGAAGGAGCTGGGATAAGAGAGCAAATTGCTCCTGCAAACAGACGTTACTATACAGATTTATCAGAAGGAATCATTAGAGATTTCTTAATTGATTTATCTTACAATGTGATGCCTGAGTCTTCGAGAGAGTTTGTTGCGTTTACAGGTGAGTATGGATTCGCAGAATTCGACAGAGCTATGAAAACGGCAGCTTCAAACTGGACTCTTGTAGATTCAACATTCATTACTGGTAGCGGGCAAAACTTGTCTTTAGGTGGACAATTCAAAACATACATCGGATTAAATGGTACTAAGATTACTCTTAAGCATTTACCATTATATGACAACACAGTTATCAACAGACAGTTACATGCTGACACTGGAAGACCATTAGAGTCTTACAGGTTCACATTCCTTGACTTTGGTATGGCAGG
>TARA_R110000787_G_scaffold16825_8_pt1 | contig 16850 bp, 19 predicted proteins | sample TARA_R110000787 | Tara Oceans TARA_R110000787 (sample SAMEA4397920) | marine metagenome | biome: Polar Biome; feature: [DCM] deep chlorophyll maximum layer (ENVO:01000326); material: water (ENVO:00002006), including particulate matter (ENVO:01000060) such as... | depth 35 m
CGCCATGGCCAAGCTCTATGTTGCCGACACCGGCGTCGAGATCGGCCTCGCCTGCCAGCAGGTCATCGGCGCCTATGGCCTGTCGGATGCCTATGATATCGAACGCAATGTCCGCGACTTGCTCGGCATGCCCATTGTGGGTGGCTCGTCGGATATCCAGAAGAACAATCTGGCGCGGATGTTGAGACTCTAGATGACAAGCCAGACGCTGGAGTCCCCTGAGCTTTCCTACGCGTCCTATTTTGACGATCCGGTGAAGCGGCGCCTCATCCGTACGGTCGAGCGCATGTCCGGCCAACCGAAGATCAAGAAGCTCTACGAACATTATCGCGATCATCTCGCCCATGACGTGCCTTTCTTCGAGGCGGCCATGCGCCTGCTCGATCTCGATGTGCAATTCTCGGCCTCCCGCCTCGCAGAGATCCCGCGCACCGGCCCGCTGGTCATCGTGGCGAACCATCCCTTCGGCGTGCTTGATGGCCTCGTCATCTGCTGGCTGACGAGCCTTCGCCGGATGGATTTCAAGGTCCTCACCAATTCCGCCCTCGACGGTGTACCTGAAGCGCGCCCCTATATCCTGCCCGTGGACTTCTCCGGCACGAAGGAAGCGCTCGCCGCAAACGTGGCAATGCGCAAGGAAGCGCTGGATCTTGTGAAGGCCGGCGGCTGCGTCATCGTGTTTCCCGGCGGCGGCGTTGCCACCACACCGCGCCCGTTCGACCGCACAGCCGTGGACGATGAGTGGAAACCCTTCACCGCCAAGCTGATCACCCATTCCAGCGCGCATGTGACGCCCATCTATTTCGAAGGCCAGAATTCCCGCCTCTTCCAGCTCGCCAGTCACTTTTCGCTTGAGCTGCGCCTCGCCCTCGTCTTCCGCGAAGTGAAACGCCGCATGGGAACGGCCCTGCCGGTCGTGATCGGCGAAACACTGACGCCGGAGGCCCTGACGAATGCCGGAAAACGCAAAGGCCTGATGGAATTCCTGCGAGCGCAAACATATGGGCTTGCTCCGGTTGGCCAGACCTTGCGATATGATGCGGCGACACGCCGGTTCATGGCGAAAAAACCGTTGGTATTCCGCTAGGGGTGGAGGAATCAAATGAGTGATCCGCTGGGAGATGCTGTCGACACGGCGCTTGAGCATGCGGGCGCTGATGCCGCCGCAGGCCTCGCCGAGGGCCGGCGCGAGGCGAATGACACGCGTTGCCTGAATTGCGGCGAACCACTCAAGGCCAATTATTGCCCGGAGTGCGGGCAGGGCGCGCACAGCCTACGCCGCCCGTTCTGGTCACTACTCGGCGAGAGCGTCGAAACGCTCTTCTCCATCGACAGCCGGTTTGCACGCACTGTACCTGACCTGATTGTGCGTCCGGGTCGCATGACGCGCCACTATCTTGATGGCCAGCGGGCAAGGTTCCTTCCGCCCTTCCGGCTCTATGTGCTCGCGTCACTGATCTTTTTCATTCTCATGCCGTTGGTCATGGGGAAGGGCGTCGCATTCATGCCCAAGGGCACCCAGGATTTCGCGGATGCCAGGGCGGAAATCGAAGCGTCCCATAATGATGGGGATATGACCGACGAGGAATATCAGTCTGCGATCCGCGGTCTCGACCAGGCTGAACAGGTCTGGCGCGGCGGCATACCCGGGCTGGTAACGCCCACGGTGCCGAATGCTGAAGGTGACGCCGCACCGCCGCCTGATGAGGAATGGGCGGGGTTCATGCCGCGTGAGGCGCTGGATGCCGTGCGTGAGGCGGGGGCGAACGGCGACAAGGATGCGGCCCGGTTTGCCGAAATCATGGACGAGCCGGGACGGTTGGCCGAGGAGACCCAGCGCTGGATCCCGCGAATGATGTTCGTGCTGCTTCCGGTCTATGCCTGCCTGCTCGCCCTGGTCTATTTCTGGCGACGACAATTCCTGTTCTTCGACCATCTGATCGTCTCGCTGCATTTCCATTCCGCGCTGTTCTTCGCCATGTCCATCGGCCTTGTCCTGGTGCCATTCATCGGGCTCGGCTGGGTCAGCCTCGCTCTGATCGTCTATTCCAATTTCTACCTCTACCGCCTGAACAGGGTGGTGTACGGACGGGGCGCGTTCAGTTCGGTTTTGCGAACCGTCACGCTCGACAGCCTCTACATTGTCATATTGATGTTTGCCCTGCTCATGGCCGTCATTCTCGGCGCCTTGTCATTATGAAGGGCCCCGCATGATCCGCGATATGTCCATGCGCCAGGCGAACGCAGACGATGCCCGAGTCCTGGCCGAAATCCATATGCAGGCAAGGGCGGCCGCAATGCCCTTGCTTGCGGTCGTGCATACACAAGACGAAGTGTTTGAATATTTTCGCGACGATGTGATCCCTGGTTCGGATGTCTGGCTTGCATCGAGCCCTGCCGGTATTGCCGGGTTTTCTGCGCGCAAAGAATGGGAACTCGACCACCTCTATGTTGCCTTGCCTTTCTGGCGGCAGGGTGTCGGTACTGCGCTGCTTCACATGGCCATGCTCACGGTTCCCCGTCTGGAATTATGGACGTTCCAATGCAATGAGGCGGCGCGCCAATTCTATGAAGGACATGGGTTCGAAGCTGTGGCGTTCACCGACGGATCGGCGAATGAGGAACGCGAACCCGACGTTCGCTATGTCTGGGAGGGACCGAGTGATCACGTCTGACCAGTTGTGCGGCGTAGCGCTTTCCTTTCCGCATGCGATCGAGAAACCGCATTTTGACTGGGCGAGCTTCCGCGTGGATGTGCCCAAGGGCAAGATCTTCTGCACCCTTCCGCCCCACCATGAATTCTCCAATGTGTTCCTGACGCCTGAGGAACAGGCCATGCTGGTCGGGGCAGAGCCGGATGTCTTCTTCAAGGTGGCGAACAAGTGGGGCGACAAGGGCGCGACCTCCATTCGTCTTGCCGCCTGCGACGAGGCCACACTCCGCTCCGCGCTCGCCATGTCCTGGCGCCACGCCGCCCCGGCAAATACCATGACGCACTGAAGCCTTGATCGTTTCGTATTCAGGTCTAGTCTTCGACCATGGCCGATACATTCACCCAGACTGACACACTCGCCAATGCCCGCGCCCTTGCGCCTGAGCTTGCCGCGCGCGCCGCTGAAATGGAAGAGGTCCGCCGTCTTCCGGCAGACCTTGCCGCGAAAATGGCCAGGGCGGGTCTCTTCCGAATGGTCACGCCCAAGAGCTTTGGGGGCCTTGAGCTGACGCCCCGCGAAATCGTCGAAACGATCGAAGCTGTTGCCACGGCCAATGCCAGCGCGGGCTGGTGTGCCATGATCGGCGCAACGACTGCGCTCAACGCCGCCTATATGGAACCGGCGACCGCCAGCGAGATCTATTCTGATCCGGGCATCATCACCGGCGGCGTATTTGCCCCAATGGGCAAGGCCATTGATGAAGGCGATCATTACCGCGTTTCCGGGCGCTGGCAGTGGGGCTCGGGCTCGGCCAATTGCACATGGCTTTGCGGTGGCTGCACGGTCTGGGAGAATGGCGAGATGAAGCGCCTGCCCAGCGGCGCACCGGATGCGCGCATGATGGTCTTCCCGGCCAGCGAGGCGACCCTGCTCGACACATGGCACGTCATGGGTCTGAAGGGCACAGGCTCCGGTGACTTTGAGGTCAAGGACCTCATCGTCCCGAAAGCGCAGTCCGTGTCGCTGATGGTGGATCAACCCTATGAAACGGGTGGCCTGTTCAAATTCCCGGCCTTCGGGCTCCTGTCGCTCGGTGTATCCGCTGTCGCGCTCGGTAATGCACGCGGCGCGTTGGATGCCTTCGCCGCATTGGCGACCACCAAGAAATCGCAAGGCTCGTCCAAGACGCTGGCCGAACGTCAGACCATGCAGGCCGAGTTTGCGAAATGCGAAGCGGCCTGGCGCGCCGCCCGTGCCTATCTCTTCGACGAGATCGACCAGACATGGGCCGTGGCAACAGGGGAGGGGGCGATCCCCATGGAGCGCCGCGCGGCGCTCCGTATGGCCTGTACCCACATGACACGCACCGGGGCAGACATCTGCCGCACGCTTTATGATCTTGGCGGCGGCGCGGCCCTTTTCGAAGCATCCGACCTTCAGCGCCGGTTCCGCGATGCTCACGCCATCACCCAGCACATCGTGACCGCGCCTTCGACATGGGAACTGACCGGCCGCATCCTTTTCGGCCTGCCCACAGATGGCGGCATGGTCTAGCCCGCCATCTCCAACTGCAAAATCCTGAGAAATGTGACTGGCAAATTCTGCCGGGAAAGTGTCAGTTGTCGAAAACAAACGCGCGTCTACGCGTAAATGATGAGAGGGAAGTTCCATGAAAATTCACGGATTGATGATGGCTGTCTCGCTGGTGGCACTCGCCGCCACAGGCTGCACGAACAAGATGGCGGGCCAGGAACCTGACCTCTATGTCGAACTGCCCGAACCTGCGGACGAAGTTCCAACCCCGACGCCCATTGCTGCTGACCCGATGGCCATCGACACCAGCACCGCCTGGGGCGCCTACCTCTCCGATTTCCTCGAGTCCTATTTCCCGGTCAATCCGGGTTTCGCCATTTATCAGGGCCGTCACGAATTCGACGGTCAACTGGCTGACTGGTCGCCCTCAGGCCTGCAACTCGCCATCGACCAGCGCAAGCAGGCCATCGAAGCGGCTGAGGCGCTCGATGACGCCGCCCTCTCGGACAATGACAAATATGAGCGCAGCTACCTGATCCACGTCCTGCAGGGCGAGCTGTTCTGGCTGACGGAGGCTGACTGGCCCCACAAGAATCCAAGCTTCTATGTCGGCGCGCTTGACCCGAACGTTTACATCGCCCGGCCCTATGCAGACGCGGAAACGCGCATGAAGGCCTTCATCAAATACGCGAAAGCCGTTCCGGCCGCTGCCAAGCAGATCAAGGCGAACCTCCAGCTGCCGCTGCCCGAAACCTATCTCAAATACGGTCAGGCCGGCTTTGGCGGTTTTGCGGAATATTATTCGGGCGACGCCAAGGCGGCCTTCGCGGATGTGAAGGACGAGGCCCTGCAAGCCGAGTTCGATGAGGCCACAGCGGCCGCCTCAGTTGCCATGCAAGCCCTGTCCGACCATATCGGCTCGGTTCCCGCCACCAAGGACGGCTACGCCCTCGGCGCCGAGAAATTCTCCGACATGGTCCGCCTTACAGAAGCGGTCGACGTGCCGCTGGCCGAGCTGAAAGCCATCGGCGAGGCCGACCTGAAGCGCAACCAGGACGCCCTGAAAGAGGCCTGCACGGCCTATGCCCCAGGCCTGTCGCTGGGCGACTGCATGGCGAAGATGGGCGCCAACAAGCCCGAAGTCGGCCCGGTCGAGGAAGCCCGCGAACAGCTGCCCGAACTGCGCGCCTTCATCGAGGCGAACAATATCGTGACCATCCCCGGCACCGAGCAGGCGCTCGTCGAGGAATCGCCACCCTATAACCGGCAGAACTCCGCCTATATCGACATTCCCGGACCCTATGAAAAAGGCCTGCCTTCGGTCTATTACATCTCCCCGCCAGACCCGTCCTGGGACGAGGAAACCCGCAACGCCTATGTGCCCGGCAAGGAAGACCTGCTCTTCACCAGCGTGCACGAAGTCTGGCCCGGCCACTTCCTGAACTTCCTGCATTCCAACCGGTCGAAATCCGTGCTCGGCAAGCTCTTCGTCGGCTATGCCTTTGCCGAGGGCTGGGCGCATTATTCCGAAGAGATGATGTATGATGCGGGCCTGCATGATGGCGACCCGGAAACCCATGTCGGCCAGCTCTCAAACGCCCTGCTGCGCGACTGCCGCTATCTCTCTGCCATTGGCCTCCATTCCGAAGGCATGACCGTTGAGGAGAGCTACGACCTCTTCCGCAACGAGTGCTACCAGGATCCGGGCAATGCCACGCAGCAGGCTGCTCGCGGCACCTATGACCCGGCCTATCTCAACTACACAATGGGCAAGCTCATGATCCGCAAGCTGCGCGAGGACTGGACGGCGAAACACTTCGCTGACGATCCCCGTGCTGGCTGGCAGGCCTTCCACGATGAATTCCTGTCCTATGGCGGCCCGCCCATTCCACTCGTCCGGAAGGAAATGATGGAAGAGCCTGAAGTTAAGGCTGTCTTCTAGGCGACAGGCCCCTCATTTCCCATTGCTTCGGCGATGGGAGGTGAGGGCCTACCGCTGGCAAGTCCCGCAATAGAAGGTCGACCGCCCGGACTGGACGATCCGCCGGATCGGCGCCCCGCACGCCTTGCAGGGCTTGTATTCGCGGTCATAGACATCAAACCGGTGCTGGAAATAGCCAAGCTCCCCGCTCGCATTGGCAAAGTCCGAGATCGATGATCCCCCGGCATCGATCGCCTCGGCAATCACCTGGTTGATCGCCGGTGCCAGTCGCGCTGCGCGCTGCCCGGGAATACTGGCGGCCTTGCGCTTGGGTGAAATGCCCGCGCGATACAGCGCCTCGCAGACATAGATATTGCCCAGCCCGGCAATGACTGACTGGTCGAGCAGCGCCGCCTTGATCGGCGTCGCCTTGCTCTTCAGCGCCGTGTCCAGATAGGCCGCCGAAAACCCGTTCGACAACGGCTCAGGTCCCATCGCCATCAGGCGCGGATAGGTGTCGAAGGTCGCTGCGGGCCATAATTCCATGAATCCGAACCGGCGCGGATCGTTATAGGTCACCGTCTGCCCGTCCTGCATCCGGAACACGACATGGTCGTGGCGCGCATCATTGCCGGTCGCATGGTGGAAGTCCGCCGTTGCATTTCCGCCAACCGTGAACCGCCCTGTCATGCCGAGATGCATGACCAACACTTCGCCAGTGGAAAGGTCCAGCGTCAGGAACTTTGCCCGCCGCCCCATGCGCTCAATGCGCGCGCCGCTCACACGTTCGGAAAACCGCTCGGGGAAGGGGAAGCGCAGGTCGGGTCGATTCTGCAGCAATGACTGGATGATCGCGCCCTCCATGACAGGGGCGAGTCCGCGGCGAACTGTCTCGACTTCGGGTAATTCAGGCATTCTTATCGCATATAGCCTATGGCGGTTCAGGTAACTATGGTGGCGCGCATGTCAGACGCAGAAACAGAGCGCAAGGTCTCCTTCGGTTTCGAGGAGGTGACGGAGTCCGAGAAGGTCGCCCGGGTGAAGGGCGTATTCCGCTCGGTCGCCTCACGGTATGACCTCATGAACGATCTCATGTCCGCAGGCGTGCACCGCCTGTGGAAGCATGATGCGATGAACAAGCTGAACCCCCAGCCGAGTGAGCGGCACCTTGATGTCGCCGGCGGCACCGGCGAACTCGCGCGCGCCTTCCTCGAACTCGCCGACAAGGCGGGCAAGCGGCGCGGTATTGATGCGAAGGCCACAGCTATCGTTTGCGATATCAACGATGCCATGCTTGAGGCCGGCAAGGCACGGGCCGACAATGCCAAATGGGATGGCCGCCTCGACTGGGTATGCGCCGATGGGCAGAACCTGCCCTATCCGGATCGCACCTTCGATGCTGTGACCGTGTCATTCGGGATTCGCAATTTTGCGGATCGTGTGGCTGGCTTGAAAGAGTTTCGCCGCGTTCTGAAGCCGGGTGGCCGTCTGGGCGTGCTGGAATTCAGCCACATGACAGCGCCCGGACTGCAGGCGGCCTATGACACCTACAGCTATAACGTCATCCCGCGCCTCGGCAGCCTCGTTGCCGGTGACCGGGAGAGCTACCAGTATCTCGTCGAATCCATCCGTCAGTTTCCGGATCAGGAAACATTCCGCACGGAAATCGAAAACGCGGGCTTTTCCCGCGTTTCCGTGACTAACTTTTCCGGTGGCATCGCCGCCCTGCACTTTGGCTGGGCGGTCTGATGCGGGGCAGGCTAGTTGCCGTCAACCTTGATGCCGTCATCGCCAACCGAGATTTCGAGGTCGGCCTTGGCACTGTGGTCCTGCGTGAAATAGTAGACGCCGAAGCCGATCACGCCGACCAGAAGTGCGCCCACCAGGAAGTACAGAAAACCATTATTGTTCGTATTTGAACCAGCCATGACAGGCCCCTTGCTTTGTTAATATTGCTCTCACAACGCCCCGGTCTGCGGGATGGTTCCCGCCCGGATGGAGTTGCCTGATGGGTGCTGTGTCAGACTATCTGCGCCTGATGCGCGCGGGCACTGCGCTCGCCCGTCATGATGTGATCCTGCCGGGGGCTTATCAGTCGCGTCTTCCGCTCCCTGCGCGCGTGGCTGGGGGCATACTGCGTGTGTTCAGCGGCGGTGCCCGCGGGCGCCCTGGCGAGCGGCTCGCCCGTGCGCTCGAAAAGCTCGGCCCCGCCTATATCAAGCTCGGCCAGTTCCTTGCGACGCGCCCTGATGTGTTTGGCGCCGAAGTAACGATGGATCTCAGCCGCCTGAAGGACAAACTGCCACCGTTTGATGTGAAACTTGCCCGCGCAGCACTGGTTGAGGAGTTCGGCGCAGACGAAGCCAATCGACTCTTCCCGGACCTCGGCAAGCCCATCGCAGCGGCCTCCCTCGCGCAGGTCCACCGCATGGAAACGGCGAGCGGTCCTATGGCAGTCAAGATCCTGCGGCCCGGTATCGAAGGCCAGTTGCTGCGCGAACTCTCCGCCATGAAACGCGCCGCGCGCATGGTCGAAGGCGTCTCCGTCGAAAGCCGCCGCCTGAAACCGGTTGCTTTCACCGAAACCATTTCCGCCGCCATGATGCGCGAGACAGACCTGCGCCTTGAGGCTGGCGGTGCCGACGAGATGCGTGCGCTCAGTGAGAAGAGCGGCTATTTCCAGGTTCCCCCCGTGGACTGGGACAGGACAGGCCGCCGCGTTCTCACCACCGGCTGGGTCGAGGGCATTCCGCTCACCCATCCCGATGCGCTGGCGAATCCAGCCATCGACCGCGTCGCCCTCGCCAATGATATCACGCGCGGCTTCCTCACCCATGCGATCGAGCATGGCGTCTTCCATGCAGACATGCATGAAGGCAACATCATCATCACGCCCGAAGGCAAGGTGGCGCTGGTCGATTTCGGCATCATCGGTCGTATCGGCATGACCGAACGCCGCTTCCTGGCTGAAATCCTCTGGGGCTTCCTGAAGCGCGATTACATGCGCATTGCCGAAGTCCACTTCGAGGCAGGCTATGTCCCGTCCACACAATCGGTCGGCGACTTCGCCCAGGCCCTGCGGTCCATCGGCGAACCGGTCCACGGCAAGCCCGCCGAGGAAGTGTCCATGGGCCGCGTCATCCTTCAGCTCTTCGATTACACCCAGACCTTCGGCATGGAGATGCGCCCCGAACTGGTCCTGCTCCAGAAGACGATGGTTCAGGTCGAAGGCGTCGCCCGCGCGATTGATCCCGGCCACAATATCTGGACAGCGTCCGAGCCAGTCGTCGGCGGCTGGGTCCGGCGCAGTTTCGGCCCCGAGGGCGCTGCGCGCCTCATCAGCGGCAATTTGAAGGAAATCACCAACCGCCTGAAACGCCTGCCAGAGGTCATGGACAGGTTCGAAGCGTCCCTTGATGAACCCGCGAACGGTCCGTCAACGGTCCCGCGTGCCCCCTTCGCGCCCTGGTGGGGCTGGTTCGGACTGGTCATAATTCTGGCCCTGATAGGCTATGGCAGCATTCTCGCCCTCGCCTGAGGCGGCCTCTTTGGCCCCTGCACTCCCGTGCCGGGTGTAAGCCCTTAATCTGTATTAACGATTGGCCTACGCTTGCCCTGTCCGAGTCGGAAGGGGCCTGTCATGAAAGCCATCCTGTTAGCTGCTGCGAGTCTCGCGCTACTCGCGCCAACGGCTGGGGCCCGCGATAGTCTCATCCTAAGGGCGCCCTTCGATCAGGCGGGATACTTCCCCCAATCCGGCGCTACACCCTTGCGAGAACTGCAAGGCGGGCCGGGAGGGTCCGGCGCGCATCTGTCGAGCCAGGCCCGGATCATCCGGGTCACACCGCGCGCGCAAAAGTCCGGCATCCGCATCTTCCGCGGTGGCGTGGTCACCGAACATGGCCGGTCACCGACCCGGAGTCTGGACACCGAATTCGCCGGGAAAACCGTGATAAGGGTCAAGAAACCCCCTCGGAATCCCTACAAGACGGTCATTGTCTACACGCCGGGGTCTGTCACGCGCGTCCGTCCGGACCGGTTTCCTGACTGAATCCCTGCTGAATCTTTACCAGTCACGGCGGTTTCACGGGCTTTTGTGGGGTTTCTGCAAGGATTTTGCGGTAAGACAGCGCCAGTAACCTATCTGAAGGCCATGGAACAGAAACGCATTCTCCTCGTCATCGGCGGCGGTATCGCTGCCTACAAGAGCCTTGAGCTGATCCGCGAACTTGGCCGTCGCGGCATCGCCAGCCGCTGCATCGTGACCAAAGCCGGCCAGGAATTCGTAACGCCGCTATCGGTGTCCGCGCTCTCCGGCGACAAGGCCTATACCGAGCTGTTCGATCTCGATGAAGAAGCCGAGATGGGCCATATCCAGCTCTCGCGCTCGGCTGATCTCGTCGTTGTCTGCCCCGCGACGGCAGACCTGATGGCCAAGGCCAATGCCGGCCTCGCCAATGATCTCGCCTCCACCATGCTTCTCGCCACCGACAAGCCTGTCCTGATGGTGCCCGCCATGAACGTGCGCATGTGGCAGCACGCGGCGACGATCCGCAATGTCGCCCAGCTGCGCGCTGACGGCGTGACCGTCATGGAACCCGATGAAGGCGCCATGGCCTGCGGCGAGTTCGGCCCGGGCCGCCTGCCGGAGATCAGCGCCATTGTGGCCGAGATTGAATCCCGGCTCGGCGGGCAGCGGCAGGGCGCGCTGGCAGGCGTACACGCCCTCATCACTGCGGGCCCGACACGCGAACCACTCGATCCGGTCCGCTACCTCTCCAATCATTCCTCCGGCCGTCAGGGCTATGCCATCGCTGCGGCACTCGCTGCGCAGGGCGCAGACGTAACGCTCGTCTCCGGCCCTGTCGCCCTCGCGCCTCCACGCGGCGTTACACTCGTGAAGATCGAGACTGCCCGCCAGATGCTCAAGGCATGCGAAGATGCCCTGCCGGCTGACGTGTTCATCTCCGTCGCGGCCGTTGCTGACTGGCGCCCGGCGCGCGCGGCCACCAAGAAACTGAAGATCAAGGCGACCGATGCCGAAGCTCCGGCCATGGAACTCGCCGAAAACCCGGACATCCTCAAGACGCTCTCCAACAAGCGCAAGAACCGTCCGCGCCTCGTCATCGGCTTTGCCGCCGAGACGCATGATGTCGAAGACTATGCGCGCGCCAAGCTCGACCGGAAAGGTTGTGACTGGATCGTTGCCAATGATGTTTCCGGCGACGTCATGGGCGGCGCAGAGAACGAAGTCGTGCTCATCACCCACGACCAGTCCGAACGCTGGCCTCGCATGGGCAAGGAAGAGGTTGCCCGGCGTCTCGCGCAGAAGATCGCCGCTGAACTCGGCGGCGACGGTGGTGGGATCAAGCTCGCCGCAGAATAGGGCCGTCTTGACAGCTCGCGCGCCATGGCGCACCCGCCGGGCATGATCATTCGCCCTTATAAAACATCCGACCTGCCCGCCCTCCACGTTATCAATCAGGCTGGTGTTCCCGGTGTTGGAGACGAGACCGAGGCAACGCTCGGCAAGTGGCTCAGCCTCCATGATGCCCGCGTCGCCACGCATGAAGACGGCACGCTATTGGGCTTCATCAACCTCATCCTGCCGGGCGATATGCGCTATGAAAGCGCCAATTTGCGCTGGCTCGAAAACTGGGGCGACGATTTCATCTATGTCGACCGCATCGCCATTGCCGAAGCGGGGCGGGGGCAGGGCATAGGCGCGGCCCTCTATGAAGACGCCTTCCGCGCCTATGCCGGTAAAACCCCGTGGATCACCTGCGAAGTGAACCTGCGTCCACCCAATCCCGGCTCCCTGCGCTTCCACGGGCGCCTTGGTTTCGAGGAGATTGGCCGACGGTCCTATGCCGATGACATGAAGGAAGTGGTCTATCTCGCCCGCCAGCTCACTTGACTTGAACGCGCGACTCGAACACGGCTGCGCCCCATGAAAAACGTCACTGTCAGCGTCTGTCCGCTCCCGCATTTCGAAGGGCTGAACCTGCCCGCCTATGAAACCGCCGGTTCGGCCGGCATGGACGTGCGCGCCGCATTGCCTGACGATGAGCCCGTTGTACTGGCACCCGGCGCCCGCGCCATGGTGCCCACAGGCCTCAGCGTGGCGATCCCTGAAGGCTATGAGATCCAGGTCCGCCCGCGCTCCGGTCTTGCCGCCAAGCATGGCCTCACCTGCCTCAACACACCGGGCACGATCGACAGCGATTATCGCGGCGAGATCAAGGTCATCCTGATCAATCTCGGCGCCGAGCCGTTCACCATCGCGCGCGGCGAACGTATCGCCCAGCTGGTGCTTGCCCCGGTAACCCAGCTCGCCTGGGCAGAAACCGACAGTCTCGATGAAACATCGCGCGGGGCTGGCGGATTCGGATCAACAGGACGATAATTGTCCTTGCAAAGCGCTGGGCTTTGCCCATATATCGAATATCGATATTTATTCGGAGGCGCTTCAAATGGATCCCTTTCAGATGGTTGTCATCATTGTGCTGATTGCGGTCAGTGCGCGGGTGATCCGGCAGTATTTGAAGATGAAGGAAGTCCAGCAGGCTGGCGCGGCGACTGACAAGGATGTGGCACGTATGGAATCCGACATTGCCCACCTGAAGGAGCGCGTTCACGTGCTCGAAAAGATCGTCACCGATAATGACCGCCATCTGGCTGAGGAAATCCGCAAGCTCGCCTAACCATATCCTTAAGGCGGGGCGGAAAATTGCCCCCTTAGAGTCCACCCGAACCTAAACTCCTGCGTGTAAGGAGGTAGGCAAACGGAGGACAGCCGTATGGCGACTTTTGGTAAAAAGAAAGCGGGTGCAACAGGGGCCCCAAGCTTCGGCAAGCGTCCGGCTGCGACATCATCGGCGGGTGTTTTCGGCACGCCCGCACATCCTGCGGGCGATCTCAGCCCTGAGGCGCGTGCCTTTCTCGAGGCTGAACGCAGCATGCGCGGCCAGGCGGCGCCTGCCGCCTCAGCCTCCATTCCCATGCCGTCTTACGCCTCGCCCCAATCAGGCCATGCGCAAGGCAAGCCAGCCGGAAAACCCGTTTTCGGTCGCCGCATCATTGCGCGCATCATCGACGAACTGCTCATCCTGATCCCGGTCGGCATCATTTTCATGCCGTCCCTCACCAGCGCCGTCAGCGCCCTGGCCACCGCAGACGTCGGCTCGCCTGAAGAGGCGCGCGCCAATCTTGAACTTCTGAAATTTGGTGTGGTCTGCTTCCTGGCGCAGGCGCTCTATGGCTGCCTGATGGAAAGCTCCGGCATGCAGGCCACATTGGGCAAGCTGATATTCGGCGCGGTCGTGACAGACCCGAACGGGCAAAAGCCCGCTCTTGGTGCGGTCATCATGCGGAACACGCTGGGCCGCCTGATCGTCAACGTGATCCCCTTCTGTGGCGGCTATGCTGTCGGCCTGTTCCGGGCTGACCGGCGCTGCGTCCATGACCTCATCGGCAACACGATGGTGCGCGCACGCGCGCCCCATGCAGAGCCGTCCTATTCGCAGGTCTTTGCCTAGTCGCGACCGGCTTCAGATCAGCGCGCTGTCGTCGCGGGCAAACTTTGCCAGCAAATAGGCGTCTGTATCCTCAATCGTTTCCAGCTTGCCGAAGGCGAACGCCTCCCGGTCCAGCACGAGGTCACGCGGGCGCAGTTCACGGCTGATTTCCAGCCCTTCCAGCGTCCGCGCCCGTGAGAAGGCGACATAGGCCTGGCCATGGGCAAACATGCCGCTGTCGAAATCGATGAACACCTTGTCCAGCGTCAGGCCCTGCGCCTTGTGGATCGTCACGGCATAGGCGAGGCGTAGCGGCATCTGCTTGAACGTGCCGACGACTTCGCGCTTCACCTTCTTGGTCTCCGGCTCCAGGTCGTAGCGGTATTTTTCCCAGGCTGACGGCTCGATCTCATAGGCTTTTCCATCAATCGAGACGATCACGCCCTTGCCGGAAAAGCCTTCCACGATGGCCAGCGAGCCGTTCACCCAGCGCCCTTCCGGGTCATTGCGGATCAGCATGACGCGCGCGCCCTCTTTCAGCACGAGGTCGGCTTCCGTCGGGAAGGCCTTCTCCTCGAACTGTCCCTGCACTTCGGCCGAGAAAGTCTTCGCGCGCGTCGTCAGGCCATCGAGCCTTGCCTGATTGATCCGGTTGGCATTGGCATTATTCGGCGTCAGCACGACATGCGTTTCGGACGCATCCACAGCGCTGCGCGACGACACGACACTGCGCAGAACGGCCTCGTCCATCGGCGTCACGCGCCCCGTGCGCAGCGCGCCCAGCAGAGCCAGGAAGCGCGGGTCTTCCTGCCGGAAGACATGTTTCAGCGCCAGCAGGGCAAACTCGGCCTCCTTGAACGCAGGCGCATTGAAGAAATAGCTGCCGCCATAGCGATCATGAAGAATTGGCGATTCGCTGTTCGAGACGACTGGTGGCAGCTGGTGCAGGTCGCCCGACAGGATCATCCGCACGCCGCCAAACGGGCGTTTCGACATCCGGTTCAGCTTCAGGCTGCGGTCGATGGCATCCAGCATGTCTGCCCGCACCATCGAGATCTCGTCTATGATCACCGTCTCCACCGCCTTTATCAGCCGTGTCGAGCGCAGGCGCTTGATGTCGCCCGGCTCCACAAGGCGCGGTGGCAGCTTGAAGAAGGAATGGATCGTTTGCCCGCCGGCATTCATCGCCGCCACGCCTGTTGGCGCCAGAACGACGGCCTTGTCGCCCGCGCCTGCGAGGAACTTGCGCAGCATGGTTGTCTTGCCGGTTCCGGCCCGTCCGGTGAGGAACAGGTTCCCCTGTGCCCCGGCGCCGCTGGCCACCCATTTGGCGGGCGCGGCATAAAGGGTTCCAGGATCGTCGGAGCGCGTCTCGGTCATCCCCCCGCTTAACGGGCTTTTTCCGCCATGGCGAGTGCTCAGGGTGTCAGGGGCTCATCAGCCTCACTTGCTGGCCGGGCCGCAAGGGCCGCGCATCGGCGACGACCTGCCAGCCCATATGCTCATAGGCCTTTCGGGCCCCGGTATTCTGTGCGTCGACATCCAGCGTCAGGCATTTTCCTGCCTCGCTCTGCGCGACGTCGAGCAGGCCGCGTCCGACGCCGCAAAGACGCCAGTCTTCATGGACGAACAAATGGTCGACATAGCCCGTCGCCATGTTGAGGGTCAGAAAGCCGATGACACCGGCCGAAGGCTCCTGCGCCACTAGCACCCTGGCGCTCGCAAAGGCGTTCTGCAGCACGGGCAGGTAGGATTGCCATTCGCCCCGCCACGGGAAGGCGCGCAGGCAATCCCGGAAAATACGCAGGCAAGGGATGCGGTCGTTCCGTGTGAACGGCCTGATGCTCCATCCGGCTCCAGCATGCGTGTACATGCAAACTAGATTAGGCAGAGGCGGGCAGGCCGTCCAGCCGGACGTCGCGTCTTATGTCAGTCTGCCGTGCACTGTATGAGCTTGAGATTGCCGCCACCTGTCTTGATGCTTTCCATCAGGCCCATCGAGACGAAATTATCGAAATAGGTTTCCGAAATCGCGTCCTGCGCCGCTACGCTGGCTTTCTGCTGTTCGCCGGGCGGCAGGCTGGCAATACGCGTCTTTTGTTCCTCGTAAAGGTCTTTCACCTCGCCGGCGCCCATGCGTGCGGATTCCTCATCCCACTCGCCACCATCCTCCGTGATAACAACGTAAGGCGCATTGTCGCCCGCATACATCATGCTGCGAAACAGCAGCACCCAGCCGATGGGCTGCGGTTTTCCGAGGCGGAATTTTTCAACGAACATGACCTGATGCGTCATCTTGCCTAACGTGTCCTCGGTCTCCTTCGATTTGACGCGCGCCTCGCCGGTCTTCACCACCAGCATGTCTGCCTTGCAGGCCTCATCCTTGAATGCGCTGAACTGGGTGATGTCGCCCACGGCAGCCAGAAAGTCCTGCTGCTCCTTGATCTTCTCGGCGGCCACGGCCTTGCCGAAAGCCTCGGTTGTCTCGATCATGATTTTCACGGTCGCGGCATTGTTTTCAAGTTCCGCAGGCACAGGCCGGCAGGGTTTGCCATTGGACGGGCGCTCTCGGCAGGCGAGCGTCTGGGTCTTCTCGGCCAGCGTTTCCAGCGGATTGGCGGCCTCGTAATAGCCGTAGCCCTTGAATTCCTTGATATGCGCGATTTCCTTGTCGAGCGCCGCGCGTTCCTCGGGCGTATAGCGGAACACTTCGCCCCAGCGCAGGCTGCCCAGCACATCGACATGTGCAATCATGCGCCAGTACTGGTCCATCACGAACATTTTGGCCTGATGCTGTTGCGGCAGGTCCGATCCGTCAGCCTGCTTGCAGGCCATCCCAGCCACACTGGCCGTGGCCTGCGCCAGTGCAGTATCCACCTGTCCGCGAGCTTCAGGCAGCACCATAGCCTTCAGGTCCGCCGCGCTGATCGCCAGAAGGGATTCCGATGCGAGTACGTTGATCGGGTCGGTCCAGTTACACTTCTTGGTTGCGGCCGTGATCTGCGCCACCTTCGACAGTTCTGCGAGGATCGCATTGGGATTGGGCGCCGCAGGTGCGGGCGCGCGCGGGTCCGCCGCCTGCGCCATGGCAGCCATTGCCATGGAAGCCACGCACAGCGCCGCCCCCATCAATTTCATGCATTTGATCATTGTGACGTCCCCTGAATTTACTCAGGGTTTAGTCTATTGCCGCTTCTGGCCTGCGCAAACACCCCCAGGGGGGAT
>TARA_R110000787_G_scaffold239635_1_pt1 | contig 16816 bp, 24 predicted proteins | sample TARA_R110000787 | Tara Oceans TARA_R110000787 (sample SAMEA4397920) | marine metagenome | biome: Polar Biome; feature: [DCM] deep chlorophyll maximum layer (ENVO:01000326); material: water (ENVO:00002006), including particulate matter (ENVO:01000060) such as... | depth 35 m
CTTAATCTCCCGACCCGGCTGTCTCACAATCGTTGACACGTTCCGATGTTGAACGGCACCAAGTTCCAGCTACAGAGCGAACTAACCCGCCTACACAACATCATCGCAGTCTGGAATGGCGAAGAGCCAGCAGAGGCAAACACTTTCACACCAGTGATGCCAACTGCTCCACTGTCGTAAGGCTCACTCTTTCGAGCAAGATGTGTCCCTATGGGTAAATACTCGCAAGGAACACACACTTGCTTGAGAGGTTTTACCAGTGGCCAAGAACAAAACAAAGACACCAGATATCACAGAGTTTGCTCGTTTCAAGACATCTGAAATGGCAGCACTCTACGGTCTAGATACGAACGCCACTGGCGCTGTCGTATTCAACTTCAATGGCATCGTGACTGTTGATTTCGGCACTGCCAAGGCCGTCCGCGTCTCAGAGAGCATCTTTGACATCACACTGACGGTTGACCCAGCAGTTATCGAAGCACAGGCTTCCATCGAAGCGCCAGACCTCATCGAAGCCCTCAAGGGCAAGTGGGAGGCCGATGATGAAGCTGAATAAGAAACTCATCTGGGATCGCACAAAACACTATGCGGGCGTCATATGGCGCGTCGATGCGGTAAAGAGCCTCGCTTTGACTTGGCTCATTCGCGTCGGCGTTCCTTCTGGTATCGCAGGTCTAGCTCTAGCTATCGCTGATGCGCTGAATGGCAATGTCTGATGTCGAACGAAAAAGCACCAACAGCAATCGCGGAAGGCACTCCAGTGACCATCGCGACTTTAGTTCAACAGCCAGCAGCACCAGACAAAGACCCGATAATTCATCTTGGCAGTTTAGCAGTCTATCTAGGCATTGTGGTCGCCGTCCTGACAGTCGTTGGACTGGTCGGGAAATGGCTCAGTGATCGACGTGGTGAGGATCGTGAATGGACGACGATCAGGATCACCAACATGACGGATAAGTTGAGCGATGACATCAGGGAAACCCGTGCCGACGTGAAGGAAACCGAGCGTCGCCTATATGACGTTGAGCAGCAACGCGCTGCCGACCGGGAAAAGATCATCGTTCTGGAAAAGGACATGAGCCACTTGAAGGATGGCGTAGATCGGATTGAGAAGGTCCAACTGGAAATGGCCAAGGACCAGAAGACCTACTTTTCCGAAATGGCAGAAAGCATCCGACATTTGAGATTGGATCGACCAACCAACAAATGAGAAAAGCCCGGCCACACCTTGGACCGGGCTTTCCCACGACCTTAGATTGAGCAGCCCCACGGAGCATCTTCGGTCGTTCGATCTACTTATCTAGAGGCGTTCGCCATCTACGCCATTGGTCGGCACGTTCTTTCATCCACGACATACGGGGCTTATCCTTGGGGCCATAATAGCTCAGTAGCCCACCTTCGACCGGCTCGTTCATGTTAGTCATCAGAACGGCACTTCTCTGATTGCCACGCGATAGGTTGCGTCTGAGAGCGCTGGGCTTGAATACACCAAGGCCAATATCCCGACATAGCTCCACCACAATGTCGAACCTGAATTGAGGGATTTCCGCCTTTATCATTTTGCGGATGGCCTTCTCATAATCATCCTTCGGTTCAGCATCAGCAAGCTCGTCCATGAGACGCCACTCCTTTTTGCTGATGAGCAGTATGTCTCCCACATAGCCGAGAAGATACCGATCCTTGATAGTCTGAGCCGCTACACCGCTGCCTAGTTCCCAGTCCTCAAGTGTCTTGAGCGTTCCGTTGATTGTTATCCTTGTCATCACCTACTTATCAGGGTCTTTTGATCCCTTATCTGCCCTAAAAATCAATATGTTTTGTAAATAGTGGTGAAGGAAAATACTAGGAGAACAAAATGTCCCAACCTACGCAACACATCAGTCTTTGGGCAGGCCGCGCCAAACGCAATGTCGTGAACGCCACCTACACAACATCACTCTACAGCGAAGAACGAGAAGTCAACGGAGAGGCAGTTATCCAGCTATCTTTGAAGGACGTTCTACTCGACTTGATCTGGCACATGAACAAGCACTCGATTGAGCAGTATATGTCGTTCGCGGAATACGAGAAGAACCACTTGAAGGCCGAGATCAAGCAGATGACCGCGATCATGCTGGATTACCCCTACAGTGCGAAGCATCAGCTAGAAAAGCGCCTAGCCAGCATGCCTTATACCTACTTGCTCATCGACACCCAGACCGAGTTTGGTCCTGCTGCTCGTCCCGGCGTCATGGTCGTTTTTCCCTTGGCACTGCCCATTCTCGACACTGCGCTCTACACCAGAGTAGCATCCCTTCTATTCACAGAAATCGGCATCGGTGAGCATCAAGAAGGCAAAGTCGCATCAAGCTACTTGTTTGCTCCATACGTCGTAAATCCATATGTCGAATTATTCGATGAAGGCCGTTCGATGCTCGACCCATTCGATTACCGCGACAGTAATGTGGGTGTCTGGGTTAACGCTCGTGACAAGGAGGTTGTGACCACTGAAGAGGCGGCAGAGCAGTTCTTCGCCTCTAATGATGAAGAGCTATTCTTCTTTCCGGGTCAGTCATGAAGCCAAGCGAAATTGAAGCCGATCCGCTGCCTGCCGCAGACGCAACAGCCATCATGAAACAGGACATTGAGGTCAGACGCAGCAAGGACGATAAGTGCCCCTTAGCCCTCGCTATCGAGAAGGCATTGATCCTCTTGAGTATCCCTTTGGCCCCTCCGCAAGATGTGAAGTGAGGCAGTAAATACACGGATTGAAGGAGAACAGAATGGCAGACAATGCTATCGACAAATTGATTGAAGAAACCCGCGCCGCTTACACCGCTTTAAAGGCTGTTGAACAGGAAATGGTCGATGCCGATAGGGCAAGGGCCGCAGCGAACCAACGTCACCGTGACGCGAAGAAGCGTTGCGATATGCTCGACCTGACCATGAAAAAGCACATTCATGAGAATATGCCGGTCGTTCAGGCAAAGATGATCGCGCATGAGGAAATCGAGCAGATACAAGCCGCTGACGAGTGGTTTTCGCGCGCATCATCGGCATCAGCACAGAGCGCATTGGCATCAGCAGCGATCAATGCTCAACTGGTGAGCATCACGAAATGCTATGCTGCCAGGAACAACGGTAGCCTGAACCTCTCTATCTAAACACCTTGGACCCGGCAGCGATGTGTTGTCGGGTCTAACAATGCCCCCTCCACCAGCTTGACTTGTCCTGTCCGTCAAACCACCTTCCCCATATGTGTAATCGAGCAGAACGCGGTGTCACCGATAAGGTGCTGAACCTGTTTGGCGCAAAAGTCGGTGCTCGGTTCAATGAAGGCCCGTTACAGGTCCATCCGAAGGAACCGGGCAGCGTCATTCGCCTGATCGACGGTGAGCGCGTCCTGGAGCAAATGACCTGGGGCTTTCCTGTCTCGCTCAAAAGCAAGAAGACCGGACTGCCCCTAAAGCCCAAGCCCGTGAATAATGCCCGGTTCGACAAGCTGAACACATTTTGGCGGCGATGGGCAGCAAGTCCAGCTAACCGATGCCTCATCCCAACTGCCCGATACGCAGAAGCCGTTGGGGAACGAGGCCGCATGACAGAGACATGGCTTGCCGTGACGGACCAGCCGATCTTCGCATGGGCCGGGTTGTGGAACGACAGCGCGGAATGGGGGAAGGTCTATACCGGCGTGATGACGGAGAACGCACCTGAACTGATCGACATCCACGACCGTTCGCCGGTCATCATCGACCCTGAGCATTGGGACACATGGCTGACAGCGCCGCTGGAAGAGCTGTTCCAGTTCGACACCCCCTACCCTGCTCAAAAGATAACGGTGGACGCCACATCAGCCTTGTGGGTGAGAAAACAGGGGCCAGCGCCGGATCGGGACTTGCTCATATGACTGGCCTTCAACAGCCTGACGAAGCAGAATGCTGGGCAGAAGCACGGAAACTCATCGACCAATATGGTGATGATGTCGGCCCCTATCTACAGATGATGATCGACGTTCTGATGGAAGAGCGGGAGCATGAGCTTTTCTTAAAATGGGTGGCCATCCGAAATTGCGTAGGGATGATCGTCAATAGCCAAGGAACTACGACGCAGCAGTGAACTAGCAGCCCCCTTGCTTTTCTGGGTTCATGACCTCGGCCACGGCATCATAGGCATCCAACAGTTCCAGATTTCGGCCATCGGCGAACACCACAAGCGTTCCTTCATCGCTTGGCTGGAAATAGACGATCTGATCCATGTTGATCGTCACTGGGTTTCCGTCGAGCAGGCTGAATTCCGCGATCATGGTTTTGTCCTCCGATTTAACATCATAGGCACGTCAGCAGCACAACGACAAGTCGAGCAATATCGCGTGGACGAGCGTTTTGTGCGGCACGATTTGATGGCGTCGGACATGGGATGACCATCTTTTGTTAACCTGCTTCTCCTAGCCTGCGATAGGGGGAACAAGCGATGCTCGATAAGCTGCGTCAATTACATGTTGAAATACAAGAAAATCTAGACGCGATCAAAGACCTAACATCCATGCCCGAACCGGATGTCGGTCGGCTTGCTTCTACTAGGCTCGCCCTTACTCGTGCGAGCCGTGCGCGGACGTTGCTGCTGGAAAGCATGTATGACGAACTGATTTCAGGCAGTTCGGAACCTACCAAAGCCGCGATCGGCGCGCTTCGGGCCGAAGGGAGAGCAAACCTAATGGTATCGATCCAGCACATCGCCCATTGGTCCTTGCCCGAAATTGCTTTCAGATGGACGGAGTATTGTATGGCTTCGGCCACCATCCAATCTGCCATGCGCGCAAGGATTAGGCGCGAGGTTGATCTAATCTATCCCCTTCTGAGTTCTTCGGAAATCAACCTCAGCCGTAAGCGAGCCTGACACGGGAGCGGCTACGGCATAGCTTTTCGTCCGAGGCAAAAGGGTGGCAGTTGAACTTGCTGCCCCGCGGTGGCGCTGCCAACGATCCATCGCAAGCACTCTTGCCTTGTTCCTGATTTGTTCACTATCATGTTCGCATGACCCATCCTGATTCCCTATGGCTCGCACAGAGCCTCCTTCACGCGCCAGCATGGGCACGAGTTGCCCTCACGGCACCCAACGAGCGCCTTCGTGAGCAAGCCGCAGTCGAACTAGCGCAGAGCATCATGACCGCCATAGAGCATCCCCCGACAATCTGGGATCACAGGCAAATGATGCTCCCGCTGTGACGTGGGGGATTACCGCAACATCAAGTGGGCATGATAAATAGCTGATACAAGAAATGCGCTTCGCGGAATTGAAGTTCCCAAGCGCCCTAACACGTAGGAGCGTGTCAGCTATGAATACTTATCAGATTAAGAAGAACCCATTCTTGGACCGTCGGCCATATGTCTATGCGATAATGTGGAGCGATTTAAATCTAGCTTATCTCGGTGTGAGACATGGTAAAGGGTGTAATCCTGACGATCTGTGGAAGACCTACTTCACATCGTCTCGATATGTGAAAGAGCTTAGAGCGAAGCATGGTGAGCCGGATCACTTGGAAATTATCGACACATTCCTAACCGGCGACGAGGCTATAAAAGCGGAGTATGAAATTATTCTCGATTTCGGGCTTCATACCAATCCTGTGTTCCTCAACAAGGCATGTGGCCGACAGATTGTGGTCGATGACGATGTTCGTGCCAACATGATCAAAGCGCAGAGTAACAAGTCGGCAGAGACCAAAGCTAGATTGAGCGCTGCGCTAAAAGGGCGAAAGCGTTCTCCCGACGAATGTGCGGCAATTAGCGCAGCCACACGTGGCAAGAAGCGCAAACCACACTCTGACAAAACAAAGGAAAAAATGCGAGCCGCAAAACTAGGAAAGGTGTTTTCCGACGAGCATCGCGCCAACATCAGTAAGGCTCAGAAAGGCAAAAAGCGAGGTCCTATGAGCGAAGAGACCAAGCGCAAGATCGGCGCTGCCAACAAGGGCAAGGCCGGTCAACCGATGTCTGACGAAGCCCGAGAACATCTCAGGGATGCCGTCAAAGCGCGTTGGGTTTTGGAACGCGCACTTGGTATCAAGCGTGGCAAGCCAGTTGGGTCATAATCTCAAGTGGGAAAATCTAGGCCACTACACTAGCCGGGAAGCCAACATATATGCCCTCTGCTACACCTGCCGACGAACGAGCGTTTTCGATGCCAAGGAATTGGAGCGTTATTTCGTGCTGCGCGGCTGGGCGACGCATATTGGTAGCATCTATCGTCGTTTAGTATGTAGCAAGTGCCGACGCCCTGCTGGCAAGATCGGGCCATCACGCGAACTAGCGACAGTCCACCCGCCGAAAATCCGATAATGCGCAGAGCACGTGCGGATTTAATCCTATACAATCTACGCCACTTGATTAAGCACCGGATAGATCAGAAGGGATAAGCGATAGGGATCGATGGCTGCGTTTAATTAAGACATTGTGTCATCAGAGGCGTTTTCGTCTGAAAGAGCGCTCTAGCTTCCACTCGTCATAAGAAAAATAGACACCTGTGACGAGTGCCAGTATGCCGGTGAAGGCAATCACTTGGTCATGATCGAATGATGTTGCGAAGAGCCAATTCGATAGAGCGTTGATAGTTAATCCAACGCATCCGAATACCAGCATTATCACCGGGGTGTAGAGCAAAAAGCACTCCCACCATTTCGGGTCGCGCTTCATCCCTTCGGCTTCCAGGTAATCAGCCGGTAGATATAGACGACGACCATCAACACGATACAGGCAGTCGTGATCGGGCCAAGATACTGGTCGATCTCGGTAATGCGCTTACCCAGATACATGCCAGCGTAGGCCAAGATCACATTCCAAATCAGTGCCCCTGCGGCTGTAAACACCAGAAAACGCCCGTGCGTATTAAGAAAATGGAGCGTTTTTCCTTTTACAGATGTGCGTGCTTGAAAGCGGATATGGCCCATCCGAAACAGCCCGGCGGGCAGCGAGATCATCGTCCGCAGCGCGGGCATGAAGCGGAAGACGAACACGACGATCTGGCCATATTTGCCGAACAAGCGGTCGAGCGCCTCGACATCGCGCCATTCCAGCGTGGCCCAGCGGCCGTAGCGATCGACCAGCGGCTTCAACCGGGCAAAGCCCAGCACATGGCCGACCATATACCAGAAATAATTGCCGACCGTGGTGCCGATCGTGCCAGCCAGCAGCAGCCAGCCCATGTCCATCCGCCCCTGGCCGACGCGAATGCCGCCAATGCCCATGATGAGTTCGGAAGGAATCGGTGGGAAAACATTTTCCAGCACCATCAGCAGGAAGATGCCCCAATAGCCGCCCGCATCGATCAGGCGGAGAACCCAGTCAGTCAAACCACGCGCTCCCCGTCATGCCAGCGCACGCTGGCATCCCTCTTGCTTGTCGCGCCAAAGGAGGAAGGGAGATCCCAGCTTTCGCTGGGATGACGATGGAGGATCATGAGGATTAGGCCGCCACGCGCGCCGCGAGTCGGGCATCGATCGCGTCCCAGATGAGCCCGCCGGTGTCGGTCCCGTCGAACGCCTCAATCGATACGATCCCAGTCGGCGAGGTCACGTTGATTTCGGTCAGCCATTCGCCGCCGATCACGTCGATGCCCACGAACAGCAGGCCGCGACGCTTGAGTTCCGGCCCCATCGCCGCGCAGATCTCGCGCTCCTTGTCGGTCAATACCGTCTTGGCCGCAGAGCCACCGACCGCCAGGTTGGAGCGGATTTCGCCCGCGCCGGGGATACGGTTGACCGCGCCTGCGACTTCGCCATCGACCAGCACGATGCGCTTGTCGCCCTCCGCGACGCCGGGAATGAAGGCCTGAACCATGAACGGCTCGACCCACGAGGCGTTGAAGAGTTCCACCAGCGAGGAGAGGTTGGCTCCATTTTTGCCGACATGAAACACCGCCACGCCGCCATTTCCGTAGAGCGGCTTGACCACGATCTCACCATGTTCGGCCAGGAAGGATCGCACTTCGGCAAGGTCGCGGGTGATCATCGTCGGCGGCATGAAGCGCGCATAATCCAACACGAACAATTTTTCCGGCGCATTGCGGACGCTGGCGGGATCGTTGACCACCAGCGTCTCATCCTGCACCCGCTCCAGCAGATGCGTGGCGGTGATGTAGGACAGGTCGAAGGGCGGATCCTGCCGCATCAGGACGACATCGACATCGCGGCCAAGGTCGATCATCTCCTCCGGCCCATAGGCGAAATGATCGCCATCCACCTTCTGCACATGCACCGGCCGCGCCTTGGCCAGCACCCGGCCCTCGCGGAACGTCAGGTCATGGGCGAGATAATGATAGAGCCGGTGCCCCCGCGCCTGCCCCGCCAGCATGATGTGGAAAGTCGAATCGCCCGCGATCTTGATGCCCTCCATCGGGTCCATCTGCACCGCGACGGTCAGGGGGTTGAGCTGCGTCATCCAAAAGGCCTTCCACTAACAACATCCGTTCGCTTCGAGCGTGTCGAGAAGCGCGTCGCGCACATGCGGCATTTCTCGACTTCGCTCGAAACGAACGGGATATGGGGCGCTGGGCGGCACATCACCCCCCATGCCAGACATTCGCCAGATGGCGTGGCGCGCGGCCTGGCGCAAGGAGGATGACGTCGATTCGCATATCGTCCCCCGCTTTGCCGAGGTCATGCCACAATATTTCCGCCGCCGCCGCGACCCGGCGCAACCGCCGCTCGTCGATCGCCAGGTCCAGTTCCGCCGCCGTGGCGCGGGCCTTCACCTCGACGAAGGCCAGCATCGTGCCCTTGCGCGCGACCAGATCGACCTCGCCCGCCGGGGTCCGCATCCGCCGCCCAACGATCTGCCAGCCTTTGAGCCGCAGCCACCAGGCGGCGATCCGCTCCGCCTGACGGCCCCGTCGCTCGGCGCTTTCGCGCTTCACCCCTTCAATTCCGTCGCCCGGTCATAGAGTGTGCGCCGGTCCAGCCCCAGTTTCTTGGCCACCTCGCCCGCCGCCTTCGACACCGACAGCCGGCTCAGCGCCTCGCGCAGCGCCGTATCGGCATCTTCGGCAGTCGCGGGCGGCGCGTCGCCCGGCGGGCCGACCGTCACCACGATCTCGCCCTTGGGCGCAGCATCGGCATAGCGAGCGGACAGGTCGCTCAGCGTCCCGCACGCCGTTTCCTCGAACGTCTTGCTGATCTCCCGGCTGACCGCTGCCTCCCGGTCGCCCAGATGTGCCGCCATCGCCGACAGGCTTTCCGACAGGCGCGGCCCGCTTTCGTAGAAGACCAAAGTCGCGCGCAATCCCGCCACCTCATCCAGCGCATCGCCCCGCGCCTTCGCCTTGCTCGGCAGGAATCCCATGAACAGGAATCGGTCGGTCGGCAGTCCCGACAGGGTCAGCGCTGCGATCGCCGCGCTCGGCCCCGGCAGCGTCGTGATCATGCGCCCCGCCGCCCGCGCATCGCGCACCAGCTTGTAGCCCGGATCGGAAATCAGCGGTGTGCCCGCATCCGACAGCAAAGCGACCGATTCGCCCGCCATCCGCTCGACCAGCCGCTGGCGCACATTTTCGCCGCTATGGTCATGATAGGGCAGCATCGGCCGGTCAGAGCCTGCATGGCGGAGTAGCCGCGCGCTGACCCGCGTATCCTCGACCGCGACGACATTAGCCAGCCGCAACACCTCCGCCGCGCGGGGGGTAAGGTCACCAAGGTTGCCGATCGGCCCCGCGACGATATAAAGCCCAGGTTCAAGACCCGATGATTGAGTTTCCATAAGGACGCCAGATGACAGAGACGGATGCCTCCCGGCAAGCGGACTTGTTCGCTTCCCTCAAACGCGGCGCACGGCTGGCTTTCGCCGCGAGCGCCCTGATGCTCGCCGCCTGTCAGTCGATCGTCCCCAAGGGACCGGCCCCCGCCATCCCCACCGGCCCGGCCCAGCCGTCCGGCCCGACCGTGACCGAAGGCCTGCCGACCGACACGCTGCGCCATCGCGTCGCGCTGCTGGTGCCGATGACCGGCACCAATGCGGGCGTCGGCCAGTCGATCGCCAACGCCACCACGCTGGCGCTGATGGATACCAAGACCGACAAGGTCCGCATCACCACCTATGACACCGCGCTTGGCGCGGCAGCGGCGGCCAACAAGGCGCTGGCCGATGGCAACCGCCTGATCCTTGGCCCCTTGCTGGCCGATGACGCGCGCGTGATCGGGCCGATCGCAGCGCGCGCCAATGTGCCGGTGATCAGCTTTTCCAACGACAGCGGCGTTGCGGGCAGCGGCGTCTATATCATGGGTTACAACCCCAATCAGTCGATCGAGCGCGTCGTCGGCTTCGCCCGGCAAAAGGGACTGAGTCAGTTCGGCGCGCTTGTGCCGCGCGGCACCTATGGCGAGCGGGCGGGCAACGCCCTGTTGCGCGCGGTCGAGCAGGCAGGCGGCACGGTCGTGTCGATGCAGACTTTCGACCGCAGCGCCGCATCGATGACGGCGGCGGTCAAGAAATTGCAGGCCTCCTCCAGCTATGACGCGCTGCTGATCGCCGACAGTGGCCGCGTCGCGCTGCAGATCGCGCCGATCGTGCGCAAGAATGGCGGCGCGACCGCGCGGCTGCTCGGCACCGAATTATGGAATACCGAGGGATCGCTGTCCGCCAGCCCGGTACTGCGGGGGGCCTGGTTCGCCAGCGTCTCCGACAGCCTCTATCGCCAGCTCGCGACCAAATATCGCGCCCGTTATGGCAGCACGCCCTTCCGCCTGTCTTCGCTTGGCTATGACGCCGTGCTGTTGACGGTGCGGATCGCGCAGGACTGGAAGCCGGGCAGCGCTTTCCCTGCCGCGCGGTTGCGCGATGCAGGCGGCTTTTCCGGCATCGACGGCGCATTCCGCTTCTCGCGCTCCGGCGTCGCCGAACGCGCGCTGGAAGTGGCCGAAATCGGCGCAGGCAGCCTGACCGTGGTGGCCCCCGCCCCGCGCAGCTTCGGCGATTAAGGCGACCACCCGCCAGGCGCAGGATTTCCCTGTCCTGCGCCTGGCGATGGCGGCATAGTCCCCCTTGGTCCGTTTCGGGGCTGAAAGGGATCGCCCGTCCATGTCCTTGACCGTCCGCATCCTCGTCGCGCTGATCCTGGGCCTGGCTGGTGGCATCGCCCTGGCCGAATGGGGCCAGGGATGGGACGCGCCGCTACTGGCCCTGGCCGAGCCGGTGGGCAAGGCGTGGCTCAACGGCCTGCAAATGCCGCTTATCCCGCTGATCTTCGCGCTGCTGGTAACCGGCATCGCGCAGGCGGCCACGACCGCGCGCACCAACGGCATGGCCGGGCGCGCCATTGGCCTGTTCGCGATCCTGCTGGTCGCCTCGTCCACCGTCGCGGCGCTCGTCGGGCCATTGCTCCTGCACCTCTGGCCCGTGCCTTCGGGCGCAGTGGGCATGTTGACGGGGGCCGATGGCGCGGCGGAGGTGCCCGGCGTCCGCCCATCGGCCGACTGGCTGCTGGGCTTCATCCCCGCCAATCCGATCAAGGCCGCCGCCGAGGGCGAGGTCGTCGCCGTCGTGCTGTTCGCGCTCATCTTCGGCTTTGCCCTCACCCGCATCGCCGAGGCGCGCCGCGCGCAGTTGACCGGCCTGTTCGACGCGCTGACCGACGCGCTGCTGGTGGTCGTCAATTGGGTGCTATGGCTTGCGCCGATTGGCGTCTTCGCGCTGGCGCTGGTGGCGGGCGCGCGGTCGGGCCTCGCCACCGCTGGCGCGCTGCTCCATTATATCGGCTTCATCGTGCTGATCTGCCTGGTCGTCACCCTGCTCGTCTATCCGCTGGTGACACTGCTCGGCCGGATCGCGCCCGGTCGATTCGCTCGCGCCGCCTTCCCGGCCCAGGCGATCGCCTTCTCGACCCAAAGCTCGATCGCCTCGCTCCCTGCCATGATTCAGGCAAGCGACGGACCGTTGGCGATACGCCCGACCACACGCAGCATCGTGTTGCCACTCGCCATATCGCTGTTTCGTATCACCAGCCCGCCCGCGAATCTGGGCGTTGCCCTCTATGTGGCGGCGATGAATGGGGTAGCGATCGGCCCGGCACAGATGGTGATGGGCGTGGCGGTCGCCGCGATCGTCAGCTTGGCCGCCGTCGGCCTGCCCAGCCAGGTGAGTTTCTTCACCACCACTGGCCCCATCTGCCTCGCCATGGGCGTGCCGGTGGAGGCGCTACCGCTGTTGCTGGCGGTGGAGACCGTGCCCGACATCTTCCGCACCGTCGGCAATGTGACCGCCGACATGGCGGTAACGCGCATCATCGATCAGAACGCTCTTACGGCACCCGACGCGCCGTCATTATCTTGATCGGCGCTTCAAGCATCTGGCCTTTCATCACGCCCTCGCCAGCCGTGGCGGACTTTGGCGCGGCCAGAATCGCTTTCACCACGTCCAGCCCTTCGACCACATGGGCAAAGACGGCAAAGCCCTGATTGTCGCCCGCCGCCTCCGGCTGGGCATCCATGGCAGGCATCTTGCCGAGCACGACGAAGAAGTCACCAGTCGCGCTCCCCGGCGCATAGCGCGCCATCGACAGCGCGCCGTCATCATGGGTCAGGCCGGTCTGACTGGTCGGTTCATGCTTGATCGGCGGCCGGATGCGCTTGGGGTCATTTTGTGCCCCGCCCTGCACGAAGCCATAATCGGCCGCACCGACGCCGCGATAGAAGACGGTGCCGTCCAACCGCTTCTGATCGACATAAGCGAGGAAATTAGCGGCTGTGACGGGGGCCTTGTCGGCATGGACGGCAACCACGATTCGCCCCGCCGCGGTATCGAGCGCCACCCGCACATCGGCGGGTGCCTGCGCAAAGGCAGGCGACAAGGTCAGGACAGCGGCGAGCCAAAGGGCAAGGGAGCGAATCATGCCGCCAGCCTAACCCTTCATACGCCCGATGCCAGCCCTTCAGCCCTCCAACTGGCGCAACAGCGCGCGAACATCGGCGTCGATATCGGGATTCCTTTCGCGCAGCTGCTCGATCGTGCGGACCGCGTGGATCACCGTGCTATGGTCGCGCCCACCAAAGATGCGGCCGATTTCCGGCAGCGAGCGCGGCGTCATTTTCTTGGCAAGATACATGGCCACCTGACGCGGGCGCGCCACCGCACGGGCGCGGCGCTTGGAGCGCATTTCGGCAACGTCGATCCGGTAATGGGCGGCGCACAGCTTTTGAATTTCATCGACCGTGATGCGGCGGGCATTGGCCCGCACCGCATCGGCCAGCATCCCCTGCGCGAAATCAAGGTCGATCGCCCGGCCGGTCAACTGGCCATAGGCGACCAGCTTGTTGAACGCGCCTTCCAGTTCCCGCACGTTGGAACGGATCGAGCGGGCGAGAAAGTCGATCACGGCGTCGGGCACCGGCGGATCGCCCGCAACCGCGCGCTTGGCTTCGAGGATCGCCAGCCGCAGGTCGAGACTGGCGGGCTGAATATCCGCCACCAAACCACCGGCGAGGCGCGACAGGATGCGCGGATCGATCGATTCGAGCGCCTGGGGTGCCCGGTCGGCGGTCACCACGATACGCGCGCCGGTGTCGATCAGATCGTTGATCGTGTGGAGAAACTCCTCCTGCGTCGATCCCTTGCCCGCGATGAACTGAATATCGTCGATCAGCAGCAGACGCGCCGCGCGCAACCGCGCCTTGAACGCCATCGTCTCATTGGCGCGCATCGCATTGACGAACTCCATCATGAAACGTTCGGCCGACATGTAGAGAACGGGCGCACCCGGCGAATGGGCGGCAAAGGCGGCCGCAATCGCATGGAGCAGATGCGTCTTGCCCTGGCCGGTGCCGCCCTGGATGAACAAGGGGCTGAAACGCGGCTGGGCCTCTGCAGCCATCGCGCGAGCCGCAGAACAGGCTAGTTGGTTGCTTTCGCCCACGATGAAATCGGCAAAGCCATGGCGTGGCGTGAAATTGACGGCGCTGGCGACGGTTTCGGGCACCGGGTCCATCGCCGGTTCCGCGCCGACGACTTCGAGCAGTCGCGGGCCGCTGGCGTCGGGGGCACGGCGCACCCGGATGTCGCGCACCTCCGCTCCGGCGCTGCGCCAGGCCATGCGCAGACGGTCGCCAAACTGGCCCGTCACGAAATTGGCGCTGAAATCGGTTGCGACCAGCAGGTCGAGCGTCTGCGAATCCGGGCAATAGTCACCCAGCCGCACCGGCTTGAGCCATTGGTCGAACATGCGCGCGCCAATGTCGCGGCGCAGACCGGCGCGGATCATCGTCCAGGTGGATTCGAGGTCGGCATGTGCCTGTACCCCTGCATCCTCCTGCCAATCCACCACGCCTATATTTTCCGTCATTATCGTGCCGACCCTACCAATATGCCCCCTGCCTACGGGCAGGAACCAGCGACGCGAACGAACCCTTTCGGCAAAAGCCCCTGCTTTGCCGAGTCCATCCCATCCACTGACTAAATGACGGCCGCACAGAGATGATTCGACGGCGGCCGGATGTCGAAAATAGACAGGGCGGCTCCTTCCAATCAAGGGCGCTGCGGTTCAAAAAAATGAAATAAAGCCGTTGACTCGGCAAACCCGCAGAAAAGGGTTGGTTGCGAAAATATCGCTATTTTTGAGTTAGTTATTTGGTGATTAACTTGGGCATGCACGTCGAATCGCGGGAATTGCGTGTGTCGGCTCTGTGACTGTCTTGTGAATGAACAGGAAAAAGCCCGCATCCCTGGACGGGAGCGGGCTTGTTCAGTCCCTCAGGCGGGAAAAGCTTTAGGCGAGCGCGCTGACGGCCTTGGTCAGGCGGCCGAACTTCCGCGAAGCGGTGTTCTTGTGCATTACGCCACGCGCAACGCCGCGTGCCATTTCTGGCTGAACCGACTGCAGCGCAGTGGCGGCAGCGTCCTTGTCACCGGCGGCGAGGGCGGCTTCCACCTTCTTCACCAGGGTACGGATCCGGCTGATGCGGGCACCATTGATTGCGGCGCGACGTTCGTTGCGGCGGATGCGCTTCTTGGCTTGCGGCGTATTGGCCATTTAGAGTCCTCGGTTCTCGTCAATATTTGGAAAGAGACCAGTCGGACTCGCCAACCCGCCTCATGAAGGAGCGCGCCTTACAGCGGTTCGTTCCGGGCGTCAACCATTCGACCCTGCTTCACCGCTGGCATTTTGGACAGAAAAAGGTGGAACGACCGCCATCGACCCGCCGCTGCACCGTGCCGCCACAGGGGCATATATCCCCTTCGCGACCATAGACGCGCCATTGCTTGGAAAAATAGCCCAATTCCCCGTCCGGCCGCGCATAATCGCGCAGCGTCGATCCGCCCGCAACGATCGCAGCGGCCAGCACCGTGCGAATCGAATCGACAAGCAGGACGAGGCGCGACCGGCTGATCTTCCCCGCCGCCCGCGTCGGCGCGATGCCTGCCATGTTCAGCGCCTCGCAGACATAGATATTGCCCAGCCCCGCTACCACTCGCTGGTCCAATAGCGCCGCCTTGATCGACGTCGCCTTGGCCTTGAGCACGACCGTCAGATAGCCAGCGTCGAAATCCGACCCCAAAGGCTCCGGCCCCATCCGCGTAAACGGCCCATAGGCTTCCCAAGCATCGCTGCGCACCAGATCGATAAAGCCAAAGCGGCGCGGATCGTTGAGCGCCAGTTGCCGCCCTGCCCCGGTCTCGATCAGCAGATGATCATGCGTCCCGATCTCGGTCGGGTCCACCCGCCAGCGGCCCGACATGCCGAGGTGAAAGATCATCATGTCGCCCCGGTCGGTGGCGATCAGCCCATATTTGGCGCGCCGCGTCAGCACCGTGACTGTCGCCCCGGTCAAACGCTGGCGCAGGTCCACCGGGATGGGGAAGCGCAGATCGGCGCGCCGCGGCTCGACACGGGCGAGAACCGCGCCCTCCAATACGGATCGAAGGCCTGCAACGGTGGTTTCGACTTCGGGAAGCTCTGGCATAAGGATCATCTAGGCAAGAGCGCTTCCAATTCCCAGCTTCTTGGCTGGAACGGCACGCAATCTCTGTCTAGAGGGTCACATATGAGCGAAACAGCATCCTTTGGCTATCGGGACGTCGATGCCGCCGAAAAACAGGGCATGGTCCGTGAGGTCTTTTCCAATGTCGCGGCCAAATATGATCTGATGAACGACGCCATGTCGGTGGGCGCCCATCGGCTGTGGAAGGATCAGTTCGTCCATCGCGTAAAGCCGCGCCTGGGCGAGGCGATCCTCGACATGGCTGGCGGCACCGGCGACATCGCCTTTCGCATGCACAAATATGGCGCCGACGTCACCGTGTCGGACATCAACCCGGAAATGCTGGGCGTCGGCATGGAACGCGCGAAGAAGAAGGGCCTGGAAGGCCTGCTCTGGTCGGAGCAGAATGCAGAGCAACTGACCTTCGATGATCGCAGCTTCGACGCCTATACGATCGCCTTCGGCATCCGCAATGTGACGCATATCGACCATGCGCTGGCCGAAGCGCATCGCGTGCTCAAATTTGGCGGGCGCTTCTTCTGCCTCGAATTTTCAACCACGACCTGGCCGGGCTTTTCGGACGTGTACGACGTCTATTCGCACAAGCTGGTTCCTCAATTGGGCAAGCTCTTCGCCAATGACGCCGATAGCTACCGCTATCTGATCGAGTCGATCCGCCGCTTCCCGCCCATGCCCCAGTTCGAAGGCATGATCCGCGACGCCGGGTTCGTGCAGACCAAGGTCGAACCGATCCTGGGCGGCCTGGTCGCGATCCATTCGGGCTGGAAGATTTGATGGGCACTCTTAATAAGCCCCTCCCCTTCAGGGGAGGGGTTGGGGTGGGGGCCATCCTCACGCGCAGCACATCGTCGAAAG
>TARA_R110000787_G_scaffold4711_3_pt1 | contig 16812 bp, 13 predicted proteins | sample TARA_R110000787 | Tara Oceans TARA_R110000787 (sample SAMEA4397920) | marine metagenome | biome: Polar Biome; feature: [DCM] deep chlorophyll maximum layer (ENVO:01000326); material: water (ENVO:00002006), including particulate matter (ENVO:01000060) such as... | depth 35 m
AACCCTTACACGCAGCACTGGGTGAGCAACTCCGCCATGTTTGTGGCATTGAGGTGCCGGTACACTGCTGGCAGCCGGACTCGCTGGATACCTTCTACCGAATCAACTTTCGCTTATTGGATGAGCTTGGTAATTTGCTGGAGGGCTCCCGAGACCTGGATCAGTTACGGCAGCGTTTTCGTCAGCATTTGCAATCGTCCATCGCGCAGCACGCCACTTCGCAGTTCGAGCGCGCCGGCATTACGCGGTGGGATTTTGGTGAGTTGCCAGAGACACATGTTGTCAACAGCAAACATCACGCTATTCGTGTCTATCCAGCGCTGTGTGATGACCGGGATAGCGTATCGTTGAAACTGTGTGATAGCCCCGGTCTGGCGGCCAGTTATTCGGTTAACGGCGTGGTTCGCCTGAGCATGTTGGAGAATAGTCAAATCGTTAAATACCTGGAGAAAGACGTATTAAAAAATAAGGCATTGCTGCTCAGAGCAATGCAGTTACCAGATCGTAAGGTGCTTGTTGAAGACATGATATTTGCTGGATTCCAGAGCGCGTGTTTTGTTGACAGGCCAATGCCGCGTAGTGAGGGGGAATACAGAAAACTGGTAGTGAAAGGTAAGGAGGAGGTTGTCGGTACCGTAAACCGCATTGAGTCGATCATACTATCGATGGCCGACGACCTGGTTGAACTGTATGCTGTTCTGGGGCGTAAGCGTGCAAACTTTCCTGGTCCGTCAAGTCAGGTGGAGGCTCAGCTAGGTGAATTATTTAAGCAAGGACTGTGCCGCGAGGCTGGTCTTTACTGGTTGGCTCAGTATCCCCGGTACATCAAGGCCGCACTGCAGCGGATGCAAAAACATCTCGCAAAAGCCGACCACGAAGAAAGTTTCATCAGAGAAATTGATGGGTTTACAGAGGCCCTTGCAGGCTTACGTAGGGGGAAGACACATTATGCGCCCGCGGACTTGCGGGAAATACAGGTATTTCGCTTTATGATTGAAGAATACCGGGTGTCCCATTATGCACAGCACCTGAAGACCGCCGTGCCCGTGTCTGGCAAAAGACTTGCGAAACAATGGCAGAAGCTGAATGAGAGGCTTGCCTGATAACAGGCGACCGACTGTTCAGGCCTATCCCCAGGGGCTTTGGGTAGTTTGGGGGCGGTGTTGGTGGTGTGAACTCGTTAATAATGGGAGTTCACCTATGTCAGCGGACGTGGATCCGATGGCATTAATGTGATGGCTTTAAATACGGAGTTTTTATAAAAACCCCTGATTGTGGAAACTAAATCTGGCAGACTGGGTCATAAGTGTCAGCTTGTGACCGGACAGGTGCTGGCTACTTAGACCTCTATGTTGCAATTAACTATCTCAGGAGAGATCGAATGATTAATAACTCCAGGAAACCACTCGCTGCTGCCGTCGGTGCTGCTTTTATGGTATCTGTTGCTGTTAGCCCTTTAGCCTTTGCCGGCGACAATCCTTTTCAGGTGACCCAGCTTGGTGCCGGTTATAACCTGGCGGCTAAAGCTGAGGGCGAGGGTAAATGTGGGGAAGGTAAATGCGGTGAAGGAAAAGCAGCGATGAAAGCCGAGGAAGGCAAATGCGGTGAAGGAAAGGCCGCGATGAAAGCCGAGGAAGGCAAGTGCGGTGAAGGTAAGTGCGGCGAGGGTAAGGCGGCTGCAGCTAAAACCGCAGAAGGCAAATGTGGCGAGGGCAAATGTGGTGAAGGCAAGTGTGGCCAGGGAAAATCCGCTGACAAGCCTGCACAGTAAACTGATAACTGCGCGTGTCCGCATCACACAAAGTTAGCGGAGCGGGATTGGGGTTGCGACGGACCCTGATGGGTCCGTTGTCTTCTCTTACACCAGACGACGTTGACTTTCTGGAGGTTGCTCCAGAAAACTGGATTAATGTCGGCGGCCGCTTCGGTCGGCAATTACGTGAGTACGCGGAGCGTTTTCCGTTTACCTGCCACGGACTGTCACTTTCTATAGGCTCACCGTTGAGTCTTGACTGGGATTTACTGAAAAATATCAAACAGTTTCTTGCTGACCACCAGGTTCGCTATTACTCAGAGCATCTCAGCTATTGCAGTGATCACAGCCATTTGTACGATCTGTTGCCAATACCATTTACTGAAAATGCGGTTAACTATGTGACGGATCGCATACGTCAGGTACAGGATTTTCTGGGTCAGCAACTGGTGATTGAAAATGTGTCCTACTACGCTGCTCCCCAGCAGGAAATGAGTGAACTTGATTTTCTATGTGCCGTGCTTGATGAGGCCGACTGTTTGCTATTGCTGGATGTAAATAACATCCACGTGAACAGCATCAATCATCAGTACGACGCTGACACGTTTTTACGAGGAATACCCGGAGATCGCATTGCCTACGGCCATGTGGCAGGGCACTTTGTTGAAGCTGAGGATTTGCGCGTCGATACCCACGGCGCGGCGGTCATCGACCCCGTATGGGCCTTGCTCGACAGGGCTTATGAGCTTTTTGGATCTTTTCCCACACTGCTGGAGCGGGATTTTAATTTTCCACCGGTCTGCGAGTTGCTTGAGGAGGTCGATGTTATCAAGCGACTTCAGGGGGCTGCAGGTATGGTCAGGCCGCTGATCGAGGATCAACAGCTGGTATTTCTGGTTAGCGAATGAACACGGCACCGGGCAACTGCGGATTTCAGGCGACCCAACTGGCATTTGCCGCGCACCTGCGCAACCCGGAAACGAATCCGCGACCATCTGATATCGAGGATCGGCGACTCGCGATATATCGCGATTTGATATTCAACAACATAGAATCCTTTCTTAGTAGCGGCTTTCCGATATTGCATAGCATTATCGCAGCCGGTGACTGGCAGTTACTGGTGCGTGACTTCATCGCCAGTCACCAAAGCCATTCACCATATTTTTTGGAGATCAGCCAGGAATTTCTGCGTTACCTGAATGAGCGGGAGCCTGCGCTGCTGGCCCCTTTGCCCTTTGCCAGGGAGTTGGCCCATTATGAGTGGGTTGAGCTGGCGCTTGATGTCTCCGCTGAAGACTTTCCCGTTGCTGGTGTGAAGCCGAAGGGCGATTTACTGGCAGACAGTCTCGTGGTCTCGCCCCTGGCGTGGCGTTTGTGTTACCAGTTTCCGGTTCATAAAATCGGCGCTGAATATCAGCCTGTTACGCCGCCCGAACAGCCGACCTGTCTGGTTGTTTATCGAAACCGCCAGGAACAGGTTCAATTTCTTGAAACCAACAGCGTGACATTACGACTGTTACAGTTGCTTGAGGATGGCGAATTTAATGGGCGCGAGGCCTTGCGGCAAATCGCTGATGAGCTTGGTCACCCGAGCAGTGATTTTGTGGAGGCGGCGGGTGTCGAAACACTTGGTCAACTGCTGGAGCTTTCAATTCTTTGTGGTTTTAGACATTGACCCCTGGTTCCACGAGCCAAACTGTCATCAAATCGACATAATTAAGTCACCTTGTCGTCATGTAATCTTTCCAGAATATCCCCTGCGTAGAAACGCGAGTCGGTTTCACCGGCTGTCACTAGTTAGTATTTACCGTGAGGGGAATAAATATGAAGAAAACAGCAATGACTCTGGCGCTTGCTTCGACATGTGCGATGAGCACGCAGGCTGGCACTGTGATAACGGACGGTCCGGATATTATTCTTAAAACTAAGGGTGGATTAGAAGCCAGGACGAGTGATGGTCGATACTCTTTCAAGGTCGGTGGCCGTATTCAGCTCGACTATAACGACTACGACGGTGTAATAAATAAGGCTGTCGATTCCGACGGTAGCGACATCTGGTTTCGTCGAGCACGCCTTGAGCTCAGCGGGCATTACGACGACTGGTCATACCTGATGTCCTATAACCTGACTGAGGATGGATCGATTGATCAGCTTAACTTTGGTTACGGCGGATGGGGTGATCTGGCGAATTTAACCTTTGGGCAGCAGAAGGAAGACTTTGGTCTGGAAGACACTGGCAGTTCCAAGTGGACGACGGCGATTGAACGCTCACTGCCTGCCAATGCCTTTGATACAGGTAACAATGTCGGTATTAAATTGAGCGGTTCGAATAATTTGCTTACCTACAGCCTCGGTGTATTCAAGCAGGACGTAGATGGTCAAAATGATCTTGATACCGCGACGACAGGACGTTTTGTAATTCGACCCCTTAATAACGAAAGTGGTTTGCTCCACCTCGGTGTTGGTTACACCCAGCGTGACAGTGACAACGGTTTTGACAGCATTGAGTCGCGTCTCGGTGTTCGCGGCGGAGAGAACAAAACGGCGACCAAGGTGTCAGCTGGCTATCTTGGCGGCCTTGCCGATGAGATGACGGCGATGAACATAGAGTTGGCCGCTTCATTTGGTCCGGTTCATGTCATGGCTGAGTATTTTGACGGTGAACTATCCGGTGTTGGAGCGACACCCGATCTTGAAGCTGACGGCTATTATGCTCAGGTGGGCTGGATTGTGACCGGTGAGCGTCGTTCCTATAAGAATGTGATAGCGGCTTTTGACAAGATCAAGCCGGCCGGATCGGGTGGCGCCTGGGAAGTTTTCGCCCGATACGATGAGCTGGATTTTTCAGACAACGAAGGCGAGCCGCTGATTAAGCTGGCGGGGACAACCGGCAACACGTTGACCGTAGGTGCGAACTGGTATGTCAATGAAGTCGTCAAGGCTTCTCTTAACTACGTCAAAGCTGATGTTGATGAGGCCATCAAGGGCGAAGATGACGGTAGCGCCATTGTCGCGCGGCTGCAGTTCGCCTTCTAGTTAACGATCGATTGTAGTCATTTCGAGGCCCTCCGCTCCTGCAGAGGGCCTTTGGGTATATCATCGCCTGATTTCTTTGTATAGAATGTGCCGCATAGCCAGCTGGGGCATCAGGGGGGTAACCCGTGGCACTGCATTTATACCGTTCGTTCGTCTGTATTTTTTTCTTATCTCTTGGTGGATCGGTAGTCGCTGAAGAAGGCCGAGGCGACGATCCGCTTGAGCCTTTCAATCGGGCGATCTTTAGCTTCAACGATACAGCTGACCGCTGGGTTTTAAAACCTGTCGCTCAGGGTTATCGCACTGTCACACCTGATCCCGTCGAAAAAGGCATTGCTCGAATGTTTAGCAACGTCGGCGAGGTGGTAAATATTGTCAATGATGTATTCCAGGGGAAAATCGCTCAGGCAGGCAACGATACCGGACGTTTGTTCGTCAACTCCACAGTCGGTGTCGCTGGCTTTTTTGATGTAGCCGATAGCTGGGGTATGCAAAAGTCTTCGGTAGAGGATTTTGGGCAGACGATGGCGGTCTGGGGTGTCCCCCAGGGCGCCTATGTAGTATTGCCGTTTTTTGGGCCGAGCAATTTTAGAGACGCACCCGGGCGCCTGGTTGACAGTTTTCTGAATCCTGTTGGCTACATTGAGCACGTGCCAACCCGAAATCAGGTGTATGGGGCTAACGTCTTGTCCGGGCGGGCTGAGTTGCTGGAAGCTGAGAAGCTAATCAGCGGCGATAAATACAGTTTCGTGCGGGATGTCTATTTACAAAGACGCGAACATCTTATCAACGACGGTCAGGTCGAAGATGATTTTGGGGATAGTGACTATCAAGACAGTGACTATCAGTAACCTACTGAATACGCCCAAAGAAACAGCTTTTATCAGGTAATATATGGCGGAGGACAGCAAGCGTGTCTTGATTCTCTCCCGCGATCATCATCGCTGTACCCTTTGGGTGCGCCTTCTGGAATCTGTCGGCTGGCAGGTGAAGACGGTGAATTCCCCTGGTGGCGCCCTGGCCGCCATATCTGAATTTTGTCCCACGCTGATGTTTGCCAACGTTGAAGCTGGCGAACATGTGATAGATATTGACGAAGATTTCGCCCGGCGCTGTCGCGAATCGGGACTCGCCGTCATTCCTATTTTATCCGAGGCCACACCGGCAGATGTGGCAGACAGTTTTCGGCGTGGCGCCATCGATGTGCTTATCGAGCCTTTTACCGATCAGGCGATGTTGAATGCCATCGACCGGGCTGGTTCGTTCAAAGATCTATATCGAGAAAACAAAAATTACCGTATGCAGATCGAGGACGCCAATCGGGAGTTACGAGAAAGCCTTAATACGCTGAAGATGGACCAAATGGCCGGTCGTCAGATTCAGCTCAATATTTTGCCAGACAAGCCGCTGGTCTATGGTGACTATGAAATAGCCCATAAGATTGTGCCATCGCTTTACCTAAGCGGGGACTTCGTTGGCTATAGCGTTTTACTTGACCGTTTCCTTATTTTCTATGTGGCGGATGTTTCTGGTCACGGCGCGTCCTCTGCGTTCGTGACTATTATGCTGAGCTTTATGGTGCGCCAGTTGTCCTGGCGCCACACCAGTGAGGACGATACAGCCGCATTGTTGCGCGCTCCCCAGGGGCTCCTCGAGCACATTAACCGGCAGGTTTTGGCGATGAAAATCGACAAGCATCTGACGATGTTGGTCGGGGCAATTGACACGGAACGTCATACCCTGAGGTATGTCACCGGCGCTCAGTTGCCGATGCCGGTCCTGGTTTCGAAATCTCGCCTGGATTTTTTGCCGGGCAAGGGCAGACCCGTTGGGCTTTTTGAAGATAGCCACTGGACGGTTGAAGAGATCAGTTTGCCAGAAGAATTTTCACTGACGATTATTTCTGACGGTTTACTCGATTGTCAGGCGGGCGATTCGATTGCCGAAAAAGAGCAGTCTTTACTGGAAGCCTGTGGCAGAGCCGGCATGACGCACGAAAGTATTTGCGTTGAGCTGGGCGTTACCGATATTGCCGATGCTCGGGATGACGTTTCGCTCTTGACGGTAGTCAGGAATCCGCATCGTGGATAAGGGTAAAATTCTGGTAGGCGAGAGCGGCGGTAATTATCTAATTAAAATGACAGGTGATGTACGGGTCACCCTTTGCACGTCGTTGAATCAGTATATCAATTCTATTTTCAAGCGAAACGATGTAAAAAGCGTTCTAATTGATTTACGTGACACCGATGGTCTCGACAGTACGTCGCTGGGGTTGCTGGCCAAGTTGGCACTGTATAGCGAGCGTAAATATGGCATCGTGCCTATTCTTTTCTGTACCAACGAAAGCATCCTCAAAACACTGGAGATCATGGCGCTTGATGAGCTATTTGAGGTCATCTGTAGCGATACAGCAGACGAGGCTGTATTACGGGAGTTGCCCTGCGAGCCGGATGAAGACCGGGCGCGGGAGGATGTTCTGGAGGCACACAGGCTTTTGGTCGAAATCAATCCTGAATGTGAAGCGGAATTTATTGACCTGATTAGGTATCTCGAAGATGAGGTGGGCGTGTAATGGGCGCTTTTCATCTAGCAGGTTAATTCTTTTCTGGCTAAATTTTTTGCCAGGATGTACTGGCTATGTCGAATATGCAGGAGATCGGCCAGTTTTCTAATCAGACTTTCTTCATATTTATCCAGTACGCCATCTGATAGCGCGACCAGCCACAGCTGTTTTAAGAGATCAAGTTTCTGTGAGGCGGAGAAATGTTGATTGACCAGTTGGGTGAACTGGTAAAGAGACGTGGCTTCTGCGACTTCCAGTTGTGCAAGTTCAAACAGCTCCTCGCTTTCTGTAGATGACAGGCCAAATGAAGTGCGGAGTAACGTCTTTATTCTGGACTCTTCTTTGTCGACCGCCTGACCGTCGGTTACCATAATCTCTACCAGTAGCGCCGCGCTGGCGAGACGGATCCCGTCGTGGGCTCCCGCGGTGTCGGCGTGTGCTGCTATATTTAGCCTAAAAAACTCTTTGAATCTGTTTAGCATGGATTTTGCCCGTGATGATGGTTGGAATAAAATGCGGTCTGAAATACCGCGTTAAGTTGATCGATCGGGTGCGTTACCTGGCGGTGAGGCGTCTGCTAAGGAAGCCGCTCCATTATCTGAACGAAAATGAGACAATTCATTCATTAAAGCCAGCGCTTCACAAAGTAGCGAGGTGTCGGCTTCAGCTAAACCCGCCCGGGTACTGAGCAGCTGCCGGAACCTCCGTGCGCCTGGCTGGCCATGAAACAAGCCAAGTATGTGTCTGGCTATCTGGTGGAGGCGTACTCCGTTGCGGAGCTCTATTTCCGCATAGGGGATCAATTGCTCTAAGACTGTTAAGCGTTCTATCGACGATGTAGGTTCGCCGTGAATCATTTGATCGACCTCGGCGAGGATATAAGGGTTGCTATAGGCTTCTCGGCCCAGCATCACGCCATCAACCTGCGATAAATGTTGTTTCGCTTCGACAAGACTATTGATACCGCCATTAAGAATGAATTCCCGCTCGGGGAAGTCTGCTTTCAACCGGTAAACCAGATTGTAGTCCAGGGGCGGTAATGTTCTGTTTTGCTTTGGGCTGATGCCGTCGAGCCAGGCCGCCCGTGCGTGGACAATAAAGGTATGGCACCCAGCGTCGGCAACGCTACCGACAAAAGTGGCGAGCCGATCGTAACTCGTCTCCCGGTCGATACCGATGCGGTGTTTGATGGTCACCGGGATGCTGACAGCGTCGCGCATAGCCGCAATACATTGGGCAACGAGCTGCGGTTGCTTCATCAGACAGGCGCCAAACTGGCCCTGTTGCACCTTGTTACTGGGGCAGCCGCAATTAAGATTTACTTCGTCATAACCATAGCGCTCAGCAATTCTCGCGCATCGCGCAAGCGCCGTCGGATCATTGCCGCCTAGCTGTAGCGCGAGCGGCTGCTCGATAGCTTCAAATCTGAGGTGATGTTCGCGATCGCCATGGAGTATTGCGCCGACGGTCACCATCTCTGTGTAGAGGAGTGATCGCCTGGTGAGTAAGCGCATAAAGTATCGACAGTGTCGATCAGTCCAGTCGAGCATGGGCGCTACGCTAAACGCTCTGTTCAGGGGCGACGAGATCTGTACGGGGATTGTGCTGGCCGTGTGGGCATTGGGCATGCGGGGCATGGCGAAAGGGTCATCGACGGGTAGTGCCACCATTTTAACGTCTATTTACCCTGCCGGTCGATTGCCGGTCACTGCAGTTCAGCATATTCATGCGAGATCCGTGCAAGCTAACTTTTCGCCGTGCAGTCGTGTTATATTTCGAGGTCTGAAATGGCCCCTAAATTACGCGTTTTGATTGTGCGCTAACACTGATCTTTAAGTGCTGAACTTTAAGTGGTGTCGGCGTCTGCTGCGGGTCAGATAGCTATCTTGAGGAAGTACATTTCTGGTTAAGTACATTCGATCCTATGGAGGACAGCACGTGATTGTTAAAGATAAATTCTACATCAATGGGCAGTGGGTTAAGCCAGTCGGCACTGACACCGCGGAGATAACCAATCCCGCCACGGAGGAGGTGGTCGCCAGGGTTGCGCTGGGCTCGGAAGCCGACGTTGATGCTGCAGTGATGGCGGCTAGAAACGCCTTTGATAGCTGGTCACAAACAGATCCGTCGGTCAGGGCAGACTATCTGGATAAAATTGTAGCAGGCCTGGAAGCCCGAACGGGCGATCTCGCCGACTCGATTACCGCGGAAATGGGTATGCCGGTAATGTTGTGCAAGGGTGCGCAAATAGGTAACCCGGTGTTTACGTTCAAGGAAGCTGCGAAGCTCTGTCGGGAATATCCCTTTGAAACAGATCACGGGAAAACCCGCGTCATAAAAGAAGCGGCGGGTGTCTGCGGTTTGATTACTCCCTGGAATTTCCCGCTCAACCAGATCGGTGGCAAAGTTGCACCAGCGCTGGCGGCAGGTTGCACGATGGTACTAAAACCTAGCGAGCTAGCCCCCCTGGACGCATTTATCCTGGCAGAAATTATTGCCGAGGCGGGCGTACCCGCTGGCGTTTTCAATCTGGTTGTTGGTGCGGGCCCGGTGGTCGGTGAGGCGCTGGCTCGGCATCCTGAAGTCGATGTGGTATCCATTACCGGCTCAACGCGCGCTGGCGCTGCAGTGGCCATGGCCGCTGCGCCAACGATCAAGCGGGTAGGGCAGGAGCTCGGTGGCAAGTCGGCGAATATCATCCTTGAGGATGCCGATTACAGTCGTGCGGTAAAGGGCGGTACTCGGCTGGCGATGTTTAACTCCGGGCAGGCCTGTAATGGCCCAACAAGAATGGTCGTGCCGCGAAAAGATTTAAAGGAGATTGAATCAATTGTTATGCAAGCTATTGATACTATTAAAGTTGGAAATCCTCTAGAAGACGATACATATATGGGGCCTATTGCAAATCAGGCACAATACGGGCGTGTTTTAGCGTTTATAGAGAGAGGCATTAAGGAGGGGGCGAGGCTGCTTACCGGTGGCACTGATAAGCCGGCGGGTTGTGATAAAGGCTATTTTGTAGCACCGACCGTCTTTACCGATGTTAGCAATGATATGGCGACGGCTCGCGAAGAAGCGTTTGGCCCGGTGTTATGCCTGATCCCTTATGATACGGAAGAAGAGGCCATTGCCATCGCCAATGATAACCCCTACGGCCTGTCTAGTTATGTGCAATCAGGAGATATCGAGCACGCACGGCAAGTGGGTCGCAGAATTCGTGCGGGTCATGTCGAATTAAACGGTGCGAGGTTTGATCAGGGTGCGCCGTTTGGTGGTTATCGGATGTCAGGAAATGGTCGCGAGCACGGTAGTTGGGGGCTGGAGGAATACCTGGAGACCAAGGCGATGATCGGCTACGTGCCTAAGGATGCCAGTTAATTTCAGGTGTATCCGTGCTGAAGGCTGGCTGAGTGCGCGCTAGTTAACACTTTGTGTAAGGGGCGAGATCGTATGAATTAAACACTTGATATTGGTCTCCGTTTACATGCTAAAATTCTGTGCTCGCAACAAGTTGCGGGCACTTTTGCAAGTAAACTAGAGAATTATAAATGGCGGATAATAATAAAGTCGCGACGGCTCGATCAGGCATTTCTGACAAATCGAGCGGCTCTGGCAGCTCCGGCGGCACTGATCCCGGCAAGCTTGGTCACGACGATTCACTGGCCAGTGAGTGTTATGCCAGCTTGTTAGATTGTCTGGTCTTGGTATGCAGGCTTGAAGGGCGAGTGGTGTCAACCACGGCCGTTACTGCCGGGTTGCCAATGGAGAACGGCATACTCACCCCGGAGCTATTCGTTCGTGCTGCCAACCGTGCGGGTCTGGCGGCCTTGCCGATGGAGCGCTCGCTTCAGGAGATTCCGCAGCATGTTCTGCCAGCGATTTTAATGATAGATACGAATCGGTATGCGGTGGTAACGGATATTGATGTTGGCGCCGGGTTTGCCATCTTGATGTCCCCGGACAGCCAGGCCTTACATCAGGTAAATCTTGCTGAGCTAGCCAGACATTATCAGGGGCATGTGTTTTATGTGCGCCCTTCGCAGCAGTTTGATTCGCGTACACCAAAAATATACAAGAGCCCTGGGGAGCACTGGTTCTGGGGGGTGTTGAGAAGCTCCTCGGGGATTTATCGGGATGTTTTGATTGCGTCGCTGTTGATCAATCTTTTTGTGTTGGCGCAACCACTTTTTGTCATGAACGTGTACGACCGGGTAGTGCCGAATAATGCAATAGAGACGTTGTGGGCACTGGCAATAGGCGTGGCCATCGTTTACGGGTTTGATCTGGGCCTGAAAGCGATACGCAGTTACCTGGTTGAACTCGCGGCCAAGCGGACGGACGTGATTATTTCAGCGAGATTATTTGAACGAGTCCTCAATTTGAAAATGCGCAGTCGGCCGGTGTCGATTGGCGCTTTTACAAACCGCTTGCACGAATTTGACGCTATTCGCAGCTTTATCACCTCGACCACCATTTTGACACTCATCGATCTGCCGTTCCTGGTGTTGTTCCTTGGGTTCATCGCCTATCTCGGAGGTTGGTTGGTCGCGATACCGTTGGTAGTTATCCCGTTATCACTGTTGCTGGCATACCAGGCGCAGGTAAGGCTGCGACCCGCAGTGGAAAACGTGATGCGCGGCTCCGCCAAAAAGAACGCGACACTGGTAGAAAGTATGGTTGGTATTGAAACCATCAAAACGACAGGTGCAGAAAGTGGCGTACAGCGGAGTTGGGAGCAATCCGTCGGCTATGTGTCGCAGTGGAGCCTGCAATCGCGAATGCTGTCAAATTCAGCCCTGCAAAATGTGCAGTTTCTCCAGCAAATTGCGATGGTGGCCATCGTCGTCGCAGGTGTCTATTTGATTGGCGAGCAAGAGCTGACTTTGGGTGGCTTAATCGCATGCGTGATACTCAATGGGCGCGCACTGGCGCCACTGGGGCAAATGGTATCTCTGTTGACGAATTACGATCATGCAGAGGGAACACTTAAATCGCTGGATGAAATTATGTCTATGCCGGTCGAAAGGGCAGAAGACCAGCGGTTTTTGCATCGTAACAAATTGGCGGGAGAAATTTTATTCAAGGATGTGACCTTTTCGTATGCTGATCAACCGACACCAGCCATTGAGAACGTTTCATTTAGCATTAAACCCGGGGAAAAGGTTGGCATTATCGGCAAGATTGGCTCGGGCAAGTCGACCTTGTCCAGGTTGATATTGGCGTTACAGGAAGCAGACAGGGGTTCGGTGCGAATCGATGGTTTTGATATAAAGCAGCTGGATCCCGCCGACTTGCGGGCTAACATAGGCTATGTGTCGCAGGACGTCATGCTGTTCTTCGGCACCATTCGTGAAAATATTGCCCTTGGTCAGGGCGCTGTTGAGGATGCCAGTGTTGTCGCAGCCGCAGAATGCGTTGGTATAGATAAATTTGTTAATAACCATCCCCAGGGGTATGAAATGCCGATTGGTGAGCGCGGTGAAACGCTTTCTGGTGGACAGCGACAGGCTGTTGGTCTGGCGCGGGTATTTTTGCGCGCACCCCCTGTTGTGTTACTGGATGAGCCGACAGCGTCAATGGATCAGGGTAGCGAGAATTTGATAAAGGAGAACTTAAAAAAATTAGTGGAAAACAAAACCCTGATCTTGATTACACATAAAATGACAATGCTGGATATTGTTGATCGACTTATTGTTCTCGACAACGGCAAGGTTGTCGCTGACGGACCCAGAGACCAGGTTATCGAGTCGTTGCGGCAGGGACAAATCCGGGGGGCTGCGAAATGACCGAACCCCCAGTAACTAGCGAAACGAGAGACGAGTTGAATCGTTGGACCCGATTTAAGCGAGGCCTCGATATTGTTCCGGTAACAGATCTTAAATATATGTCCTATTCGTCCGAGGCCATGTTGCAGCAGGCGCCCGGCTTACAGCGTTTATTGCTGCGTGTCATTTTAGTGTTATTGATTGTTATGCTCACCTGGGCATATTTTGCGCAGGTTGATGAATTTACCCGAGGGCAGGGCCGTATTGTACCTTCGAGCGATGTTCAGGTTGTGCAAAACCTGGAGGGTGGCATTATTGCTAAAATCATGATGTCCGAGGGTGACCTGGTCGAGAAGGATCAGCCCCTGGTCTTGATCGACGACACCATCTTTTCTTCTACTTTGCGCGAGCGTTCGTTACAGGCCGCTCAGCTTCAGGTAAAGGCGGCGCGACTACGGGCTCAGGCCGAGGGCACCAGCTTTGACGAACAGTGGCAGGAGCTGGATAAGCATATCAGCGGCAATGACGCGTTAACGGAAAGTGAGCGAAAACTGTACCGGTCCAGCATATCGGAATTTAATTCTCACGTGGCGGCCCTCAATCAAAGGGTGGAGCAAAAAAAGCAGGAGTTATCTTCGGTACGTTTAAATCGACAAAGTCTTTCCAGCAGTTATGTTTTATTGCAAAAGGAACTGGATTTCACCAAGCCGCTGGTTCAGGCTGGCGCGGTCTCCCATGTGGAATTATTACGTCTCGAGCGACAGGTGAACGACCTGAAAGGGGAGCTGGGCAAAGCAGAGCTAGCCATCCCCCGCTTGCAGTCCGAATATGACGAGGCAAAAAACAACCGCGACACCTTTGCGCAAAATTTCGCTAACGAAGCTCGCCGTGAATTGAACGACGTTAATGCCGAGCTAGCACGTTTACAGGAAGGCAACCAGGCTTACAGCGATCGGGTGGCGCGGACGACAGTGCGATCGCCAGTGCGCGGCACTGTTAAGCTGATCAATGTCAAAACGATTGGCGGCGTTGTGCAACCCGGCATGGATCTGATTGAAATCGTACCGGCTGACGACTCTCTGTTGGTGGATGCCAAAGTCCTGCCGTCAGATATTGCTTTTATTCACCCGGGCCAGCTGGCCACGATTCGATTTACTGCTTATGACTTCTCTATACACGGTGGCCTGCCCGCTCATGTTATAAATATCAGTCCCGATACCATTGTCGATGAAGAAGGTGTTAGTTATTATGGCATTCGCTTGGAAACCGAAAGCAGTGTGTTGGGTGACATGGATAATCCCCTGCCAATCATGCCAGGAATGACTGTGGAAGTAGACATTCTTACCGGCAAGAAATCCATTCTCGATTACATTCTTAAACCAATTTTAAAAACGAAACAGTTGGCCTTTCGGGAGCGCTAACCATCGACAAGCGGTGTTGACCGGACGATGAACGGTTGGCGTGGGTCGCAGTGATTCCGCCGTATTTCAAATGGTAGTGATTGGGGGACGAGTGGTAAGGGCTTCGCATACCGAATGTGATAAAAATAGCATTAAAGTGCGCGAAGCTGTGTTTCAGCTATTTAGCTGGGGCAACGGGGCGTTACCATTGAACCCGTAAACTGAAGTGGTAGATCCACCAACAGAGAGTGCAGCAGTGGATTTATAACAGTAATGCAACGCAACTAAAAAACAGGGAATTTTTATCATGCTAGAAACCAGTAATGTGAACGCCAAAAACTTAGTTATCGGTGCGGCGGTTTTGTCGTTGATAGTAAGCGCCCAATCCTTCGCGCTGGACGTCAGGGAGGTTATCACCCAGACATTAACCACCAATCCGAGCGTTCTTGCCGAACTGCGCGAGGCGAATGCGCGGGAGCGACAAGTCAGGCAGGCTCTCGCTGGTTACTACCCTACAGTTGATCTGGTTGGAGGATTTGGTTTTCAGGAGCGTGATCCGACTAATGCAGTGTTTCCAAACAGTCCAGGGAGAACCCGGAACGAGCTGGAACGGCGGGAGGCGCAGTTGAATATCCGTCAACTGGTTTTTGACGGTTTCAACACTCAGAACGAATACCGCAATCAACAGGCCCGCGAAGAAAGCGCGAAGCAGCGAGCCCGCTCAGTAGGTGAAGACGTTGCTCTTGAGGTAGTCCGTGTTTTCACCGAAGTGCTCAAGCAGCAGGAGATTCTTGAGCTGGCTAAAAGCACACTGGCTTTCCATGAGGAAATCTACGGCAAAATGAAACAACGGTTTGATTCGGGTGTTGGCAGCCGTGCTGACCAGGACCAGATTGCTGGTCGTTTAGCCTTGGCGAAAACCAATTTTGCAGCGGCGGAGGCTAATCTGCGTGATGCCGAAATTAATTACCAGCGCGTCGTCGGTGAGATGCCTAACGTCGGTGATTTGGACGGACCTGGTTCTTATCGAAGCTACTTGCCTACAACTGTTGACGAAGCCGTGACAAAAGCTGGTGACAATCACCCAGTTATGATGGTGGCGAGTGCGGACGTGGATGCGACAACCTTTCTTTATGACCAGACCAAAAGTACCTTTTATCCTCAGCTTCACGTGGAATTAGAACGTGATTTGAACGACAACATTGACGGTGTCGAACAGCAAGTCGATGACCTGCGGGTGATGTTGCGTATGCGCTACAACCTGTTTCGCGGCGGTGCGGATAAGGCGCGCAAGCAGGAATTTGCTTTTCTCGTTGAAAAGGCAAAGGAAATTCGTAATAACGCGATGCGTCAGGTAGAGCAGGAAGTCCGTTTGTCCTGGGTCGCATATGAAACGCTGCTGAATCAGATGTCGACGCTTGATGCCCATGTGAAGGACTCGCAATCCACTAAGTCGGCCTATCTCGATCAGTTTGATCTGGGGCGCAGAACCCTTCTTGACCTGCTTAATACTGAGACTGAGTCGGTGAATGCGCAGCAGGCATTGATAACGGCGCAATACGACGTGATTTATAACGAGTACCGGATTTTTCACGGTATGGGTGATTTGATGTATATGGTCGGGGCGAAAATTTAAGTTAGGTCTCAATACCGAAGAAAGCGCGACGATGAAGTGTGAATCGAGATAGATTCGAACGGATAGAGGAACGAAAGATGAACGATGAAGTGAAACAGGGAAGCCAGATTGAAGCCAGTCAAAAAACACCCGTCGTGGCCGTTTTGAAGGCGTCGTCGGATACAGTCGTTGCGGTTTCAAGCGATGGTTCTATACGAGAGTTACAGCCGGGTGATGCTATTTATGCCGGTGAAATCATCGAGTCGGGTACCTCGGACATCGTCCTAATTACGTTGGCAGATGGTAGCGTGCACCAACTGAACCAGGGGTTGGCCGTTACCGCTACGCCCGAAGCCCTGGCGGTTTTACCGGTTTATGAAGGCGGTAATCTGGAGTTTGATGAGTTGCTGGCGGCGCTTGCTAAAGGTGAGGATATTTCCGAAACACTGGAAGAGACTGCGGCAGGTAATACTGATGGTAACGCTAACGGTCCTGATGATGAGCAAGGTCAGGGTGCATTGTTTGGTAGAACTATAGAGCGAGTTGAACCGCAAGCGGGATTTGATCCGGATCTGCCGCCGCGACCGCAGGTCGATCCAACCGCTGATACCGAAATAATACTTGGTGGGCCTACGGCAAATCCCGAATTTTTCGGAACACCGCCGGATGGTAACCCTGAT
>TARA_R110000787_G_scaffold96415_8_pt1 | contig 16806 bp, 16 predicted proteins | sample TARA_R110000787 | Tara Oceans TARA_R110000787 (sample SAMEA4397920) | marine metagenome | biome: Polar Biome; feature: [DCM] deep chlorophyll maximum layer (ENVO:01000326); material: water (ENVO:00002006), including particulate matter (ENVO:01000060) such as... | depth 35 m
TCCTGTAATTGCATCCGCAAAATTTACGTCGATGGAAGGATTGGTTTCAAAACTTTCGGAAAGATTACAGCAAGCAGCTTTTAACAACTCCGAGCTACTTACATTAATAACATTACTTGAAGATAAAAAAGATCTTGTTGAAGCTTTTTTTCTAGCTGAAATAATCACTTCATCTAATTGTCCTTTGGACCTTAAATAGTGTTGTATCTTTTTTGTATTTGCAATAGTTAGCGTATCGGTTTCATAACCTACATAGCTTATTACAAGTTTTTTATATTCACTTTTATAAGGTATCGAAAAAGATCCATCTAGGTCGGTGATCGTTCCCACAGAAGCATTTAGCCAAAAAACATTTGCTCCAGCTAATCCTATGGTTTCGTTATTTTCATTTTTTTCTAATAGTATCCCTTCTATTTTATTTTGAGAAATGGATAACAATGGTGTTAATAATAGTATGAATAATAGGTGTTTCATTTTTTAATTTTTTCTTATAAATAGACTGAAAACTGAAAACAGGTATTGCTTTCAATAAGATTCAAAAAACTAAGAAAAAAATCAAACAGTAAATACTTGATAAAGAACAGGAATGTTTTTATCTATGAGTGGCGGATTATAATTTTGATAAAAAAGTAACGCTTGAGAATTACCATCTACTTGTTGAAGCACAAATACAGAAACGAAACTTGCAATAAAATGGGTGTTAATTTGCAAATCGAATGATGATAGAGAATAATTATCATCTGTATCTACATGTTCGTATTTATTTTTACAACATGGGTATGATTTTGAGTCGCTATCGTCACAATCGTCAGCTTCCATAGACATGCCACAAGTAAGGTCCTTTTTACCAAATGTAAGGGTAGAAAGAACTTCAAAATCTCCACAAAAATGTTTAGCATATGTAACACCAGTGCTACTTGCTAACATTAAAATGGTAAGTACTATTGAAATTACTTTTTGCATATGGAGCGAAATTACAACATAAGCTTCAAAAAATCAATTTAGCTTTCTTATTTAAATTAAATTTAGCGTCTAATTGGTTTTATGAAAGTAAAAAGCAGGAATCAGCACCAGTAAAAGTAATGGATGGATTAAAAACCGTCTAACATAAAATAGTGCAAATAAATTTTTTGAATCTGAATAAAAAAGCAAGAAACAAAAAACCATCATCAGAAATACAAAAAACAATCCATATAAAATTGAAGATAATTTTATAATACTCCAACTTTTAAATAACACCCAAAGTATGGTCACAGAAACTATCGCATTCATTAAAAAACGTACTGTTATATTTCCTATAAATTTTATAGTTTCCACTTCAGGAATGGGAAGGTTTGTATAATTAGATTTAAAATAATAATACAACGGGTCGTAGAATAAATTGGATTCAAAAAAACGAATGAGAACTAACAAAAACGTTAGCAATAACACCACTCCTATTTTGATAATTTTATTCATTTTATAAAGTTGTTTTTGGTAACATTCTAACCCAAATCATCCATAGTAAAAATACCATTCCATAAATTATAGCAGGAAAAACAACTTCGTGCAAGGTCTCTGTATATTCTGGGTATTTATAAATGGCAATTGCTAAGATGGCTATTCTTAAAATATTTACCGCGTAAATTAGTGCTCCTCCAGCAAATAAAAACAATAATGTTTTTTTTAATTTTTCTGCAAAGGAAATGATAAAAGCAATAAATAAAATAATGATACTTACGGCATTGCAGCCTTCAACTATTCTTGCTAAATAGGTTTGATTGATATAAAGTTTCATAGAAGTCTCTGTATCATGAGGCATTACTTTTGCTTCATAACCAAAACTTGAAATAAGTTCGCTACTTTGTTTTGCTACTAAATTGGTAATAAAATCTGGATAGTAGTTCCCCATAAAAGAAGTATTTAAGTACAACATATAAAGTGCACTTAAAACAAAATAAGTTCCAAGAAACAACGCAATAAAACGAAGTACAGATTTATATTTTTTAAAAATCGCTTTCAGATAATAGTGTTTTTAACAAAAATAGAAAGAAGATATTGTTTTTAATCATAATAGAAAGATAGTTTTAAAAAATAGCAGCTCTTTATTAACTTTGCACATTAAATATTTATGTAATGTTATATAAAAATCTTCAAGATAAAATTAAAGAAATTATAAGTCAGGATGTTTTAACCATCAACAATCGTCTTATTGCAGTTTGTGAAATTCTTCAAAAAAATATTGATTATTATGACTGGGTAGGGTTTTACTTTGCAAATCACGAAGAAAAAACATTGCATTTAAAAGCCTTTGCTGGAGAACTAACAAATCATACGGTTATCCCATTTGGAAAAGGTATTTGTGGTCAAGTTGCAGTTTCTAACCAAAATTTTGTGGTGGAAGATGTAAATGTACAAGATAATTATATTGCCTGTAGTATTCATGTAAAAGCTGAAATTGTGATTCCATTATTTAAAAATGGAATTAATGTGGGACAAATAGATGTTGACTCTAATACTGCAGATCCGTTTTCTGAAAATGACGAACGATTTTTAGAATGGGTTAATGAACAAGTTGCGACAATTCTTTAAGTTTTAACAAACCAAACCCCTATTACATTCCGGTTCTTATCGCTTCAACTGGATCAAGTTTTGATGCTGAAATCGCTGGAATTATACCAGCAATCAATCCAATTATAGCAGAGATTGCAGTACCGATAAACATATTCCAAGGAGATAATACAAAGTTAAAATCACCGGTGAATGAAGATGCAATAATTGAAACAATAAAAACTAAAAACAATCCTATTAACCCACCAATTACCGAAAGTATTACTGCTTCAAATAAAAACTGAAACAGAATAAACTTATTTTTTGCTCCTAGTGATTTTTGTATTCCTATTAAATTGGTTCGTTCTTTTACACTAACAAACATTATGTTAGCAATACCAAAGCCTCCTACCAATAATGAGAATGCACTAATAATCCAACCAATTCCATTCATCGTACTTGTAATTCCATCAATGATATCTTTAATACCTTCTATTCGATTGACAAAGAAATTATCAATATCATCGGGTTTTAATCCTCTTGCCATTCTAATTTTTTGTTTCAACAAAGCAATATAACCTGCATTATCAATTCCACTTTCTGGCTTCACAATGATTTGCGGAAAAGTGGATTTATTATTGTCTCCAAATATTTTTCTTGCCATATTTACTGGAAAGTAAACCGAAGTATCCTTTGAGCCACCAAATAAACCAGCACCTTCTTTTTTCAGCACTCCAATTACTACAAACTTTCTACCATATAACCGAACCTTTTTTCCAAGAGGTAAAGTGGAAGGAAATAATGTTTTGGCAATTTCATCTCCAAGAATAATTACAGGGGTTCCGCTATTGGATTCAGATTCATTAAAAAAACGTCCTTCAGCAATTTGAAGCGCTTCAATATCATAATACTCATAAGTAACAGCACCAATATTTACATTAGAAATCGAATTCTCTTCAAATTTTATGGATGTTGACGGCACATTTAAAGCAAATGAAGCAGACTCCGTATCCGGCATATACCTACTTATATATTGATACTCATCATAACTTACATCTGGGAATTGTTGTCGTTTCCAACGAGGAATATCAGAGGGTCCAAAAGAAAAACGCATTACAATAATGGTACTATTATCTAAAGAACTAATACTGTCGTCAATTTCTTTTTTAAGAGAGTCTACCGCTGCTAAAACAGCTATTATTGAAAAAATACCGATGGTAACTCCTAATAATGACAAAAATGTACGCAGCTTATTGTTTTTAAGTGCGTTGATGGCAAAATTGAAACTTTCTTTTAGTACACGTAGATATATAAGCATCTTTAAATCTTAATTAAAACCTTTTTTTGGTATGTTTTGAAACATAATTTTTAGTGAAATTTTAATGGTTTTTTTCTATCAAAAAAGTTTCACTAAGATAGGACGTTTTCTACTAACTTATGTTACAAATTTAAGAGGTAATTTTGTACTTTTGCAAATGTCTGTTTCAAAGATTAAAACCTATATTTTCCATGAGCAATAAAAAAATTACCTCTGCATTAATTTCTGTTTTTCACAAAGAAGGATTAGAACCTATCGTTAGAAAATTAAACGATCTTGGAGTGTCTATCTACTCAACTGGTGGTACTCAAAAGTTTATCAATGATTTAGGAATCGATGTAATACCTGTTGAAGAGGTTACGGATTACCCTTCTATTTTAGGTGGAAGAGTAAAAACATTACATCCAAAAGTTTTTGGAGGTATTTTAAACAGGCAACATAATGAAAATGATGTTTCTGAAATGAAAGCATATAACATTCCACAATTGGATGTTGTAATTGTAGATTTATATCCTTTCGAAAAAACAGTTGCTTCAGGAGCAAATGAAGCTGATATTATTGAAAAAATTGATATCGGTGGAATTTCACTAATTAGAGCTGCTGCAAAAAATTTCGCTGATACACTTTGTGTTTCTTCTATGGAAGATTACAACGAATTATTGAATTTGATTTCAGAAAATAATGGTGAAGTTTCCTTAGCAGACAGAAAACAATTTGCTGCAAAAGCTTTTAATGTGTCTTCACATTATGACACTGCAATTTTTAATTATTTTAATAAAGATCATAGCATTTCTTCTTTAAAAATTAGCGAACCAAACGGCAAAGTTCTACGATACGGTGAAAACCCACATCAAAAAGGATTTTTCTTTGGAGATTTCGAATCAATATTTGATAAGCTACACGGAAAAGAATTAAGCTACAATAACTTACTAGACGTAGATGCTGCTGTAAACTTAATGGCAGAATTTACTGGCGAAGCTCCTACATTTGCGATTTTAAAACACAATAATGCGTGTGGTATTGCACAACGCGAGACTGTGCATCAAGCTTATGTTGACGCTTTAGCTGGTGATCCTGTTTCAGCATTTGGAGGAATTTTAATTAGTAATGTTGAGATTGATGAAGCTGCTTCTGAAGAAATTCATAAATTATTTTGTGAAGTGGTAATCGCTCCTTCCTTTTCTGAAAAAGCATTAGAAATATTAAAAGGAAAAAAGAATAGAATTCTTTTAATTCAAAAAGAAATAAAATTACCAAAAACTACGGTTAGAAGTTGTTTAAATGGTGCTTTGGTACAAGATAAAGATAATTTAACAGATAGTCTTGAAAATTTAACATATGTAACTAACAATAAACCAACCTCTAACGAGTTAAATGATTTAGTATTTGCTTCAAAAATTTGTAAGAATACCAAATCTAACACCATCGTTTTAGTAAAAGACAAACAATTGTGTGCTAGCGGAACAGGACAAACCTCAAGAGTTGATGCATTAAAACAAGCAATTAATAAAGCTTCCTCTTTTGATTTTAATTTAAAGGGATCTGTAATGGCAAGTGATGCATTTTTCCCGTTTCCAGATTGTGTAGAAATTGCAAATAACGCTGGAGTAACCGCTGTAATTCAGCCAGGAGGCTCTATTAAAGATGGATTAAGTATTGATTATTGCAATACACATTCTATGGCAATGGTATTTAGCGGAATACGACATTTTAAGCATTAATTTTTATTACATTTGTAGGGCACACGTTTAATTTCAATACACTAGAATAACATATGGGATTTTTTGACTTCTTAACTGAAGAGATAGCAATAGATTTAGGTACTGCTAATACTTTAATTATACATAACGACAAAGTTGTGGTAGACGCTCCTTCTATTGTTGCCAGAGATCGTACCACTAGAAAAATAATAGCTGTTGGTACCGAGGCAAATTTAATGCAAGGTAAAACCCATAAAAATATAGAAACCGTAAGGCCTTTAAAAGACGGTGTAATTGCCGATTTTGATGCTAGTGAACAAATGATTAATATGTTCATTAAAGATATTCCAGCTCTTAAAAAGAAATGGATCACTCCTTCTTTAAGAATGGTTATTTGTATACCAAGTGGTATTACTGCTGTAGAAATGCGTGCGGTAAAAGAAAGTGCAGAAAGAGTTAATGGAAAAGAGGTTTATTTGATTCACGAACCTATGGCTGCGGCTATTGGTATTGGAGTTGACATCATGCAACCTAAAGGGAATATGATTGTAGATATAGGTGGAGGTACTACTGAAATCGCAGTTATTGCTCTTGGTGGAATTGTTTGTGATAAATCGGTTAAAATTGCCGGTGATGTTTTTACCAATGATATTATCTATTATATGAGAACTCAACATAACTTATATGTTGGTGAGCGTACTGCTGAAAATATTAAAATTCAAATTGGTGCTGCAACTGAAGATTTAGATTTACCACCAGAAGATTTAGCGGTTCAAGGACGTGATTTATTAACTGGAAAACCTAAACAAGTACAAACTTCCTATAGAGAAATTGCAAAAGCATTAGATAAATCAATTTTAAGAATTGAAGATTCGGTAATGGAAACATTATCGAAAACACCACCAGAGTTAGCTGCAGATATTTATAACACCGGTATTTATTTAGCAGGTGGGGGATCTATGTTAAGAGGGCTGGATAAACGTTTGTCTCAAAAAACAGACTTACCAGTTTACATCGCTGAAGACCCTTTAAGAGCTGTTGTACGTGGAACAGGTATCTGTTTAAAAAACTTAGCAAAATTTAAAAGTGTATTAATTAAATAACAATCATTGATTCTTATTTAATTAAATGAATAAATAACGCTTATGCAGCAGATTCTATTTTTCTTAATTCGGAATAAAAATTTTTTGTTGTTTATTGTTTTGTTTTCTATTTCAGTTTTTCTAACCATACAAACGCATTCTTACCATAAAAATAAATTTGTAAACTCTTCTAATTCTATAACTGGAGGCATTTATTCTATTAAAAGTTCAATTACCGATTATTTTAATTTAAGAGAAAAAAATAAAATTCTAATAGATGAGAATACCAGAATTAGAAAACAATTAGAATCTTATAAAAGCAAAGTGGTAAATCAAAATATCGATACCACCTCAATCCATTCAAAATATTATTTTGTTGCTGCAAAAGTGATTAATAATTCATTTTCAAAAACAAAAAACAAACTTACCATCGATAAAGGTAAAAGAGATAGCATAGAATTAGATATGGGAGTTATTACCTCCAAAGGTATTGTTGGTATCATAGATAATGTTTCAAATAAATACGCGACTATTCAGTCAATTTTAAACACTAATAGTCAGATAAATGCGAAATTAAAAAATGCAAAACATTTTGGTTCCTTAGTTTGGAATGCGGATGATCCTAATGTTATTCAATTAATTGATATCCCAAGATTAGCACCTGTAAAAATTGGTGACACTATTGTTACAGGAGGGAGATCTACCATTTTTCCTGAAGGTATTTTAATAGGAGCTGTTATAGATTTTGAATTAACTGAAGATGAAAATTCACAGCATTTAAATATTCAATTATTTAATGATATGACGAATTTGGAACACGTATATATCATTGATAATTTAGATACACAGGAGATTATAAATTTAGAAAAAGGATTAGAAAATGTTGAATAACGAGATTTTCATAAATACAATCCGATTTATATTGTTAGTATTAACTCAAGTTTTACTATTAAATCATATCGATTTTTTAGGCTATATAAATCCATATATTTACATCTTGTTTATTATCGTTTTCCCTTTTACCGGTAATAAAAGTTTGTTGATATTTTTAAGTTTTATACTAGGGCTAACGGTTGACTTTTTTGGAGATTCTGGTGGAATTCACGCAGCAGCTTCCGTTTTTATAGCTTTTATAAGACCACAAGTTTTAAAATATTCATTTGGTATTAGCTACGAATACAATACCATAAAAATTAGTAACACCGATTTTATCAAACAACTTATCTATGTTGGATCTATGGTGCTGTTTCATCACATTGTATTGTTTTCATTAGAAATATTTAATACAGACCACTTATTATTATTTTTAAAATCAACACTATTTTCTAGTATCTTTAGTATCATTATTATATTAAGTGCAATTACCCTTTTTAGCAAAAAACCAAGGTGAGAAAATATCTATTTCTACTTATTGTTATTAGTACCGGAATTTTAATTTCCACAAGGCTTTTTTACCTTCAAGTCTACGATACTTCTGCACAAATATCTTCGCAAAATAATGCCGTAAAAAAAATATTTGATTTCCCTCAACGTGGATTTATTTTTGACAGAAATGGAAAGTTATTAGTTTCTAATCAGCCGTCCTATGATGTCATGGTAATTCCTAAAAATGTCGAAACTTTAGATCCGGATTTAAAGCAAGAATTTTGTGAATTATTAAAAATAACAGAAGAAGAATACGACAGAATACTAGAAAAGGCAAGAATTTACTCCCCAAGATTACCATCTGTAGTTGTACCACAATTCACAAAAGATGAGTACGCTTATCTTTCAGAAAAAATTTGGAAATACAAAGGTTTTTACATTCAAAAAAGAGCATTACGAGATTATCAAGTCTCTAATTCTGCTAATGTTTTTGGCTATATAGCTGAAGTTAACAATAGCATTATCAAAAAAAATCCCTACTACCAAATGGGTGATTTAATTGGTAAAACTGGAGTAGAGATGGAATATGAAGAAACTTTAAGAGGAGACAAGGGCGTGAAACATTTGCAAATGGACAGGTTCAATAGAGAAATAGGACCCTATAAAGAAGGGATTTACGATACCATACCCATTAACGGAAAAGACATAACACTTACCATAGACGCTGCTCTGCAAGAATATGGTGAGCGATTATTAATTAATAAAAGAGGAGGTATTGTTGCTTTAGAACCTGCTACTGGAGAAATATTAGCTTTAATAACGGCACCTAATTACGACCCTAAATTATTAGTAGGTAGAGAGCGTTCTAAAAATTTTACAAAACTATGGTACGATACTATTTCCAATCCTTTATTTGATCGAGTTTTACAAGGAGAATATCCTCCTGGCTCACCATTTAAAGCATTAACTGCATTAATAGGACTACAAGAAGGAGTCATAAATACTTCCGAAAAAATATCATGTCACGGTGGATATAATTATGGAGGAAAGAAAAAGTTAGGCTGTCATCACCATAAAACTCCATTATCAATGATTGGAGGAATCGCAAACTCCTGTAACGCTTATTTTTGTACCGTTTATAGACGAAGTATTGAAAAATATCCAAGCCCACAAGAAGGCATGGATAATTGGAAAAATCATTTAGAAAGTTTTGGATTGGGAAATTATATGGGTTATGATTTACCTCCAGGTAAAAAGGGATTAATTCCTTCTTCCGAATTTTATAATAGATGGTATAAATACCCAAAATACAAATGGTATGCAACAGCAACTATATCTAACGCAATTGGTCAAGGTGAAGTCATTCTAACCCCTATGCAAATGGTTAATTTTACTGCTGCTATTGCAAATAAAGGGTGGTATTATAAACCACATATCCTAAAACAAATAAGTAATACAGATACTATTCCATCAAAATATACTAAACGGTATAATACCACTATAGATGCTCAACATTTTGAACCTGTAATTCAAGGTATGTATGACGTTTACAATGAAGGTACTGCAAAGTACATCCAAATTCCGGGTATTGAAATATGTGGAAAAACAGGAACTGCAGAGAATTTCACTAAAATTGATAGTAAAAAAGTACAACTTACGGATCATTCAATTTTTATCGCATTTGCACCTAAAGACAATCCGAAAATTGCAATAGCTGTTATCGTTGAAAATGGATATTGGGGTTCTCGTTGGGCAGGAAGAATTGCGGGACTTATGATAGAAAAATATTTAAAGGGAGAAACTACTCGAAAAGACATGGAAGAATATGTTTTAAACGGAAGTCTTATAGAGGAATATAAAAAACCTTATTCTGGAAAACCATTTAAAATTAATTATTAATGGCAGGATCTAAAGGCACGAAGTTTGATTGGACAACCATTTTTATATACATTGCATTAGTAGCTATTGGCTGGGTAAATATTTATTCTGCTTCTTACAGTTCTACCTCTACCGTTTTTTTTGATTTCTCACAGATCTATATAAAGCAATTAGTATGGATTAGTTTAAGTTTAATACTTATTCCTTTTATCCTAACAGTAGAAGCAAAATTCTACGAACGGTTTTCAAGTGTTATTTACATCATTTCATTAATCTCTCTTATTGGTTTATTCGTTTTAGGTAAAAATGTTAACGGAGCTACTTCTTGGTATTTTTTAGGAGGTTTTAGTATTCAACCAAGTGAATTTGCAAAAGCTGCAACAGCATTGGCTTTAGCGAAATATGTAAGCGATATACAAACCGATTTAAAATCGTTTCAGGATCAAATTAAATCGTTAATAATTGTTTTTTTACCCGCATTATTAATAATACCACAACCAGATCCAGGAAGTGCCTTAGTTTATGTAGCACTTATTTTCCCTTTATACCGTGAGGGATTACATTTTATCTATTTATTATTAGGCTTTATTGTAGCAGCTCTTTTTGTAGCAACATTAGCGTTTGGAACTTTGTGGGTAGCTGCCGGTATATTATTAATTGTAGCTTTTATTTATTTTAAAAATAAAAAAAAGAAACCATCTATTTTTAAATATGGAATTATCGCAATTGCTTGTATAGGCTTTTCGATTTCTGTAAACTTTATTTTTGAAAATGTTTTAGAACAACGACATAGAGATCGGTTTAACATTGTATTAGGCAAAGAAGTTGATACCAAAAGTATTGGATATAATACCAATCAAAGTGAAATAGCGATAGGTAGTGGAGGCTGGACAGGAAAAGGATGGCTTCAAGGAACACAAACAAAAGGAAAGTTTGTACCAGAACAGGATACCGATTATATATTTAGTACCGTAGGAGAGGAATGGGGGTTTTTAGGCAGTATTGGTGTTGTTTTTCTTTTTATAGCATTAATTGTTCGGTTATTGATTTTAGCTGAACGGCAAAAGTCACAATTTAGTCGAATCTATGGCTATAGTGTTTCAGCTATATTGTTTTTTCATTTTTTTATAAATATTGGAATGGTCTCTGGACTTTTACCGACGATTGGAATTCCATTACCATTCTTTAGTTATGGTGGATCTGGTTTATGGGGATTTACAATACTTCTATTTATATTTATTAGACTAGATGCTTCTAATTATATAAACCGTTAGGTTATTTCGTGACAGACCCTTAGTGTTTATTCCAAGATTTAAGATCAATTCTTGATTCTAAATTAGTTTCTATCGATTCCTCTAAATTTGGAAAAAAATCAATTTTTGTTTTAGATTCAATTTCATCAATCGTTACTACATATTCATAAAAAGATTGACTTGAAGGTTCATTAGGAATTAAAAAAGCAATGACATTGAGTTCTTTATTATTACTCACTATAATTTTATAAAAATAATTAGGAACTGAAACTCGCTCCTCTCCTATAGTGTTTAATTGCCCTTGTAATACACCGCCAGTTATTACATATACTTCTCCGTGTTTTTTTGACCAATACCTTGTTTTCTGTTCTAATCTATTCCAAATACCTCTATTAAATTCTTGATTTTGCGGACTAATATTACTAGTTAGAAATGTTTCGTGATAAGCATCATAATTAAAAGTTCGATCTCCGGCAGGACATAAATGCCCTTTATCATAACCAGATTTTTTATAATTACGCCAATCTGCTGATTTTGATTTCACTTTGCGATCTTCAACAAAATAAGGTCGTTTAAAATCATTTTTAGAAATATGTCCCGATTTCAATTCATAAGAAACCCATTCGGCTTGCTCGTGCTTTTCAGAATAAGATAAGGTATAAAAATTATGAATTATTATATTTCCTGTAGTAGATTGTGGTAAAAAAGTAGTGTCAAATTCAGTTTCAATATCACCTGATACTATTTCAGTTTTTGGATAATTTTCATTTTTCTTATCCAGATAATCGTTGGCAACGTAAAAGATTACAGAAACAATAATTATTAATAGGGTGTAAATCTGTTTTCTATTCATAGTAATTTATTAAGCCGCTTTAACATCCATCGCATCTCTTAAAGCATTACCTATTAACATAAATGCAGTAACTAAACTCATAATAGCAAGTCCTGGTATTAAGGCTAAATAAGGTTTTCCTAGAATAATATAAGAATAATGATCCTTAATAATACCTCCCCAACTTGGCATTGGAGGTTGCGCACCAATACCCAAAAAGCTAAGTCCACTTTCAATTAAAATAGCTCCCGCAAAATTAGCTGCAGAAATAATAATCACTGGCGCCATACTATTGGGCAAAATATGTTTGGTTATAATTCTAAAATCATTAAAACCTAAAGCTTTAGCAGCATTTACATATTGCATTTGTTTTACACCCATAACTTGTCCTCTAACCACACGAGCCACTTCAACCCACATCGTAAGACCTACTGCAATAAAAACCTGCCAAAAACCTTTTCCTAAAGCTAGTGTAATTGCAATTACTAAAAGTAAGGTTGGGATGGACCATGTTACATTAATCAACCACATAATGACGGCATCTACTTTTCCTCCATAAAAACCTGCAATGGCACCCATAGTAATCCCAATAATCAAAGAAATAAATACCGAAACAAAACCGATGGCTAAAGAAATACGAATCCCAATAAGCATTCTACTTAGAAGGTCTCTACCATATTTATCGGTTCCTAAAATGAATTTTTTTTCTGAAATATATAATTCTGAAACCTCGCTTATAGTCGTTGCTTTCGGAAATAAGGAAAGTTTAAATTCTTTTTCTAAACCTTCATTTCCATCATTATTATATTCAATAATTTGCAATGAATTATTTACAATATTATAACTAGAAATAGGAATTTCAGTAGCGCTACTGTTCTTTCCAAAAAACAATTCTGAAAAGGAATTATTTTCATTTCCACCAGAAGGAATTGTAAGCATTTCTACTTTAAAACCTGGGGATTTAGAATGGATTGACAAATGCATTTGGTTTGCATTTTTCGAATTATCGGGTGCTAATACATAAGCGAATAAAGCAACCAAAATACAAAGGCATAAAAAGATAAAACTAAAAACGCCCCAACCGTTTTTTTTAAACTTCTGGAGCGTTAATTTCGTTAAAGATGTTGAATTATTTTTCACATGCTAATTTAGTCATTAATATTAAAATATTAGTTTTTAACATTAGCCACTTTAGCTCTTTTTATATTACTCATTTTAAGATCTTCTAATACATTTACAGCTTCTTCTACATAAATATCTTTACTTAAGCTTTTATGCCATCTTTTTCTTTTTTCAGTAAGGGTTGTATCTTGTTTCATCAGTTTAACTTCATAAGGAAGAGACTCATAACTTAGTTTATTGTCGTATTCATTTATTGGGTCAAACTTTTTAGTTTCTTCTATCCTACTTTCAATATCTCTTTTGTACTTATTATAGTTTAAGGTAACTGATGTTTCGTCTCGACGGGTTTTAATCCATTTTGCATTTTCATCGATCAATCGCAGTTGTTCACTTTTTGCCATTCTATCGTTACTATTTTTAATAGTTTCTTCATAATCGATATAGCCATTCCAAACTTCATAATCTGCGGCTTCTATCTTATCGTATGGCAACGGATTATCATAATCACGTTCTCCTATTTCTATATAGCTATAACGGTCTGGCATTACCACATCACTCTTAACTCCTTCTAATTGTGTAGATCCACCATTTACACGGTAAAACTTTTGAGTGGTTAATTTTAGAGATCCCATATCACCCATATCATTTTTACGTAGCCATTGATTTAAATCTAATAGATTTTGAACCGTTCCTTTTCCATAAGTTTGTTTAGATCCAATGATAATAGCACGTTTATAATCTTGCATAGCAGCTGCTAATATTTCGGAAGCGGAAGCTGAAAGTTCATTCACCAAAATTACTAAAGGTCCATCCCAAACAATTTCATCATCTTTATCTTTTAAAACTTCTTTTTTACTACCTGAAGAAGCTACTTGCACGATAGGTCCATCTTTAATAAAAAGTCCAGCCATATCTACCGCTGTTCTAAGAGACCCACCTCCGTTACTTCTTAAATCAATTATTAAACCATCCATTCCTTCTTTTTTCAAACGAACTATTTCTTTTCTAACATCACTTGCCGCATTTCGTTCTTTATAATTTTCCATATCAAAATAGAACTGAGGTAGGTTTATTAATCCAAATTTCTTATCCTCTTTTTTAATTAACGTAGACTTTGCATAGGTTTCTTCAAGCTCTACCACATCCCTCATAATAGTTTCATCTTCTATAGAACCGTCAACTCTTTTTATGGTAAGTATAACTTTAGTTCCTTTAGGGCCTTTAATTAATTTTACCGCATCATCTAGTCGCATTCCTACAACACTTACCGCTTCCTTTTCATCTTCTTGCCTTACCTTCATTATTAAATCTCCAACTTCCACATGTTCTCCACGCCAAGCTGGTCCTCCACTTATTACATCTACAATTTTTATATAATCGTTTTTCTTTTGCAGTCTAGCTCCTATTCCCTCTAATTTCCCAGACATCGCTAACTCGAAACGGTCTCTATCTGTTGGAGCAAAATAGTTGGTATGAGGATCAAACTCTTCTACCATCACATTTAGGAAAATGGCAAAATAATCTTTACTCTCTAATTCATTTATAAAATCAAAATATTCATCCAATGAATTTTTAGAACTTTCTCTAGCTTCCGTTTCTAGTTCAGCTAAACTTTTAGATTCTTTTAATTCAACTTCTTTATTATCTTCATCAAAAGCGTTATCATTATCTTCTTTCAATAAATTACCATTGTCTTCAATTAAATCGTAATAATTAGAGATTGTTGTAAACTTTAATTGTTTTCTCCAACGATCTTTAAGTTCTTTTTTATTTTTTGGGTAGGTAATCTCTTCATAATCCACATTTATTGATTCATCTATTGTATAATCAAATGGTTCTTCTAAAACTTTAGGATACATTTTTTCTACTTCCAAAATTCTTTCAGAAAGACGTGTATACACCAAATTATAAAAAGTAATGTCTTTTACTTTTATTTGATCATCGATCTCTAATTCATATTGACTAAATTCTTCAATATCTGAAACAAGAAAATATCTTTTTAACGGATCAATACCATCAATGAAGTTTTTATAAATATTTTTTGAAAAATCATCATCCATATCCTTAGGACTATAATGCCCTTTCCCCAATACAAATGTGATTAAATCTATAAGTAATTTATCTTTATCTGGATCGTTAAACTCCTTGGTAGTGAAACTACACGAAGCAACTGCTACAAAAACAGCAAGAAGTAAAACTTTAAAATTCTTTTTCATAATTTTCATATTCCCAATTTTTATTGTCCACTAAATTATATAAAATATCGTGCCAATTAGCTAGTTTGGATACTAATTTTTTGTTAAAGCAAATTCTTAAAGACTTAAGATTTCAATTTACTAAATCTGAAATAATTATTATGTATTTTAGCTATTGTTTTTAAAACGTTATTATGACCTCAAAAAGACCTCTAATATTGGTGACAAATGATGATGGAATTCATGCTCCAGGCATTCGGTTTCTAATTAAAATCATGAATACTTTTGGAGACGTTATTGTTGTTGCACCAGACGCTCCTCAAAGCGGAATGGGACACGCTATTACCATAAATGACACTCTTTATTGTGAAGCTATTAAAGTAACTAAAGATGAACCACAAAAGGAATATAGTTGCAGTGGGACTCCTGTTGATTGTGTGAAAATTGCAGTTAATGAGATTTTAAAACGAAAACCAGATTTATGCGTTAGCGGTATTAATCATGGCAGTAATTCCTCCATAAATGTAATTTATAGCGGAACGATGAGTGCAGCTGTTGAAGCAGGAACTCAAGGGATACCAGCCATTGGGTTTTCATTATTGGACTACGCTCTAGAAGCCGATTTTAAACCTTCAGAAAAGTTTATTAAAAGTATCGTTTCACAATGTTTATCTAATGGAATGCCTAAAGGTGTTGTTTTGAATGTTAATATTCCTAAGCTTTCAGAAAATAAAATAAAGGGAATAAAAATATGCAGGCAAGCAAATGGTCATTGGGAGGAAAAGTTTGATAAAAGAACCAATCCACTTGGTAGGGATTATTATTGGCTTACTGGTAAATTTGTCAATAATGATAAAGGGACCGACACCGATGAATGGGCACTAGAAAATGGTTATGTATCGGTAACTCCTACGCAATACGATTTAACAGCATATCACGCAATAAAAGACATTAACAATTGGGAACTTTAAAAAAAGAAGTATTTACTGGATTGATCATTGGACTCCTTGCTAATATCGCAGGTAGTTATTTGTATATTTATTTTTTTTCAGATTATAATTTAAATGAAACAATACAAAATGCTTTAGCACAAGATGTATTAGGAAATATCATCGCATTAGGAGCTATTTTAAATTTATTTGTTTTCTTTATTTTTATTAAAAAAAATCAAATTTATAGAGCGAGAGGTGTTGTATTTGCTACCGTAGTTAGTGCACTAATTATACTTATTTCCAAGTTTTATTAATATGAAACGAGCATATAACAATTTTTTAAGCTCAAAAAAATGACTAATAGCGAACTGCATGTGACCCTAAAAAAGCAATAAATATTAACACATGAAATATTATATCATAGCTGGAGAAGCTTCAGGCGATTTACACGGAGCTAATTTAATGAAAGCGCTTTATCAACAAGATAAAGATGCCACCATTCATTATTGGGGAGGTGATTTAATGCAACAAGTTGGAGGAACTTTAGTGAAGCATTATCGGGATTTGGCTTTTATGGGTTTTATTGAAGTATTGTTCAAT
>TARA_R110000787_G_scaffold34891_4_pt1 | contig 16785 bp, 15 predicted proteins | sample TARA_R110000787 | Tara Oceans TARA_R110000787 (sample SAMEA4397920) | marine metagenome | biome: Polar Biome; feature: [DCM] deep chlorophyll maximum layer (ENVO:01000326); material: water (ENVO:00002006), including particulate matter (ENVO:01000060) such as... | depth 35 m
GGATCGAGCAACTGCGCCTGACGCGCGGTATAGGCGGTCAGCATCACCAGCGGCTCGGTGGTCTTGCCGTCGAACTTGCGTCGCTGGATGGCGGGCACGGTCAGCCGCTTCATGGGGGCCGGGGTAGGCGTAGCGCGGCTGGTCGCCGTGTCGATCGTGAAGGTCGTGGACATGGAAGCGCTCTACCCCAGCGTCGCGCGCGGCGCAAACAGCCAGCGGTGGAGGAGCGGCATCGGCGTGCCGCGCCTCCGGGGTGAACTTGTCGGAAAGTGAATTTGATCGTCCGACTGACCGTCGGGCGCTTCTCGACATGGATGGAATGGCCGCTTCTACCAGGGGTAGATCAGCCCATAATATTGATAGACGTTGCGGCCATAGCCATCGTCATAATCGGGCCGCTGTTCGGCGGCGTAGCGGGGCGCGTCGTCAAGAACCGATTTATCCAGTTCCACGACATAACCGCCCTGGGCGATATCATAGTCGAGCATCGACCAGGGCAGGGGGTAATGATCTTCGCCAATGCCCAGAAAGCCGCCGAACGACAGGACGGCATAGCGTACCTGTCCGCTTTTCTTGTCGACCATGAAATTCGAAATCTTGCCGAGCTTTTCGCCCTGCTTGTTATAGACCGCCGTGCCTTCGACCCGGTCCGATGCGATCAGATCGCCGCGATTGTGCATAGCCAGTTCGGCCATCGTCGCTCTCCTCATTAAAATGTCGCTATACTCATGCAACCATGCGGCTGGGCTAGGGTTCCCTGTCTGACACAAAAGGAGCGAGACATGACAATCAATCGCAGTGGTTCGGCGGCCTGGAGCGGCGGCCTTAAAGATGGCAAAGGTAGCATTTCCACCCAGAGCGGCGCGCTGGACGCCCATCCTTATGGGTTCGCCACGCGCTTTGAAGGCGTCAAGGGCAGCAACCCCGAAGAACTGATCGCCGCTGCTCACGCTTCCTGCTTCACCATGGCGCTGTCGCTGATACTGGGGGAGGCCGGGCTGACGGCGGACAAGATGGAAACCAACGCCGTCGTGACGCTGGAAAAGCAGGAGGACGGTTTTGCCGTGACCGCCAGCCATCTGACGCTCAAGGCGACCATCCCCGGTACTGACGATGCGACTTTCCAGGAACTGGCGGGCAAGGCCAAGGCCAACTGCCCGATCTCCAAGCTGCTGAAGGCCGAGATCAGCCTGGATGCTGAACTGCTGAGCTAACGACCAATTGCCTGGCGCGACGATGTTCGCGCCAGGCAATGTAAAGCCCGCTGGCGATGATGAGGCTTGCGCCGATCCAGGTGGTGATCATGGGCCAATCCTCGCCGATCGCGACGCCCAGCAGCGTGGTCCAGATGATTGCGCTATAATCCATCGGCAGCACCACCGACACCGGCCCCCAGCGCAGCGATGCGGTCAGGCAAAGCTGTGCGATCCCACCAACGCAGCCGATCAGCAGCAGCAATCCCCATGTCAGCGGATCATGGCCCTGCGCAAAGAAGGGCATGGCGATGCCCAGCGGGATCATCGACAGCGCCGTGAACCAGAACACGACCACGCCTGCATTCTCCGTGCGGCCGAGCGCGCGCAGCACCAGGCTGACGCTGGCGGTGACCAAGGCCCCGGCGATCGCGACCGCGACGCCCTGCATCGGGAAATGCCCAGCTTCGGGCCGGATCATCACCAGCACGCCGACAAAGCCGATCAGCACCGCGCTCCAGCGATGCACCCCGGTAGCCTCGCGCAGGATCAGCGCCGACAGGATCGTGCCGAAAATCGGCATGGTGAAGCCGATCGTGGCCGCCTCGGCAGGCAGCAGCAGGATGTAGGACAGGAAATTGAGCAGCATGCCGGTCAGGCCCAGCAGCATCCGGCTGGCATGAACGCCGATCCGCTGCGTCCGCACCGCGCCCAGCCCACCGGACAGGGACAGCCAGGCGATCACGAAGGGCAGGGCAAGCGCCTGCCGGTAGAAGAGCGATTCGACGATATGGACGCCGCGCTGATCGACGATCCGCACTGTGATGAACATCGCCGACAGGCAGATCACTGCGGTCAGGCGCAGGCCGATGGCCAGGAGCGGGCGATGAGGGCGGGCGGTAACGGTCACGCCCCAGCCTTAGCCCGGTCGCGCGATGGCGCAACCGGGCTTGGTCAGGAAAGGCTTATGCCGCAGGCTTGCGGAATTTGAGCGTCATCCGGTCGCTTTCGCCAATGGCGAGATATTTGTCGCGATCGACCTCTTTCTGGCTGAGGCTGGGCGGCAGCGTCCAGACGCCCTTCGCCCAGTCGGCCGTGTCCTTGGGGTTGGCATTCACTTCCGAAGCCTCGACGAATTCAAAGCCTGCCTCCTGCGCAATCCGCTTGATGGTCGAGACTTTGAGATAGCCGCTGCTCTTTTCCAGCGCGCTGTCGCGCGCTTCGGGCAGGCGGTGATCGACCACGCCCAGCGTGCCGCCGGGCTTGAGCATCGCGAAGAAGGCCTTGAAGGTCGCCGCTTCATTGCCCGCCATCACCATATTATGCACGTTGCGGAAGGTCAGCACCGTGTCCACGCTGCCCGCCGGGATCGTGCCTGTTTCATCAGGATGGGCGACCAGCGTCACCTTGTCATAGACGGTCGGCTTGGCGGCCAGGAACGTCTTGTAGCCGTCCAGATAGCGACCGCTGGGCTGGAGCGCATAGAAACGCCCCTTGTCGCGCAGCAGCGGCGCGAGGATTTCGGAATACCAACCACCACTGGGGCTATATTCCACCACGGTCTGGGCCGGGGTAACGCCGAAAAAGGCCAGCGTCTCAGCTGGGTGGCGATATTGGTCGCGCGCGACATTGGCCGGGGTGCGGCTGGGCGCGGCGACGGCCGCCGCAATCGGGTCAGCGGCCTGATGCGCGGCATGATCGGCATGCTGGGCAGCGAGCGGCAGGAGGGGGAGGCAAAGGGCGGTTGCAACAAGTGCGGTACGGGCGAGACGGTTCATCGGGGATCCTCTCTTATAGGGAGAGGCTGATGTGCCGTCCGCCCGTGCCAAGCGCAAGGGGAATGGAAGGGAAAACCCCTCCAAACATCATAACTTACAGGCAGGCTTCCAGAAAGGGCTGGTCGAAGCCGAACATCCGCGCCTTGTCGAGCGTATAGGGACGCAGGCCCATCGAGCGATATTCGCCGACGATCTTCCCGCTATCATCCTCGTCATGATATTCGAACTTGAACAATTCCTGGGTGACGATGACGTCGCCCTCCATGCCGATCACTTCGGTGACGTTGGTGATGCGGCGCGACCCGTCGCGCAGGCGCTTCACCTGGATGATCAGGTCGACCGAATCGGCGATTTGCTTGGAAATCGCTTCCTTGGGGATTTTGATGTCCCCCATCAGGATCATATTTTCCATACGGCCCAGGCACTCGCGCGGGCTGTTGGCGTGCAGCGTACACATGGAGCCGTCATGGCCGGTATTCATCGCCGCCAGCAGATCGAAACATTCCGCACCACGAATTTCGCCCAGAATGATGCGATCCGGCCGCATACGCAGGGCGTTCTTGACGAGATCGCCGATGGTGATGGCACCATTGCCTTCCAGGTTCGCCGGGCGGGTTTCGAGCGGCAGCCAGTGCGGCTGTTGCAAGCGCAATTCCGCCGCATCCTCGATCGTCAACACGCGCTCGCCCGGATCGATCATTTTCGACAGGGCATTGAGCATCGTCGTCTTGCCCGAACCGGTGCCGCCCGAAATGACGATGTTGAACCGGCACGCGCCCGCAATCTTGAGCGCGGTCGCCATTTTGGGGCTCATCGCGCCCCAATTGGCCAGCATGTCGAGCGTGATCGGCTTGGCGGAAAATTTACGGATCGAGATCGCCGTGCCCTTGAGGCTCAGCGGGGGCACGATCACATTGACGCGACTGCCATCGGGCAGGCGGGCGTCGGCCAGCGGCGTGGTCTGATCGACGCGTCGGCCGACCTTGTTGACGATCCGCTGCGCAATCTGGAACAAATGCTCCTCATCGCGGAACTTGATCGGGGCGATGACCAACTTGCCCTTTTTTTCGATATAGGTCTGGTCCGGGCCATTCACCATGATGTCGGTGATGTCCGGGTCGTTCAGCAATTCTTCGAGCGGGCCCAGGCCCAGCAATTCATCGACCAGCACCTTTTCCAACGCGAACTGCTCGCGGCGGTTGAGCGTAAGCTTCAGTTCGGCCAGCACTTCCATGATGATGGGACGGAATTCTTCCGCCAACTCATCCTTGGTCAGCGTCGCCGCCGCTTCGGGATCGACACGTTCCAGCAGGCGCGGCAGCACCTGTTCCTTGATCTTGTGGACGCTGGCCTCAAACCCTTGCGGTCCGGCGTCGGGCAGATGCTCGGCATTGGCGCGGTCGGACAGGCGCATCATCGCGTCCGCGTTGCGCTGCATCTGGCTGGTCGGCACGGATAGCGGATCGAACGTCTCGCCCGGCAGCGAGGCTATGTCGAGCGGCGGGAATTGTTCGCCGCCACGCGATTCCTCCTTTACGCTACCGCCCTGCATTGGTCGGGCGACGCCAAAGCCGGGCTTGATCGCGGCAGGTCCATTTTTCCGTCCAAAGGCGCTCATATATCTCCGCCAGCAATTCGTGACCGTCGCCGGCCTGATGGTGTCGGATAAGGTGAATAGATTGGAAACTTTGACAAATGGCTAATGGCGCATTGGGCAGACTGAGGTCGCGCGTCGATGGCGGCGACAACAAAAAGGGGCGCCAATAGCGCCCCTCCTCATGCGGCTGGACCAATGCCCGCCGCTGTATCGCTCAAGGATCAGCCGGCCTTTTCGGCCAGCACGGTCAGACCCTTTTCATTGACCTCGGCAAAGCCGCCCTGAACCGGAATGATTTCCGGCGTGGCCCCTGCCGACGCATAGATCTGGATGCTGCCGTCGCGCACGGTCGACATGAAGGGCGCATGGCCCTCCAGCACGCCGAAGTTGCCATCGGTGCCCGGCACCACGACCTGCCACACGTCCGCCGCACGAACGAGCTTTTCGGGGGTCACAAGTTCAAAATGCAGTGCCATGTTTCCATCCTCTTGCCCTCTCCCGCCTTCGCGGGAGAGGCTACGAAGACTTGGCAGCTTGCTGCCTAGTCAAAGTCGGTGAGGGTCTTTCTGTCTTTCCGCCTATTGTCAGAAAGAGAGAAAGACCCTCACCCAACCCTCTCCCGCGAAGGCGGGAGAAGGCTAGATAGGTTCTGCTTACGCCGCTTCGGCAGCCAGCTTCTTGGCCTTCTCGACGGCTTCGTCGATGCCGCCGACCATGTAGAAGGCGTTTTCGGGCAGATGGTCATATTCGCCATCGACCACGGCCTTGAACGACTTCACCGTGTCTTCGATCTGCACGAACTTGCCGCTGATGCCGGTGAAGACTTCTGCGACATGGAAGGGCTGCGACAGGAACTTCTGGATCTTGCGCGCGCGAGCGACGGTCAGCTTATCCTCTTCGGACAGCTCGTCCATGCCCAGAATGGCGATGATGTCCTGCAGCGACTTATATTTCTGCAGGATCGACTGGACCGCGCGGGCGGTGTCATAATGTTCCTGGCCCACGGTGCGGGCGGTCAGCATGCGGCTGGTCGAATCGAGCGGATCGACCGCTGGGTAGATGCCCAGCTCCGAAATCGCGCGGTTGAGGTTCGTGGTCGCATCAAGATGCGCGAACGAGGTGGCAGGCGCCGGATCGGTAAGATCGTCTGCGGGAACATAGACGGCCTGGATCGACGTGATCGAGCCCTTGTTGGTCGAGGTGATACGCTCCTGCAACTGGCCCATGTCGGTGGCCAGCGTCGGCTGATAGCCCACGGCCGAAGGAATACGGCCGAGCAGAGCGGACACTTCCGCGCCTGCCTGCGTAAAGCGGAAGATATTGTCGACGAAGAACAGCACGTCCTGATTTTCGACGTCGCGGAAATATTCGGCGATCGTCAGACCCGACAGGGCAACGCGGGCACGCGCGCCTGGAGGCTCGTTCATCTGGCCATAGACCAGCGCAACCTTGGAGCCTTCGCTGATCGCATTGCCATCGGCATCCTTGGCGATGACGCCTGCGTCGAGGAACTCATGGTAGAGATCATTGCCCTCACGGGTCCGCTCACCCACGCCCGCAAACACCGACGTGCCGCCATGGCCCTTGGCGATGTTGTTGATCAATTCCTGAATAAGAACCGTCTTGCCCACGCCCGCGCCGCCGAACAGGCCGATCTTGCCGCCCTTGGCGTAAGGGGCGAGAAGGTCGATGACCTTGATGCCGGTGACGAGGATCGAGCTTTCGGTCGACTGATCGACGAAATCGGGGGCCTTGGCATGGATGGGCGAGCGCATCTCGGTCTGCACCGGGCCGCGTTCGTCGATCGGTTCGCCAACGACGTTGAGGATGCGGCCGAGGGTGGCCGGGCCGACGGGAACGCTGATCTGCGCGCCGGTGTCGGTCACTTCCTGGCCGCGGGTCAGACCCTCAGTGGAGTCCATCGCGATCGTGCGGACGGTGTTCTCGCCCAGATGCTGGGCGACTTCCAGCACGAGCCGCTGGCCGTTATTGCTGGTTTCCAGCGCCGAGAGGATGAACGGGAGCGCATCGGGGAAGGTCACGTCGACGACGGCGCCGATGACCTGCGAAATGCGGCCTACATTGTTGGTGGTTGCCATGACTGCTTCCTTGCGTGCGTGTACTTAGAGGGCTTCCGCGCCCGAGATGATTTCGACCAGCTCAGTGGTGATCGCGGCCTGGCGGCTGCGGTTATACTGGATGGTCAGTTTGTTGATCAGGTCGCCGGCGTTGCGCGTGGCATTGTCCATCGCATTCATCGACGCGCCCTGTTCGGATGCGTTGTTTTCCAGCAGCGCCTTGAACAGCTGGATCGCGATGTTGCGCGGCAGCAGGTCGTCCAGGATCGCTTCCTCGCTCGGCTCATATTCCACCGTCGCGCCGATGGCGTTGCGGTCGGCATCGGCCGGGATCTTGACGGGAATGATCTGCTGCTCGGTCGGGATCTGCGACAGGGCCGATTTGAAGCGCGAATAGAAGAGGTGCGCCATGTCGAACTTGCCGTCCAGATACATGGTGGTCAGTTCGTTCGCTATCGCCTGCGCCTGATCATAACCGGGCTGCTTGGCACCAGTAGTGTCGAACTGGGCGACAATGGCACCCGGGTAGAGGCGGTTGATCACCGGACGACCCTTGCGGCCGATCAGGTAGAATTTCACCGTCTTGCCCTGCTCGATCAGGGCATCCGCCTTGACGCGGGCAGCCTTGACGATGTTCGCATTGAACGCGCCGGCGAGGCCACGGTCGGAGTTGGCGACGACCAGCAGATGCACTTCGTCCTTGCCGGTGCCGGCCAGCAGCGGGGAGGCACCTTCGCCCGATCCGCCCGCAATCTTCGACGCCAGGCTGGCGACCACGGCTTCCAGACGGCTGCTATAGGGACGCGCGGCCTCCGCTGCGGCCTGCGCCTTGCGCAGCTTCGCGGCGGCGACCATCTGCTTCGCCTTGGTGATCTTCTGGGTCGATTTGACCGACCCGATCCGGATCTTCAGTTCTTTCAGACTTGCCATTTCACGTCAGTCCATCAGCGAGTTCGGTCATATCGACTGGCGCAGCGAGCCAGTCCTCGTAGCTCTTGAACACCGCGCGCGTATAGGGTTGCGCGTGATGCATCTCGAACGCTGCCTTGTCTGCCCAGCGCTCGTAGATGAAGATCGTCGGTGACCCGTCAGCAGCCGGATGGGGATCGAAACGCTCGCACCCCGTTTCCAACCGAGTCTCGGCAACGATCGAGCCTACCGCCCGACAGGCTTCATCGAAGCAGTCGGGCTTGAGGCTGATCTTGGCGAGATAGGCCAGAGCCATTAAGCGAACGTCTTTCCGAAGCTGTCGAGTGCGGCCTTGAGCTTGCTCTTGGCTTCGTCACCCAGATCCTTGGTATCGCGGATCATGCCCAGCACATCTGCATGGTCATGGCGCAGATAACCCAGCATCATCTCTTCGTAGCGGTTCACGTCGCTGACGGCGATGCCGTCGAGATAGCCGTTGGTGCCAGCGAAGATCGACGCGGTCTGCTCTTCGAAGGGCAGGGGCGAGAATTGCGCCTGCTTGAGCAACTCGGTCAGGCGCGCGCCACGGTTGAGCAGCTTCTGCGTCGACGCATCGAGGTCCGAACCGAACTGGGCGAAGGCCGCCATTTCGCGATATTGCGCCAGCTCCAGCTTGATCGAGCCGGACACCTTCTTCATCGCCTTGGTCTGCGCGGCGGAACCGACGCGCGACACCGACAGGCCGACGTTGATGGCCGGACGGATGCCCTGGTAGAAGAGGTTGGTTTCGAGGAAGATCTGGCCGTCGGTGATCGAAATCACGTTGGTCGGGATATAGGCCGACACGTCGCCCGCCTGGGTTTCGATGATCGGCAGTGCGGTCAGCGAACCCGAGCCATTGTCGCTGTTCATCTTGGCCGCACGCTCCAGCAGGCGGCTGTGCAGATAGAAAACGTCGCCGGGATAGGCTTCGCGGCCCGGAGGACGACGCAGCAGCAGCGACATCTGGCGATAGGCCACGGCCTGCTTGGACAGATCGTCATAGACGATGACGGCATGCATGCCATTGTCGCGGAAATATTCGCCCATCGTCACGCCGGTGTAAGGCGCGAGATACTGCAGCGGGGCGGGCTCGGAAGCGGTCGCAGCGACGACGATAGAATATTCCATCGCGCCATTTTCTTCGAGCTGCTTGACGATCTGCGCCACGGTCGAGCGCTTCTGGCCGATCGCGACATAGATGCAATAGAGCTTCTTGCTCTCATCATCGCCCGCATTCGCGGTCTTCTGGTTGATGAAGGTATCGATCGCGACGGCGGTCTTGCCGGTCTGGCGATCGCCGATGATCAGTTCGCGCTGGCCACGGCCGACGGGGACGAGCGTGTCGATGGCCTTGAGGCCGGTCTGGACAGGCTCATGCACCGAGGTGCGCGGGATGATGCCGGGCGCCTTGCGCTCGACGCGCATGCGCTGGTCGGACACGATCGGACCCTTGCCGTCGATGGGGTTACCCAGGCCGTCCACGACGCGACCCAGCAGGCCCTTGCCGACGGGCACGTCGACGATGGTGCCGGTGCGCTTGACGGTGTCGCCTTCCTTGATCGCGCTGTCGGACCCGAAGATCACGACACCGACATTGTCGGCTTCAAGGTTCAGCGCCATGCCCTGAATCCCGTTGGCGAATTCGACCATTTCGCCCGCCTGGACGTTGTCGAGGCCATGGACGCGGGCGATGCCGTCACCCACGGTCAGAACGGAACCGACTTCGCTGACCTGCGCTTCGGTGCCGAAGTTGGCGATCTGGTCCTTGATGATCTTCGAAATTTCTGCGGCGTTGATATCCATGTTCAGCCTTTCATCGCCATAGCGAGACTATTCAAACGGGTACGAATGGAGCTGTCGATCATCTGGCTGCCGATCTTGACGACCAGCCCGCCCAGGATCGCGGGGTCCGTCTTGGCATCGACGGCGACGGTGCGGCCGACGCGGGCGCGCAAATTCTGTGCCAGCGCGGCAATCTGCTGCGCGTCGAGCGGATGCGCGCTCGTCACTTCGGCGCGGGCCTCGCCCTTGTGATTCGACAATAGCGTTTCATAGGTGCGGATGACCGCGCCCAATTGGCCCAGGCGACGATTCTGTGTGAGCACGCCCAGAAATTTCGTCGTCAGCGGATCGATGCCCATGGCGGATGCCACGGCCGCGATCGTCTTGCCCGATGCGTCCCGGCTCAGCACGGGGCTGTTGATAAGGCCCTTGAAATCAGGGGATTGGGCGATAGCCGCCTTCAACCCGGACAGGCTTTGCGCCACCGTGTCGAGCGCGTTCGCGTCGCGGGCCAGATCGAACAGGGCCACCGCGTAGCGGCCGCTGAGGCTGGCCTGTATGCCGCCATTAGTCTCCACGCGCTTGCCGTCCTCCGTTGACTTCCCTGGCAGGTGATTTGCCGGTCATGCAAAAAGAGAGGGGAGCAGTTACGCCCGTCCCCCTTGTTGTCGGGCCGGTTAGCAGCGCGATTATGACTATGCAAGTCATGGTGCGCGATTCCATCATTAGTCGGAAGGGCGCGCCATTTGCCTGAGTTTTTATTGCGCGCGCAAATCAGCTATTCGGCGGCGTCCGCAGGCGCAAGCCGTCCCTTCTGGCAATGATAGACGATCCGCTCATTGGGCTGCGCGGGCAACAGCGCAGTCAGGTCCGATTGCAGCGTGGCGATGCGCGCCAGCGCCTCCGGCTCGGCGCTACATTCAGGGAAAGGCGTGTCGCCCAGCAGCGCGCGCGCCTTGGTCATGCTGTCCATGTCGGGCAGCCAGCGCTGGACGCGCAGGGTGCCGCTGGCCGGATCGAACGCGCTCATGGTGACGAAATTGCCTTGTGCCGGGACGCTGGCGCGCTGCCATTTGGTCCCACTCGCGACATATTGCGTGTTGCCATCAACGCAGCCGCCCTCTGCCCAATTAAACCCGATATCATTGGGTTGCGACACGGTCAGGCGGCTGCGTTGCAGGTCGACCCGGCAGATATTGTCCCCGGCCCAGGCATAGGCGCCATTGCCGGTGATGCTCTTGTCTTGGGGTAGGGCGGTTCGTTCTTCGATCGTGTCGAAACTCGGCTTGAACACGAACAGGGCCAGCGCGGCGAACAGCAACGCCCCGCCGCCGCCAATGCCCCATATGGCCGGCTTTTCCTTACCCTGGCTGTAGAATAGCCCGCCTGCGCCCAACCCCAATACCGCCAGCGCCAGCAACACGGCCGCGCCCGCCATGGCATTTTCGCGCGCGGTGATGACATCGCGCTCGGCGGCATCGCGCGCGCGCATCATCGCCTGATCGCGCGCATCGGCGCTGGCTCGGTTCTTCTGCTCGCTCGCCTGCGATTCGCGCTGGGTGATGGAGGCCTCGGCTGCGTCCGCTTCCGCCATCGACCGGCACGGGACGACGGTGCGCAGTGATGCGACACCCGCTTGCCGCAGGAAGGAGGCGATCTCCCGCCACGACACGGCAAAGCCGAATTCGGCGTCGTTGCCGTCCGAAATCGACCCGAAACTATTGACCCCCAGCACCCGGCCGCAATCGTCCACCAGCGGCCCGCCGCTATTGCCCGCTGCCAGCGGCGCGGTGTGCAGCACCGTCTCGAAGTTCTGGCTCGCGCGCCCCGACGACACATTGCCGCTGGTCTTCACCGTGGCCAGCGGCTCGACCATCTGTTTGAGGCCCAGCCCCTGCGCACGATCCACCGTGCCGGGATAGCCGATCGCGGTGACATGCTGTCCGTCCGATATCGCTCCGGCATAGAAAGTGCTGACCGGCAGGCTGCCTTCCTCCAACTGGATGAGCGCCAGGTCGTTGCCCGGCGAAAACGCAATGATGCGCCCGCCATAGGTTTTGGTGCCCTCCGACGGGATCACGCCGATGACGAGATTCTTCTCTTCGCGCGCCAGTTCGACGACATGGGCGTTGGTCAATATCTTGTCGGGTGCGACCGCCAGGCCGCTGCCATGGCCGACGAAATAGGCCTCGCTGCCATCGGTTGCGACCAGCACCACCCGCACCACCCCGCGCGCCGCCGCAGCGATATCCTGCTGTTCGGCATGGGACGTTGCTGGCGCAAACAGCGCGATCAGCAGGGCGAAGCGGCGGAGGAGGGCGATCATGAGCGGGCATACATATTGGATGGCGGGCGCGGCGCAATCGGGAAATGCCGCAATGTTTTGAAAGCAAGACGCGGGAAGCATGGCCAAGCGCCAGCGACTATTCCATAGGCATGATCCTGATGACCGCCCTTGCCGACCCGATGCCTGACGACGCGACCTGCTGGGCCGCCTTCGTCGCGCGCGACCGCACCATGGACGACCGCTTCGTCGGCTGCGTCGCCACCACCGGCATCTATTGCAAGCCAAGCTGCGCCGCCCGCCATCCCAAACGCGAAAATATGCGCTTCCTGCCCGATCCGGCAACCGCGCGCGCAGCGGGCTTTCGCGCCTGCCTGCGCTGCCGCCCGGACGAGGTGGGCCGCGACCGAATCGCCGTCGCGGCGGCGCGGGCATTGATCGAGGCGGCGGAGGACGCCCCCCGGCTGGAGGCGATCGCCGCCCATGTCGGCTATGCCCCGCATCATTTCCACCGCCTGTTCAAGCGCGAGACGGGCCTCACTCCCGCCGCCTATGCCCGCGCCCTGCGCGCCGACCGATTGAAGGCGGCGCTGGACGCGCCCGGCAGCGTGACGAGCGCCATCTATGCGGCGGGCTATAATGCGCCCAGCCGCGCCTATGCCGACGCCGACCGCCATCTGGGTATGACGCCCAGCGCCTGGAAGGATGGCGGGCGCGGGGCGCTTGTCCGCTGGCGTACGATCGACAGCAGTCTTGGGCCGCTTTTGGTGGCGGCGACCGCGCGCGGCCTGTGCCGTATCAGCTTCGGCGAGGGCGAGCCGGAACTGCGCGCGCGCTTCCCCAACGCCGATCTTCAGCCTGCCGACGCGGCGCTCGACCAATTGGCGCAGGCCGTCGTGGCGCTGGTCGATCATCCCGGCGAAACCCCCGATTTGCCGATCGACGTGTGCGGCACCGCTTTTCAGCAGGCCGTCTGGGCGGCCCTGCGCGCCATCCCGCCGGGCGAAACGCGCAGCTATAGCGAGGTCGCGGCCTCGATCGGTCGCCCCCAAGCCGTCCGCGCGGCGGGCAGCGCCTGTGGCGACAATGTTCTGGCAGTCCTCATCCCCTGCCACCGCGTCCTGCGCAGCGACGGGACGCTGGGCGGCTATGCGTGGGGGCTGGACCGCAAGCAGGCACTGCTTGCCCGCGAAAAGGGCGAGTAGCGGATTGATTGGGTCTTTCCAACGTCATATCGCTCGGCCACTCTGGCCACGGGTTTGGATAGGGGGTTTGATGCGATTCTGGATGAAAGCCCTGGCTGCGCTGATGCTCGTGCTGCCCGGCGTCGCACAGGCGAACTGGTGGCAGGCCAGGACCGACCATTTCACGGTTTATAGCGAGGGCAAGGACAGGACGCTGCACGACTTTGCCGAGCGGCTGGAGAAGTTCGATTTTCTGTTGCGCCGCCTCTATAATGTGACGGACGCCCAGCAGGGCAGCACGGTCAAAGTCTATCTATTGTCCAACGATCGCAAGGTGCAGGATCTCGCGGACAATCGCAACCTGAAGGGCTTTTACACCACGTCCAACCGCAATGCCTATGCCTTCCTCTCCCGTGAAGCCAAGAACGGTCAGTTCGGTATCGGGGCGGAGGAAATTCTTTTCCATGAATATGCCCATCATTTCATGCTCCATCATTTCCCGGCGGCTTACCCGGCCTGGTTCGTGGAGGGGTTCGCCGAATTTTTCTCGGTCGTGAAATTCCCGAAGGACGGGTCAATTCAGTTCGGCCATATTCCAATGGCGCGGGTGCCGGGATTGGTGCTGGGCCAACCCTATCCGCTCAAAGAACTGCTGGCGCGCGACACCAAGGGTTTGAACCAGCGCGACGGCGACCGCTATTATGGCACGGCCTGGCTGCTCACCCATTATTATTTCCAGCATAAATCGAACCGCGCAGACGAAATAAGGCGCTATCTTACGGGCGTCGCAGAAGGCGCGCCGGACATGGACGTGGCCGACTATTTCGAAGGTGGGCTGGAGGGTCTGGAAAAGGACGTGAAGGCCTATATGCGGAAGAAGCATTTTATCAGCGTGCTGACGCCCAAGGAATTGGCGATCGGGGCGATCACGCTCGATCCCGTCGATCCGGCTCAGGCCGCGTTGATGGAAGAGGAACTGCGGCTCACCCATCGCCCCAAGACCGAAGACCTGCCCGACATCGTCGCCGCCATCCGCACCATCGCCGCCCAATATCCCGACAACGCCTATGCGCTGGCTTTATTGGCGGAAGCGGAATGGAAGGCCGAGGATAAGGACGCTGCGCTCGCCGCTGCCGACCGTGCCATCGCCGTCGATCCGCAATCCTCGCGCGGCTATGCCGTCCGGGCGGAAGTGCTGTTGGAACGCGCGAACGATAGCGACAAGCCGGAGGACTGGAAGGCCGCGCTGACATCGATCGTCCGCGCCAACCGCGCCGATACAGAAGACCCGGTCCCGCTGGCGCTCTTCTATCGCTATCATGCGATGCGGGGCGGCAAAATGCCTGACCTGGGCTATGATGGTCTCTACAAAGCCTTCAGCCTGTTACCGCAAAACCCCAATTACCGCTTCAATTTCGCCAATGCCATGGCGATACGCGGCGACTTTGCCGCTGCCTCGACCCTGCTCGATCCGATCGCTTACTCGCCCCATGGTTCGGGTATGCGCGACAGTGCGATCCGGCTCAAGGCTCAGTTCGACGCGCAGGCGGCGAAAATGCCGAAGGGCGCGGCGAAGGCGCAAAATCCTGCACCCGCATCATGACGGCGGCGCGCTGCGCGTCGGTCAGGCTGCGCCAATGGACAATCTCGTCGATCGTCCGGCCGCAACCGGTGCAGGTCGCGCGCGCCGCATCGAGCGCGCAAAGGTTGTGGCAGGGTGTCTCCATCACATGAAGCTATAGGGATCGACGTCCACCGCCACCCGCGTCCCCGATTTCCACACGATATTACTCAGCCATTCCCGGATCGCTGACTGAATATCCACCTGCCGCGTGGCGTGGATCAGCAAGCGATGCCGATGCCGCCCGCGCAAGACCGACAGCGGGGCCGGGGCCGGGCCATAGACTCGCATCCCATCGATCACCGGCGCGGATTTACCGATCAGCCGGGCGACCTGCGCGGCTTCATCGGCATCCTCGCTCGAAATGATGATCGCGGCAAAGCGGCCGAAGGGCGGGGCGTTGGCCCGCCGCCGATGCTCGGTTTCCACCGCATAGAATCGCTCGGTGTCGCCATCGATCAGCGCTTGTATGACCTCGCTGCTTGGCATCCGCGTCTGGATGAACACGCGTCCAGGCTTTGCCCCGCGCCCCGCGCGCCCGGCGACCTGGACGATCTGCTGGAATGTCCGCTCGGCCGCGCGCAGGTCGCCGCCCTCCAGCCCCAGATCGGCGTCGATCACCCCCACCAGCGTCAGGTTCGGAAAATGATAGCCTTTGGTGACCAACTGCGTGCCGACGATGATGTCGATGTCGCCCGCCTCCACCGACTTGACGAAATCCGCCGCCTTGGCCGGTGAAAACAGCGTGTCCGACGTGGCGATGGCAATCCGCGCCAGCGGCCACAGCGCCTTCACCTCGTCCGCGATTCGCTCGACCCCCGGCCCGCAGGCGACCAGGCTGTCCTCCTCTTTGCAGTCCGGGCAGAAGCGCGGCGCGGGCACGACATGGCCGCAATGATGGCAGGCCAGCCGATGCGACAGCCGATGCTCGACCATCCAGGCGGTGCAATTGGGGCATTGGAAGCGATAGCCGCAATGGCGGCACAGCGTCAGCGGCGCATAGCCGCGCCGGTTGAGGAACAGCAAGCTCTGCTCACCCTTTGCCATCGTCTCGTCGATCGCCTTGACCAGCGGCGGCGCGATCCAGCGCCCGCGCTCGGGCGGATCGGTGAGCAGGTTGACGCCCTCGATATGCGGCATCTCTGCCCCGCCATAGCGCGACGGCAATTTGATCTCGGCATAGCGGCCCAGTTCCACCTGATGCCGCGTCTCGATCGCGGGGGTGGCGGACGCCAGGATGACGGGGAATTTCTCAATGAGGCCGCGCATCACCGCCACGTCACGCGCATGATAATGGACGCCATCCTCCTGCTTGAAGCTGGCCTCATGCGCTTCATCGACGACGATGAGGCCAAGGTTGGGATAGGGCAGGAACAGCGCCGACCGCGCCCCCACCACCACCTGCGCTTCGCCCGCCGCAATGGCCCGCCACGCCCGCCGCCGCTCGGTCTGGCGCAATCCGCTATGCCAATTGACCGGCACCGTGCCGAACCGCTTTTCGAACCGCTCCAGAAATGGCTCGGTCAGCGCGATTTCGGGCAGCAGCACCAATACCTGCCGCCCCGCGCGCATGGCCGCCGCGATCGCCTCGAAATACACCTCGGTCTTGCCCGATCCGGTGACCCCGTCGAGCAGGAAGGGGGCAAAATCCTGCGCCCGCACCGCATCGGCCATGGTGGTCGCCGCCGTCCTTTGCGCGTCCGACAAGGCCGGCGGCGCATGATCGGGATCGGGCAGGGGGAAGGGCGTATCGACGCTCACCTCGACGGCCTCGAACACATCCTGTTTGATGAGGCCACGGATCACCGCATCGCTGACCCCGCCGATCATTGCCAGTTCGCGCACCAGCCCTTGCCGCTCGCCGATCCGCTCCAGCGCTTGTGCGCGCTGCTCGGTCATTCGTTCGGGCACCGCGCCCGTCGCCTTATATTCGATGACCGTGCGCGTCCCCTCCAGCGCCGCCATCGACGCCAGCGCCATCCGCAGCACGGCGGCGGGGGGGCTGAGATAATAATCCGCCGTCCATTCGATCAGGCGGCGCAGTGGCGCGGGCAGGGGCGGCGCATCGACCAGTTCGATCAGGTTGCGCAGCCGGTTGTCGCCCACGCTCTCCACATCGGGGAAGCTCTCTTCCTCCCACACCACGCCCACCAGCTGGCGCGGCCCCAGCGGCGCGACGACGATGCTGCCGGGTTGCACGCGCATCCCATGCGGCACGCGATAGTCGAGCGGCCCCAGGGCGGCATTGAGCAGGAGGACACGGGCGCGGGACATGGAACCGTCCTTAGCCCCTCCCGCCCGCCACGCAAATGCCGCG
>TARA_R110000787_G_scaffold107614_1_pt1 | contig 16782 bp, 16 predicted proteins | sample TARA_R110000787 | Tara Oceans TARA_R110000787 (sample SAMEA4397920) | marine metagenome | biome: Polar Biome; feature: [DCM] deep chlorophyll maximum layer (ENVO:01000326); material: water (ENVO:00002006), including particulate matter (ENVO:01000060) such as... | depth 35 m
TTTGGGGTTTGGGGTACGGGAGAGTGGAAAATGTCAAATTGGGTGCAGGGGGTTTTAAGTACGCATGCGCAGGGTTTGCTGACCTACAGTCGGCGTGCCGAGGTGCTCGCGTCTAACCTGGCCAATGCCGACACCCCGGGTTACAAGGCGCGCGACGTGGATTTTCGTGCGGTGCTGGGGGCGGCTCGCGATGGCGCCCAGGTTCGAACCAATCCACGCCATATGGCAACCGGTGTCGGTGGTAGTGGCGCGGCCCTGCTTTATCGCTATCCGCAGCAGCCATCCCTGGATGGTAATACGGTTGAAGCGCCGATTGAACAAGCGGCCTTTGCCGACAATGCCATGCGCTACCAGGCCAGTCTGCGTTTTCTGGACGGTTCCGTGAAAAGCTTGTTGCTGGCAATCAAAGGAGAATAGCCGTGAGTTTGTTTGGTTTATTAGAAGTTTCCGGATCCGCGCTCAGCGCTCAGTCAGTGCGTTTGAACACGATTTCCAGCAATCTGGCCAATGCCGAATCGGTCAGCGGCACCCCCGAAGGGACCTACAAAGCGCTGCAGCCCATATTTTCGTCTGTGATCACCGGTGGCTTTGGCGGGGGGGTTGGTGCGAATTCATTGGTCAAGGTTCAGGTTGACCAGGTGATCGAGAGTGATCGGCTACCGCGTCAGGAATACGCGCCACATCACCCGCTCGCAGACGAGGAGGGCTATGTCTATTACGGCAATGTAAATGCCGTTGAGGAAATGGCCAATATGATTTCAGCCTCCCGTTCTTATCAAAACAACGTCGAAGTAATGAACACATCAAAACAATTGTTGATCCAGACACTGAGTCTGGGGCGCTAGCGAGGCAGGTAAATGGAAGTAACAGATGCGTTAAGTCAATATTCGGTGTCGGCTAGCGAAGGCCTGTCGACCAAAAAGAAGGATGAGCTGGGGCAGGACGACTTTATGCGTCTGCTGGTTACCCAGTTAGAAAATCAGGACCCGACCAAACCAATGGACAACTTTGAGTTTCTATCCCAGGTCGCCCAGTTTGGCATGGTGTCGGGTATTCAGGAATCTCAGGAGTCTCTGAATAAGATGATTGATTCGCTGCTGTCCAACCGCACGCTCCAGGCTGCTGGTCTGGTTGGCAAAAAAGTTGTTGCGGATTCCAATATAAGTTCGTTGGCTGAGAACGGTGAAATCAGCGGGTTTGTCGATCTGCCAGTGGCTGCGGCAGCTGTGGCGGTACAGGTAAGCAATACCGCTGGCCAGGTCATGCGCAGCGTTCAGCTTGGGCCGAGCGATGCCGGCCGCCTGCCCTTTGTCTGGGATGGCCTGGATGAGGCGGGGGAGCGAGCACCGCCGGGTCTGTATCGTGTCACCAGTAGCGCCATTATTGCCGGTGAGGAAGAAGCCGTGCCAGCTTACGCGGCGTCATTGGTGAGCAGTGTGTCAGCGGCGACCGGTGGCGCCGATATCAAAATCAACCTCGCCACCGGTGAGGTAGTTTCGTTCGCGGATGTGCGCGAGTTCCTGTGATTCAAAAGGGGTAACCAGACAATGGCATTTAATACAGCGATATCCGGCATCAAAGCATCAACCGCCGATCTCGGCATTATTGGCAATAATGTGGCTAACAGCTCCACGACGGGATTCAAGCTGTCTCGGGGTGAGTTTGCTGACGTGTATGCGACCAGCTCGTTGGGCGTCGCTGGCGACGCGATCGGCAAAGGCGTGCGCATCACGGACGTCGCACAGCAGTTTACCCAGGGCAACATAAGCTTTACCGACAACGCGCTTGATCTGGCCATTAACGGACCAGGTTTTTTTACCCTCAGTGATAACGGCGTCAGGGTTTACTCGCGTGCCGGTGACTTTGCGCTGGATCAGACAGGCTTTGTGGTTAACAACCAGGGGCTTCGTTTAATGGGGTATCAAGCCGACAGCGCGGGGCAAATCACCGGCGCAATTGGAGACCTGCAGATCAACACGACCTTGATAGACCCGGCTGCCACGGCGCTGGTGAACATGTCGGTCAACCTTAATGCCGGCGCTGTAGCACCCACGGTTGCCTGGGGTGGGCCATTCGATGCATTTGCCGCGCCGCCAACCGTGCCCGCGCCCAGTATGTATAACAACACTACCTCCATGACAGTCTACGATAGCCTGGGCAATGGGCATTTGCTGAGTACCTATTTTGTGAAGACGGCCACCGCCAATGAGTGGGAGGCGCATACCTTGATCGATGGCGTCACCGTTGGCGGAGCCAGCACCCTGACTTTCGACTCGAGTGGTCGATTCGCGTCGGCATCATTGCCGGTTGAAATTAATATTACCGGCTGGGCACCACTTGATGCTGCCGGGAATGCGAACGGCGCCGCAGCTCAGGATTTCACCATGGATCTGTCCCCCAGTACTCAATATGGGGCGGGTTTCAGCGTGCTATCGCTGGCCCAGGATGGTTATACCACCGGGCAGCTGGGTGGCCTCGAAGTGGCCAATAACGGCACTATTTTCGCGCACTTTACCAATGGTCAGGCCCTGGCGCTGGGGCAGGTGGTGATGGCCAACTTTGCTAACGCCCAGGGCCTGCAGCCCCTCGGCAATACCACCTGGGCCGAGACATTCGCATCAGGCCCGGCACTGGTGGGCGAGCCGGGCAGTGCCGGTCTGGGAGTTATACAGTCCGGGTCGCTGGAAGATTCCAATGTCGAGCTAACTGAGCAGCTGGTCAAAATGATCGTCGCGCAGAGAAACTTCCAGGCCAATGCTCAGGTTATTCAGACTGAGGATGCCATTACTCAAACCGTCATAAATCTTCGCTAACACGCGAATCGGGCAATAGGTTATGGATCGTTTGTTATATGTCGCCATGAGTGGTGCCAACATGGCCAATACCGCGCAGGCCGTCAACGCGCATAATCTTGCCAACGCCAGTACTTCCGGTTTCAAAGCGGATATGGCGGAGTTTAGCGCTGGTTATGTCACTGGCCCTGGCCACGACAGCCGCGTATTCAGCCTGGTCAAGGGTATGGCAGTCGATACCGATGCTGGCACCGTTCAGGCGACGGGGCGTGAGCTCGACGTTGCGATCAACGGGCCGGGCTGGATGGCGGTGCAGGCGCCAGACGGCAGTGAGGCGTATACCCGGCGCGGTGACCTTCGCATTGACGCACTTGGCCTGTTGACCAACGGCGCAGGTTTGCCGGTATTGGGCAATTCGGGGCCGCTGGCGGTGCCGCCCCACGCCAAACTCGAGATCGGCAGCGACGGTACGATTTCCATCTTGCCCATCGGACAAACACCAAACGCTCTGGCGGTCGTCGACCGGATAAAACTGGTATCCATCAATTCTGCGGATTTGGTTAAAGACGCCGACGGGATGCTACGCAGCACCAGCGGTGAGGCGGTGAAACCCGATGCCAGTGTACGTATTAGCTCAGGCGCGTTGGAGTCGAGCAACGTCGGCACGGTTGAGGCAATGGTGCGCATGATTGAGCTGTCAAGAGGGTATGAGATGCAGGTCAAGATGATGAAAACCGCCGAAGATAATGATCGCAGTTCGGCTCAGCTGCTCACTATGTCGTGAGCATAGGGTGCGCTGGCCCGAGTATTGCAGCGTCCATTGCAACGTCCAGAGTATGGCAAGGTACAACAGGGTTAGGCGCGGAGTTCGGCATACAGAGAGGAGCGCGGCGGGTCGGTGAATGCTAGTTAGGTGTGTTGTCTGCGCCAGGATTGACTGATTTCAAGGTTTCAGGTTTCGGGAACAGGGTAATAAAGGCAGGGTAACAAAATGAACGAAGCGTTGTGGATATCCAAAACCGGTCTCGATGCTCAGCAGACTAAAATGGCAACCATTGCCAACAACCTGGCTAACGCCAGCACTGCGGGCTTCAAACGTGGTCGGGCAGTATTTGAAGATCTTCTGTATCAGAATCTACGTCAGGTCGGTGCTCAGTCGTCTCAGGATACTGAGCTGCCATCGGGACTGATGCTCGGCACCGGTGTGCGAGTGGTCGCGACAGAGAAGCTGTTCACTCAGGGCAACATTGAGCAAACCGAAAACGTCCTCGATGTGGCCATCGAAGGACGGGGATTTTTGCAGGTACTGCTGCCGGATGGCACGCTGTCCTACACCCGCGATGGTGCCATGCAAGTGGATTCTCAGGGCCAGGTGGTCACTTCTAACGGCTATATTGTTCAGCCCGCGATCACCATTCCGCAGGATGCTCTGTCACTAAGTATTGGCAGCGACGGCACGGTGTCCGCATTGCTACCGGGCAACGCGACACCCTCGCAATTGGGCCAACTGCAGCTGGCGGATTTCATTAACCCAACAGGTTTGCAGGCCATTGGTAAAAACCTGTTTCTGGAATCAGCGGCGAGCGGCAATCCGCAGGTCGGCAATCCTGGCCTGAATGGGCTCGGTACGGTGGTACAGGGTTTCCTGGAGTCCTCCAACGTTAACGTCGTTGAGGAGCTGGTGGGCATGATAGAAACCCAGCGCGCTTACGAAATGAACTCCAAGGCCATTTCTACTTCCGATCAGATGCTGCAGTACATTACTAACAACCTGTAGCGGTAAAGACAGATGAACAGACATCAAAGAATTAGCAGGTCGGGCCTTACCGCAATAAGTTCGCTGCCGTTATTGTTATTGTTGGTGTTGCTGGGCGGCTGTACAGCGATGCCAAAGGAGAGCACGCCAGGCTATGAGTCTGCGCCGCCCGCCGCCATGATGCCGCCCGAATCAACCAATGGCGCTATTTATCAAAACGGTTATGACCTGGTGCTGTTTGAAGACCTGAGGGCGCGTCGCATTGGCGACATTATTCAGGTGTTGCTAGTTGAGCAAACCAACGCGGCAAAGACCAGTAAGACGGAAATCGACAAGAGCAGCAGCAGTTCCATGGCCAACCCCACACTGTTTGGCAAAGAAAGATCAATTGGTGGCAACGGTCTGGGTCTGGACGTTAATTCCGACCACGAGTTTGAGGGCGAAGGGAAAAGTAATCAGAGCAACAAGCTCAGCGGCAGTATCGCGGTCACGGTCGCGGGCGTGTTGCCGAACGGTAACCTGCAGGTGCAGGGCGAAAAATGGATACAGATCAATCAGGGCAGCGAGTTTATCCGACTCAAAGGTCTGGTTCGCCCGGTCGATGTGTCGTCCGATAATACGGTGCTTTCCACCCAAGTAGCGGACGCAAAAATTTCTTACGGTGGTACTGGCGCACCTGACGAAGCAAACGTGACTGGCTGGCTGGTGCGCTTCTTTATGAGCCCGCTATGGCCATTTTGAGAAGTCTCATACCGCGTCCTGCCGTTATCTCTTTCTGTACAGGTGCTCCTATGCAATATCTAACACCCCGCTTTCTGTCGGTAGCGAAAACAGTCGGCTTGCTGGGTCTGCTGCTCTGTGGCGTGACCGCGCAGGCGGAGCGGATCAAGGATCTCGCCACGGTGGCAGGAGTGCGCAACAATCAACTGATTGGTTATGGTCTGGTAATAGGCCTTAACGGCACCGGTGACCAGACCACCCAGGCACCATTTACCGTACAGAGTTTAAAAAGTATGTTGGCCAAACTCGGCGTCGTGGTGCCGCCAAATGTTAATCCGCAGCTAAAGAATGTTGCTGCGGTGATGGTGCATGCGGACCTGCCTGCATTTGCCAAGCCTGGTCAGACCATTGATATCACTGTGTCATCCATCGGTAATGCGAAAAGTTTGCGCGGTGGCGCCCTGTTGATGGTGCCCCTGAAAGGCGCGGATGGTCAGACCTACGCCATCGCTCAGGGTAATCTTGTCGTGGGCGGGTTTGGCGCCGAAGGCAGTGATGGTTCACGGGTTACGGTTAATGTGCCCAGCGCCGGGCGCATTCCCAATGGCGCAACTGTTGAACGGGCGGTGTTGTCACCTTTTACGCAGGGTGGAGATCTGGTGCTTAACCTTAATACGGCCGATTTCACGACTGCCCAGCGACTGGCCGAAAAAATTAATGACGTGCTCGGCCCCAATATTGCTTTACCCCTGGATGGCGCGTCTATCCAGGTGCGGGCGCCGAGCAATACAGCGCAGAAAGTCGCGTTTGTGTCGATGGTGGAAAATATCGTTATTGAGCCCGGTGAAGCCGCAGCGCGGATCGTGGTCAATGCGCGAACCGGCACCATAGTAATCGGCAGCCATGTCAGAGTTATGCCTGTCGCCGTGGCTCACGGCAACCTCACCGTATCGATTTCTGAGGATATCGGCGTTAGTCAGCCTGAAGCCTTCGCCCGCCGTGGCGACACGGTGGTGGTGCCTAAATCGACCGTTACTGTCGAGGAGGAACAAAATCGTATGTTTCTTCTCAATCCGGGTGTTAGCCTCAACGACATTGTCAAAGCGGTTAATCAGGTGGGTGCGGCACCGGGTGATCTGGTCGCGATTCTCGAAGCGCTGCAGCAAGCTGGCGCGCTACGCGCCCAATTGACGGTCATCTAGGTCTTGTCAATGAGTGTGCAGACTAGCTATCACGATTTCAGCGGCTTTGCGCAATTGCGCGCCGAAGCCCGTCAGGACTCTGCTGGCGCAAGTAAAGAAGTTGCCAAGCAATTCGAGTCCATTTTCATTCAAATCATGTTGAAGTCGATGCGCGATACAGTGCCGGAAGGCGGGCTTTTTGACAGCAGTCAGATGACCATGTATCAGGAAATGTACGATCAACAGATTGCCCTGGATATGTCGCATCGAGGCGGTATTGGCCTCGCCGAGATGATTGAGCTGCAACTGGGCGGCACCGCTGCCCCGGTAGAGGATGCTGACCGTGATATCGATGCAGCGCTGAATATTGGCGACGGCGTGGCAGGCCTGCCAGGCTCGGGCGGGAGTGAGTCTGTAGCCAACCCCTTTGCCGCCTCGCGTGGTCTAAATCCGGCCGCGCTGGCGGTTCAGCGAGTGGTCGATAACACTGTGGCTGTGAATGCTGCAAATGTCGGCGCGGCAGATCTCGGTAAGGCAGATCTCGGTAATGCAGCTCCCGGTGAGAGAGTCGGCAGTGCGGCGGGCCTGCAATCGCCTGGTGTCGGCGTCAACCGGCGCTGGACACCTTCAGGGCCAGAAGGTTTTGTTGAAGGTATTCGTCAGCACGCAGCCAAAGCGGCCGCCGAGCTGGGGGTTAGCGAAAACCTGCTGATCGCACAGGCGGCACTGGAGACCGGTTGGGGTCAAAAAATCATTAAACACCGGGATGGCACCAACAGTTTCAACCTGTTTGGCATTAAGGCGAGCGAAGACTGGCCGGGGAGCAAGGTAACGCGGCTAACGCTGGAGTATCGCAATGGTGTGGCGGCAAAAGAGTACGCAAGGTTTAAAGCCTATGAATCGCCTGCTGATTCGTTTAACGATTACGTCGAATTTTTGCGCGGCAACCCACGCTATAGCGATGCGCTGGCGAGCAATGGCAACGACGCACGTTTTGCCAGGGGATTACAGACCGCCGGTTACGCCACTGATCCTGCCTATGCCAGCAAAATTCTGTCTATTAAACAACAGCTGGACCAGATGCCGTCGGTCCTCGCTTTAAAGAATTCTGATGAAACGTCGCTACTGTAGCTGCTGTGCGTGTTCCGCACGCGGGGTCGAGCGTCCACGGTTGTCCGATAGTGCCGCCGTGACGGATGAAGGCAAAGGGCTGGCTGGAGCGCCGTTAGCAGGGCAATACCTCGCTGGCGAGCGCTTAACCAGGGAGCAGTTCGAGAGGGTGCCAGACGATGGCTAACATACTGGGTATAGGTACGTCTGCGTTGCTGTCCTTACAGCAGGCGCTGAATACCACTGGCCACAATATTGCCAACGTCAATACCGATGGCTACAGTCGCCAGCTGACCGAGTTTGACACCCTGATCCCACAACTTAGCGGCGGCCACTATATCGGCAGCGGCGTCCAGGTCGCTACGGTTGAGCGGGCCTATGATCAGTTTCTGGCGGATCAGGTTATAACGCGAACCTCCAGTCTTGGCTATTACGATACTTACGCTGGTATGGCCACCCGGGTCGATGATCTGCTGGGTGACTCGAGCACTGGTCTAACCGGTTCTTTGCAGAAATTTTTTGATTCCATGCAGGCGGTCGCTAACAATCCTGGCTCCGTTACTGAGCGTGAAATTCTTCTGGCTCACGCCGAGGATCTGGCTGGCAAGTTCCAGTTTCTGGACAAGAGCCTTGCCAGTCTCGATGCGGAAGCCAGCAGTCGCGCGACCGTTGTGGTCGGAGAAATAAATGATCTTGCCAGCCGTATAGCCAAGCTTAACGTTGAAATGGCGCGAGTCTCCGCCGCTTCAGCAGGCCGTCCCCCCAACGATTTACTTGACGAGCGTGATCGGCTGCTGGGCCTTCTCGCTGAGAAAACTGGCATCTCCGTCATGAAACAAAAGAACGGCACCGTCGATGTCACGATCGGTACCGGCCAACCGCTGGTGATTGGTGGTAACGCCCAAAAGCTAAACGTATCCCCCAGCGCCTCGTCCCCAGGTCAGCTCGAAATCGGCATTACCGGAGTGAATGGAACGTCGGTGAGTGTGACCAACTTTATTACCGGCGGTGAACTACAGGGACTCATTGATTTTCGCTCGCGGGTAATTGATTCGGCGCGTAATGAGTTGGGTCGGGTGGCCTTTAGCCTGAGTGAAACGTTTAATGCCCAGCATCGGCGGGGCATGGATCTAAATGACGCAATGGGCGGGAGTCTTTTTGCAGTGCTCAACCCCACTGTGGTGGCCAGCGGAAACAATACGGGTACTGCTTCGGTAGCAGTGAGTTTGAGCGACGTCACTGCACTGGTGGCGACGGACTATCGGATGTCCTACACCGGCACCGAATGGCGGTTAACCCGCCTCTCCGACAACACCGTTACCACGGGTGCTGGGCCATTTGCCATAGATGGCATAACGATTACGCCGTCGGGCAGCCCGGCTGCTGGGGATACTTTTCTGGTTCGCCCGGTTCATGATGCCGCCGAGCAATTTGCTGTGGAGATGTTCGACGCCAGGCAAATCGCTGCTGCAGCGCCGGTGCGCGCCGAAGTAGCGCTTGCCAATACCGGTAGTGGCGCGCTCAGCCAACTGGTGGTCAATGGCGCAGCTGGTTTGCCTTTGGCGACACCGATCACGTTGACGTTCAATCCCGACGCGTTTGGCGCCGGTGTGCCGGGCTACGATGTCAGTGGCGGTCCCGCTGGCCCTCTGGCTTACAACCCGGCCACCGAGAGTGGTGGCAAGTCCTTTAGCCTGGCTGGTTTCGGTAGCCTGAGCTTCACGCTGTCGGGCATCCCTCAGGCTGGCGATACCATCTCTGTGGTGTCCAACACGGGTGCGGCCGGTGATAACCGCAACGCTTTGTTGTTGGCCGGTTTACAGAGCAAACAGCAGTTCAGTGGCGGTACGGCGAGTTACGCCGAGCTTTACGGGCAACTGGTTGCCGATGTCGGCGTTACCACGCGCCAGGCCCAGTCCGGACTGGAAACCGAAACATTGCTCAGGGATCGAGTGATCAGTGCGCGCGATTCGGTGTCGGGTGTTAATCTGGAGGAGGAGGCGGCCAATCTGCTGCGCTTTCAGCAGGCCTATCAGGCGGCGGCTCAGATGGTGGCTACCGCCGACGAACTGTTCCAGACCTTGCTTAACGCCACGGGGAGGTAGGGCGCATGAGACTGTCCACGAATCAGATTTTCCAGCAGGGCGTAACCGCTATTCTTAACCAGCAAAGCAAGCTGAGCGAAACGCAACTGCAATTATCCACCGGCAAGCGCATCAACAAACCCTCTGATGACCCGGCAGGCGCGGCGCGAGTTCTCGATATCAAAGCCCAAATCGCCACCGTCGAGCAATATGAGCGCAATGGCAACCTGGCGATCACTCAGTTATCGCTGGAGGAAAATGCGCTGGTCGGCGTGGAAAATATCCTTCAGCGGGTTCGTCAGCTCACCGTACAGGGCAGCAACGACGTGTTGAACACGGAAAACAGGCAGAGTATCGCCGCTGAAATCCGTACCCGCCTCGACGAGCTGTTGGCGCTGGGTAATACCAGGGATGCCAATGGCGACTATCTTTTTGCCGGTTTCCAGACCAACAACCAGCCCTTTGCTTTCAGTGGCGGCGCCTTGGTGTATAGCGGTGATCAGGGACAGAGCTTTATGCAAATCGGGCCGGGTGTGCAGGTGCCGACTGGAGATTCCGGCGCGGCAGTGTTCCAGCTCATCAGCACCGGCAACGGCGTCTACACCGTCACCGATAACCCGGCTAATACGGGCAGCGCGATTGCCGGCACCACAGCGCTCGATGGTGCCTTTGTGGCGGATACCTATACCGTCAGTTTTACTCAGTTAGTGCCTACCGATCCGGTCACCTACCAGGTGACCGGCGTGGCCAGTGGTGCCGTTGCCAGCGGCACTTACAGTGCGGGTGGCACCATCAGTTTTAACGGTGCCGCTATTTCCTTTGCCGGTGTACCGGCGAATGGCGACAGCTTTACCGTCAAACCCGCCGCGCGTCAGGATCTGTTTACCACGCTGGATAAGCTGGCCACGGCTTTCGCCGCCGGCGATGACAGCCCGTTGGGTCGGGCGCAACTGCACAACGAAGTCAATCGACAGCTGAACAACCTCGACCAGACCATGGAAAATGTGCTGGCGGTGCGCACGCGCATTGGTACACGGCTCAACAACATCGACAGTCAGTCCCAGGTCAACGAAGATTTCATCCTGCAGATGCGTGAAGCCCAGTCAAATGTTGAAGATATAGATTTTGTCGAGGCCATTAGCCGACTTAATTTGCAAACGGTTGCCCTGCAGGCGGCACAGCAAACCTACATACAGGTGCAGGGGCTCTCCCTTTTCAATCTTCTGTAGAACCCGCTTAACTTATTGTAATAATTGAGTATTCTTTATAGTCTTTACCGCACAGTAAGACCTGTGGTGCAGGCGCCGCCAAAGTATTTTGTGTCTTGTGTCACAAAGTTAATGTTATCTCTAAAGTTTTATCTCCCCCTGCCGCTATTACTGTTACCTGAAGCCACTGTGGCTTTAGCCGAAACAATCAGTACTTACATTTAGCGCGACCAACACGTCAAACCCACAGTCAGCCAGCGCACAGGCAGGCCTGTAAGACCTGGCTTCCAGGGGTGAGACAGCTAAGAGATCAGTTAAGGGGATTAAAATGGCTCAGATTATCAATACCAATATTTCATCATTGAATGCGCAACGGAACCTGAATACTTCGCAAAGTTCTCTTGCCACCTCGTTGCAGCGACTGTCTTCCGGTTTGCGCATCAACAGCGCCAAGGATGATGCGGCGGGTCTGGCAATTTCTGAGCGATTTTCCACACAGATCCGTGGCTTGAATCAGGCGATTAGAAACGCCAGCGACGGTATCTCGCTGTCGCAAACGGCTGAGGGTTCGTTGAACGAAGTGGTCAACAACCTGCAACGGATTCGTGAACTGGCCGTGCAGTCTGCAAACGCCACCAACAGCGCCAGTGATCGTGCGGCAATTGATCAGGAAGTACAACAACGCCTGGCAGAAATTGAGCGGGTTGCCGTACAGACGTCGTTTAACGGGCAAAAGATACTGGATGGCACTTTTGGTAGCGCCCAGTTTCAGGTGGGCGCCAATGTTGGCGAAACTATTTCTGTAAATCTGGCGACCAGTACACGGACAACGGCTATTGGTAAAACTGCTGATTACGTCGGTGGTGTTGCCTACAATTCCGCCCTGGCCGTTGGCCAGCAGGGCGCGGGTGTAGATACTAGCGCTATTTCCAGTGGTGACGTCACTATAGCGTTAGGAACTGGCGCTGCTGTCACGGTTGTTGCGTCCACCGATGCGTCAGCCAAATCCAAAGTTGAAGCCATTAATGCTTCAGGGATTGCCGGTTTAACGGCAACTGCAAATACCACAGCGCAATTTAATACTGCCACTACTGCCATTGCTGCGACAGAAGATGATTACAATCTTACGATTAACGGAGTTGCGATCTACACAGGCTACGATGGCACTGCTGATGGGGCGATTACTGCTGACGCGTTTGTGGCGGCAATCAACGCTAACACATCAGCGACGGGAGTCACGGCCAGCTATGACAGCGCTAACACTCGACTGACTTTGACCGCCGGTGACGGTCGCGATATCTCGATTAGTCAGGACAGGGGTCAGGCTACTGTTGATGGCTTGGGGGTTCTGGAAGGTACCAATAACTCTACTAATGTCACGACCGCTGGGTTTGCTTCTGGTGCAGCGGCAGAGACCAATAACTATGTTGGAAGTATTCGGTTGGTGGCGGCGGAGTCCATCACGCTTGGTGGTACTGCCGCGCGGATTGGTTTCACCGCGACGTCATTAGCGTTGGGAAATTCAGCACTTGATACCATTTCTGTTACGACGGTGGCTAATTCTGAAACTACGATTACGCGTGTTGATGCGGCATTGACGTCCATTAGCAACCTGCGAAGTGAGTTTGGTGCCATCCAGAACCGTTTTGAATCGGTGATCGCCAACCTGGAAACCACGGCGGAAAACCTGACTGCTTCACGAAGCCGAATTCAGGATGCTGACTTTGCGGCGGAAACGGCTAACCTGACCCGTGCGCAGATTCTGCAACAGGCCGGTATTACCATTCTGTCCCAGGCTAACGCCCAGCCGCAGAATGTGCTCGCCCTGCTCCAGTAAGTTAACGCATGATGAAGGGCTTTGAACGGGAGTCACCTTTGGGTGACTCCTTTTTTTATATCCGATATACCCGGTCGTGAAACGCTTGCTTCCCGACACGGTTAAGTTTATTGGTGGCAGGCGAGGCTGTACGGCGACCTGGGCAGTGTCTGTCCGCTGCAGGCAACAATTTGCCGCTTTGGTCACGGGGAAGTTGGGGCGGGCGTGATGATGGCTACCGTGGCGCGGCGGTATGACGCAGCGCAGGAACGCTAGCGCGGCGGCGGCCGGTTTTGGCACAGTCCGTGCATTTTTCAGGTGGTCTGATCTATGGGGGTATATGCATCAACTCCAGCAGTGACCTGGGTAGCAGCAGACATATGGCGATTGGTTCGGTTAAGCTGTTTTAACGTAGGTGCCGATAACGTAGGTGTATATAGGTGTATATAGCGCCGGTGCATTTAACAGCAGGCCCAGGTATTGGCTGACAACACAACCGGCCTGCGGACCGCGGCGGAGAAAGCTTAATGGCGATTACAGCAAGTGGTATTGGCTCCGGCCTTGATGTTGACAGCCTGGTGGGTCAGTTGGTGGCCTCCGAGCGTGCGCCCGCCGACAGTCGCTTGAATCGCAGTGAGGCGCTGTTACAGGCCAAGTTATCGGCCTTTGGTTCGTTAAAGAGCGCGCTGTCGACCTTTCAGTCATCCCTGTCGAGTTTACTGAATCTCACGACTTTCCAGGCCCGCACGGCCACGGTGAGCGATGCCAAAATTCTTACTGTCAGCGCTGGTACCGAGGCAGCTGCCGGTAGTTATAACATAGAAGTCAGCCAGCTGGCCCGGGCCCACTCGCTGGCTTCCGGTGTCTACAGTGCCACCACTGCGGTGGTCGGCGCGGGGGAGCTGACCTTCCGTTTCGGCACCACGGATTATGATGTCGATACCGACACCTACAGTGGTTTCGCTGTCAACGCCGCGAAAACCGAAGCAAAAGTGACGATTGACAGCACCAACAATACCCTCGCCGGCATAAGGGATGCGATTAACGCGGCGAATGTTGGTGTCAGTGCGACCATCGTCAATGATGGCGTTGGTTTTCGCCTGTTATTGTCCTCCGGGGATACGGGCGCGAAAAACAGCCTTGAAGTCAGCGTTACCGAATCCGGCGCAGCCGGGCTGGGCCAGCTCGCATTCAATGCGACGGCCACCAATCTGACGCAAACCGTCGCTGCTCAGGATGCCCAGCTGACCATTAACGGCCTGTCAGTGAGCAGTGCCAGCAACACGGTATCCTCCGCCATTGCAGACGTAAACCTGACCCTGCTATCGACCACCGCTGGCGCCCCGGTGAGTGTCGGCGTGGCGCAAGATAAAGCCACGGTAAAGAATGCGATTAACGGATTTGTCACGTCCTATAACAGTTTTATATCAACCGTAAACAGCATTTCGGGCTACAACGCGGATACCCAGCAGGGCGGGATCTTGCTCGGAGACGCCACCTTAAGGAGCATCACCAGCCGTGTGCGCAGTGAATTGAATGCCGCCATCGGCGGCAGTGCGACACTACAGCGCCTTGCCGATATCGGCGTGACCACCGCTGTAGACGGCAAACTCTCCGTGGACAGCGCTGAGCTGGATAAAGTGCTCAGCGACAATTTTAATGCCCTGGCCGGGTTGTTTACGGCGAACGCCACTGCCAGCGATGCGCTGGTCAAGTATGTTTCGAGCACGACCAAATCCCAGCCCGGCACGTATCCGGTAGCGATTACTCAGGTGGCGACCCAGGGTCAGTATCAGGGCGCGGGGGTGCTACCGGATTTTTCATTGACCTCTGTCGTTATAGACAGTCTGAACGACACACTGTCGCTCAAGGTGGACGGTGTGCAGGCGGGCACAATCACCCTGACGGCGGGCACCTACACATCCGGCAATGATCTGGCTGCCGAGGTGGAGGCGCGGATTAACGCAGACGGTGCGCTAAGCAGCGCGGGGGCGACGGTAAAGGTTACCTACGATTCGGCAAATAGCCGCCTGGTAGTTAATTCTGGCGCATATGGTGCAGACTCAAAGGTTGAGATTACCCAGGTCGACACCAGCACCGCTGCCACCCTTGGGTTCGCCATTGGCGCGGGTACGGACGGCCTGGACGTGGTCGGCGCTATCGGGGGCATTACTGCCACCGGTGTCGGGCGCACGTTGACCGGTGCGGCGGGCAGCGCCAGCGAAGGACTGGTTCTGGAAGTTATCGGCGGCGGCACCGGCGCGCGCGGTTCGGTCTCGGTTAATCGCGGCGTCGCTGGCAACCTGAACGCTGTGCTGGATCAATACCTGGGTACTCAAAACTTGCTGGATCTGCGCACGGAAAATCTGACTGATCAGATTAAGGACATCAGTGAACAACGGGAAAACCTCAATCTGCGCATGGAGTCGGTGGAAACGAGGTATCTGACACGCTTTCGAGCGCTAGATATTTTGTTGGCCCAATTACAACAGACCAGTGGGTTTCTGACCCAGCAGCTGCAGAATTTACCGGGCGCGATATCGCCAAACCAAAAATAGATCGGGTGACGCACTCACCACATATTCAGCTTAACAACCTCACCAACAGGTTTTTGCAAATGACCAAGTTTAATTCAGCGACGAACCAGTACCGAGCCATTCACACCCAGGGCGCGGTGGCAGATGCTTCACCCCATCAATTGATCGCCATGTTGTTCACTGGTGTGCTGGACAATCTGGCCACCGCGAGGGGCGGTATAGCGCACAACAACATTGCGCTGAAGGGCGAAAAAATTGGCCGCGCCATAGAAATTATCGATAACCTGCGTGCCGCGCTTGATATGAGCCAGGGCGGTGAGGTTGCGACTAATTTACGCGATCTCTACGATTACATGGAGACTCGGTTGTTGCGAGCCAATATGGCCAACAGTGTGGCGATGATTGATGAGGTGGCGGGGTTGATCAGGGAAATCAAGCTGGGCTGGGATGCTATCCCGGAGGCCCAACGTAATGTTCCCAGGCCAAACGGTGGAGGACAATCCTGATGGCGTCGGTGGAAATAGCCGGGTTTGAACGCCAGGTGCGTTTACAGCAGGTGATTAAACTTTCTGAGAATATGGTTGAGCAGGCGGGCCGGGGCGAGTGGGAACAAATTGCCGAGCTTGAGCGCCAGCGCCGCGACGACATGATGGCCGCGCTCAGGGCGCCGCTGCAGGAAGACGAAACCCAGCAGGTGCACGATTCGTTACAGCAATTAGTGCAGTTAAATGGCCAGTTGACCGCGATGGTACAAAAGGCGCGGGATGACAGCGTCAGGCAATTCAATGAATTGCGCAGTGGCCGGGATGCGACCAAAGCCTATCAGCGTGTCGGCGAGCAAAAATAATTCGGGTCACAGTTGCCTGCGTAACCTCAAAAACCGCTCGCCTGACAACTACGCTTTGCTACACTCGCTCACGCGTTGGTGTGGAGGGTAAAGTCGATGGTTGAACGTGCTAGTGATCCTTTTTTTGATGGTCTGGTATACGAACATCTCGTTCCAGTGGTGTGGACTTATCTAGATAGTCAGCCCCGAGATGAGCAGCTGGTCTCCGCGAACGATGCCAATACCCAGCTCCTGCGGTTGATCACCTCTCTCAGTGATAGATTGCCTGAACAGGGTGACGACAACGTTGAATACAACACTGAGCTCGAGCGCCTCGATTTAAAGTTAAACGTGTTGCTCGATATTGCCGGGCAACTGATCCGCGACCAACTGAAGTTGCCGAGTGGCGACCCCATATCCCTGGGGCACAACGGTCTTGAATGGTGGGTCGAACAAGCACCTGAAACAGGGCGTCTAATCAGCCTGAAACTGTATATCGACAGCGTCGTGTCCAGGCCTCTACAGTTTTTTGGGGTCGTCCGTATTAACGATAAGCGCGCCGTGGTTGATGGACGCACCCCGGTTCGCGTTAAATATATGGGTCTCGGTCGGACGCTTGAAGATGAGTTGGAAAAATTTATTTTCCGGCATCACAGAAAGCGCATAGCACTCGAGCGACAGCCAGATAAAAACTAGCTTTAACAATTCCCGATGCATGTCGTGCGCAAGGTGTCCCACCAGACGATGCTTTT
>TARA_R110000787_G_scaffold20065_7_pt1 | contig 16774 bp, 16 predicted proteins | sample TARA_R110000787 | Tara Oceans TARA_R110000787 (sample SAMEA4397920) | marine metagenome | biome: Polar Biome; feature: [DCM] deep chlorophyll maximum layer (ENVO:01000326); material: water (ENVO:00002006), including particulate matter (ENVO:01000060) such as... | depth 35 m
TCGTGGAAGTACCAAAAAACGATCCTGCTGACTCGTTTTTCACACCTGTGCTCGACAAACTGGATGATAGCCTGGCGGCGTCCGTGAAGAATGGTCATGTCACTAACCTCTCCTACGCCCTGATCAAGGATGGCGAGCGCATCAGGAGCGGCTTCTTCGGCAGCCGCACACTGGGTGGCGAAGAGCCCGTCGACGACAAGACGATCTACCGGCTTTACTCGATGACCAAACCGGTCACGGCCGTTGCCATCCTCATTCTGCAGGAAGATGGCAAACTCGACCTGGACGATCCCGTCACCAAATATCTGCCTGAAATGCAGTCGCTGAAAGTTTCGAATTCACCCGACAGCAGCAGAAAGCCCACCACCCATCCCGCGCCTGAAGCACCAACAATTCGTCACCTCCTCACCCATACGGCCGGTTTCGGTTATGCCGATGGCAAGCAGGATTACGTCAGTCGCCAGTTCGTGGAGCGTAAAGTCCTGAGGGCGCCATCAATGGACGAACTTGTCCGCCGGACGGCCGGCATTCCGCTCAAATATGATCCCGGCACGGCCTGGTCCAACTCCATTGCCTCCGATCTACAGGGCGCCATCATTGAACGTATAACGGGCAAGTCTCTGGGCGACTTCATGCAGGAGCGCATCTTTGGTCCCCTGAACATGACGGATACCGCCTTCTACGTCAGCCCTGAGCAACAGGATCGTCTGGCGGACGCCACCGCCTGGACGCCTGACTCCCCAATCCATCTGGTTGACGGCCCGGTGGCGAAAGTGGACCGCGCCAGCGTGCCGGTTGACCTTGGTGGTCAGGGGCTTGTCTCAACCCTTTCAGACTATGAACGCTTCGCCCTGATGCTGCTCAACGATGGCACGCTTGACGGGCAGACCTTGCTGAAGCCGGAATCGGTCACGCTGCTGCGCACGAATGCCCTGCCCATTGTCGATCCCGAAGTCCCGCAGACCATGTTCAAGCGCAAGGTCGGCACGGGCTACGGGTTTGGCGTCGGGGTCGTGACTAACACAATCCAGTCCGGCCTTGCGGCGCCCGAAGGCACCTATTTCTGGGACAGTGCCAGCGGAACCTGGTTCTGGATCGATCCCAGGAACAAGGTCATCTTCATCGGGCTGCAGCAGAATGTCTCGCCTGCCGCTGTAAACATGAGAACGTCCTCAATGCGCAGCGTCTATCACGCGATATATAGCGAATAGCGCTCCGCAGGTTCAGTCCACGCAGATGGTGGGCTGCGCCATCCCGTCATTGACTTCCGCATAGCAGCCGAACGGGCTGTCATCGGCCTGGCAAATTCCATCATCGGTCGGCTGGCCCATCTCATCATCCGAGTCAGCGGAAAGGAGGCATCGGCCTTCGCAATCCTCTGTGCCCTTGCAGGCCTGTCCGGCATCCGCATAGGGCCGAACGCATTGGTCATAACCAAGCATACCGCCCGGCCCGACCTCGCCTCCGGCCGCTTCACATTTCGCACGCTCTGCTTTTGTGGCCCGCTTTCCCTCAAACCGGATTTTCTCATGCCCGGATGCAGCCACTGATGCCGGTGCTTCCGCCGCTCCGTCCAGCTCCGTGCCGCCCATGCCGGTACAGGCCCCCAGCATCACGAGCGTGGTTGCCGCCGCCAACAGCGCCCTCATTGGCCGGGCGCCTTGTCGAACACGGGAATGCCTTCGGGTTTCGCGTGGAAGGGCTGGGCGTCGCACATATAGATGGCCATCTGCGCCATTCCAAAGTCCGCCGGATTATCGAGCGTGCCCGCCTTGAGCAGGTAAGCGCCCGGCATATACGGGCTTTCTGACCACAAAGGGGTCCCGCAAGTACCGCAGAACGACCGCTTCACGGGCGCTTCAAGGTCACTCCGGGAATAGGTGGCGGGCTCACCTGCCGTCACCTTGAACGCATCGCCCGCCACTCCAAACACCATGTTGGGCTGTCCGCCTGAGTAATATTGGCACTCCCGGCAATGGCATTGCCCATTGAAGATTGTATCGCCGTCAACCTCATAGCGCACCGCACCACAATAGCAGCCACCTTTGGCTTTCATCCTGATCTCCCTGTTCTGTAGTTAATATTGTGGCTTGATTGGTTAAGCACGGCAAGGCAGCGCCAGATGGAACGAATGGCATGCCCGATGCATAGAACCAATGGAGGGATAAACGCGTACATGAACTGAAAGGAGACTTGTTTGGCATCCACAACGTACACCACACGCCAGATCACAGGCACGTCCGATATTTCAGTCGATGATGCGATAGCGCGCGCTCTCGGTGTTGCCCGCCAGCGCTTCAGCGAACCTGAATGGTTCGACGTGGTCACCGCGCGTGGCTATCTCAGCAATGGTAACGTCTCCCATTACCAGGTCACCCTGGATCTCGGTTACGCCAAAGAGCGCGGCACACTCGAGGATGACCGTTACTTCACCGCCGCCTGTTCGGGCCGCAAATCTGAAATGTACCACACGGTCGATCTGCGTCTCTAACGCGCAGATCCCGAAAGTTACGGAACATTCCGTCCGCTCAGACGATTGGTCTCCACAACAAGGAGGACCACCATGTCAGCAGACACCTACGCCATCAGCAAGATCGTTGGCACATCAGAAACATCCATCGAAGACGCCATTGACGGCGCCCTTGCCACTGCCAGCAAGACCCTGCGCAGCCTCGACTGGTTCGACGTCACCTCCACGCGTGGCTTTATCGAGAACGGCAAAGTCAAATTCTACCAGGTCACAATCGAACTCGGCTTCAAATACGAAGGCTGATGTTTCGCCTAGGCGCGAAAGCCCTTGGCAATCACGAAAATCTCAGGGCTGCCCGCACGACTTGCGGGCGGCTTGATGTGCTTCACGGTCTTGAAGTTAGCCTTCAGCATGTCGAGCACATCCTTCGTCGTCCCCCCCTGGAAGACTTTCGAACAAAAGCTTCCGCCCGGCGCTAGGTGCTCAACGGCAAAGGCGGCAGCCATCTCGACGAGCGCCACCGTGCGCAAATGGTCCGTCTGTTTGTGACCTGTCGTATTCGCCGCCATGTCCGACAACACCAGATCAGGCTTCCCCGTCAGGCCTTTCAGCATCCGCGCAACATCGTCCGGCTCATTCACATCGCCCTGAATGATATGCGCGCCCTCGACCGGGTCGACCGGTAGAAGATCAATCCCCACCACTTCCAGCGCGCCCTTTGCCACAGCCACCTGCAGCCAGCCACCCGGCGCGCAGCCAAGGTCGACAATGCGCTGGCCACGTTTCAATAGGCCAATCTTCGTATCTATTTCCAGCAGCTTATAAGCCGCCCGCGCGCGGAAACCCTCATCCTTGGCTTTGCGCACATAGGGGTCAGACAGCTGACGCTCGAGCCATTTCTTCGAACTGTCGCTCTTGGCATGGTGGGCATGTATCTTGCGCTCGCCCGTCTGGCGTCCGGAAGACCCTTCCTTACCGGTAGGTCCCTTCCAGCGGCGCTTCTCTTCATCCGCCATCTTGCGTGCCCTTCTGATTCTCAGCGCCGGTCTGTGTCTGTGAAGGCTTGCGCCCCCGCCGTCCGCGCCGGCGCGGTTTCGGCTTCTTGGGCCCATACATCATCGACAGCAACAGGCCTTCGCGCAGGCCCCGGTCCGCGACACGCATCCTGCCCGCTGGACAGGCCTCCCAAACCGCATCGACAATCGCGCAGCCTGATAGCATCAGCCCGGCGCGCTCATCACCAATCGTTGGCAATTTCATGCGACCTTCCATGCCGACGTCCCGCAGTAGCTTGATCGCCGCCAGGCCATCCTCCTGGCTCAGCCAGGTCCCGTCCACCTTGTCGCGGCGATAGCGGTCAAGCTTCAGGTGTACGCCGGCAAGACAGGTCACAGTACCGGACGTGCCGATCATATGCGCTTCCGACTCGGCCATCGCATCGCGCACAGCGGCAATCCCAGGCCATTCGGCAATCGTCTGGCGCGCATGGTCCAGCATCAGCGGATAGGCCTCCACTTCGTCGAGGTGGGAAAAAGCTTCCGACAGCGTCACCACGCCCAGCGGCAGGCTCGTCCAGTCGAGGATAGGCGCGCGTTCCAGCAGGCCCTTAAAACCGTTCTCGCGGGCGGCGCGCGCGTCCACCCATGACAGCTCTGTCGAGCCACCGCCGATATCGACCACGAGCACAGATGCGGCTTTTGGCTCAATCAGGTCATGGCAACCGATCGTGGCCAACCGCGCTTCTTCCTTCGCGCCGATGATCTTGAAGGTCAGCCCGGTTTCTTCGTGCACACGGCGAATGAATTCGGCGCCATTGGCCGCCTTGCGGCACGCCTCGGTCGCGATGCAGCGCACCCGGCCTACACCATGTTGCTTCAGCTTCTTGCGAATGTTCTGGAGGGCGTCGATCGCGCGATCAATGGCGGCGTCAGACAGGCGACCGGTCTCGTGCAACCCCTCGCCCAAACGCGCAATCTGAGAATGCGAATCGACCACGCGAAACGTCTTCCCCCGTGGTTCAGCGACCAGCAGGCGGCAGTTATTTGTTCCAAGGTCGACGGCCGCAAAAAGCGGTGCCGTCTTTCCGTTGCGCTGGGCGCCTCGCTTTTCGCGGGCGCCGGGCGCTTTTTTATCAGCCATGGTGTGGCCCAAATTGATGACTTAGGGCATTGTTATCACAGGAGCGGGAAATGGCTAGTGGACCAAACTTCTTCTCGTGGTTGAAAAACCCATTCAGGCGTCGGCGTCGCAAAACGCAGACAAAGCCTCTCCTATTGATCAATCCGATCGACGGAAATCGTAGATACAACGCCATATCCAGGCACGACGCCAAGTTCCAGATAGGCCAGGTCGTCCGCCACCGCATGTTTCCCTTCAGGGGCGTAATCTTCGATGTGGACCCCCAATTTGCCAATACGGCGGAATGGTATGAGTCGATCCCCGAAGAAGTCCGCCCCCGCAAGGACCAGCCCTTCTACCACCTCTTCGCCGAGAATGAGCGCACCCATTACGTCGCCTATGTCTCCGAGCAGAACCTGCTGCCTGACGATTCCGAGACACCGCTGACCCATCCGGAAATCCACGAATGGTTCACGCTGACCGGCCGGGGCACCTATGAACTGAAAAAGGGCGTCGCCAACTAGGCCTCGTCCTCGCGCGCGCCCTCAAGCCAGATAGAAGAAATATATCGCGATACTCGTCGCCACGCCCACAATCAGATTCATGGGCACACCAATTTTCAGGAAGTCAGTGAACCTGTAATTTCCGGCCGCATGGACGATCGTGTTCGTCTGATAGCCGATGGGCGAAGCGAAGCTCGCGCTCGCCCCGAACATCACCGCCACGACCAGCGCGCGCGGATCAATGCCCAGCTGCGTGCCGATCGCGATCACCAGCGGCGTCATGATCACCGCCACGGCCGCATTCGTTACCACTTCCGTCAGCACCGAGGTCAAAAGGTAGACCATCAGCACGAGCCAGAAGGGCGACGCCGTCACCAGCACAGGCTGCAACACGCTGACCAGCGCCTCCACACCTCCGGCCGATTGAAGACCCGCCCCAACCATTAGCATCGCTATGATCAGCGTCAGCACACCGGCATCCATCGCCTCGAACGCATCGTTCAGCGTCAGGCAGCCAAAAGCCAGCACCGCGCCCACCCCGATCAGCGACGTGATCAGCAGCGGCACGCCAAGCACAGCGGATGACAGGATCACCGCAATGAGGATCGCAATCGCCAGCGGCCCACGCTTGCGCCGGAATGGCTCCACCTTGAGCGAGGTGTCCACAACCAGCGCGCCTGAGGCCGCTAGGTCGCGCAGTTCGCTGGGCGTACCATCAATGATCATCCGGTCGCCTGCCTTAACGCGCGCGCTGGCAAGGTCCGGCCCCGGCAGGCTGCCAAAGCGGGTAAGTCCCCGCACGGTCACCGCATGGCGCGACAGATAGGTCATTTCCGATATCCGCCGCCCGATATTGGGGTCATTCGGCGTCACGGTGGCCTGCGCATGCTCCTCAGCCCCGCCTTCCAGCTGACGCAGCTTGATGCCGATCCGGAACAGGCCGGAATCCACCATCGTCAGCAGTTCCTGCAGATCAGCGCGCAGCGTGATCCGGTCGCCCGCCTTCAGGAGGGAGTCTTCATCCTCCACGGCAAGCCGCCGGTTCCCGCGGAACAGAGAGATGACATTGATGCCCTTCTTTGCCAGTTCCGGCACATCCGAAACCAGTTTGCCAACCGCTGGCGTTTCCTCCCGCACATAGACATCGGTCAGGTAAGAGGAATCGAGCGCCGGTCGCGTCACGTCGCCTTCGGATCGCGGCAACAATAGCCAGCCAAGACCAAGCAAAATGGCGAGGCCCGACGCGAACGTCACAAGACCAATCGGTGTGATCTCGAAAATGCCGAACGGCGCCAGCCCATTCTCCTGCGCCACGCCCGCCACCAAAAGGTTGGTGGATGTACCGATCAGCGTACAGGTGCCCGCCAGGATCGAGATATAGGACAAGGGGATAAGCAGTTTCTTCTCGGAAATCTTCAAACGCTGCGCCAGCTCGATCACGATGGGCAGAAGGATCACCACCACTGCCGTATTGTTCACGAAGGCCGACGCCACAGACACAATCGTGCCCAGCAGCAACAGGGCCCCGACAGCCGACTTGTCCGCCACCTGCAGCACAGACGCCGCCATCGCGTCCAGCACGCCCGTCCGGCGCAGCGAGGCGGCGAGAATGAACATGGCGCCAATCGTGATCGGCGCACTGTTGGAGAAGGCTGAAAGCGCCCCCTTCTCGTCGAGATAGCCCAGCATCAGAAACACGCCCGCCCCGACCATGGCCATGGCGGCGGCCGGTAGCCGCTCGAGGAAAAAGCCGACGAACATCAGCCCGAGAATGGAAAGTGAAATAAGCGCAGCGTGGTCGGTCAAAAAGGCCTGCATGCATGGGTCCTGCTGTGGGAGGTGAGGTTCATACGCGCAGCTTCAGCGCCGGTTGCCTTAGATACCGCGTGATCCTGTCAGCTTGACAGTCCGGTATCCGTTCCCTCGATCAGGGCAATCACCGCATCCCAGTGCGCCAGCGCCTCGACATCGCCCTGCGCAGCGACTTCAGCCGCCCGCAGCGTCGCAATCACGGCGGCATCCTCGCCATACTGGCGCATCAATTGGCCTGCAGTGCTGGCGGCGGTTTCGCTCATTCGGCTTGCGCATTCGCGCGTGCAATGGCCGCCGTCGTCGACTGGCCATCCACCAGCGGCACGATATGTACCGTCCCGCCCCGCGCCAGAACGATATCCGCGCCGACGATCGTTTCGATGGAATAGTCACCACCCTTCACCAGAAGGTCCGGCTGCAATGCCTCGATCAGCGCCAGCGGCGTGTCCTCGTCGAACACGACCACCGCATCCACAGCTGTCAGGCCGGACAGGACCCGCGCCCGCGAAACTTCATCATTCACCGGCCGGGTCGGCCCCTTCAGGCGCTTCACCGACGCATCGGAATTCAGCCCCACGATCAGCCGCCCGCACCGCGCCTTGGCTTCTTCCAGCACCCGCAAATGTCCCGGATGCAGAATGTCGAAACAGCCATTGGTGAACCCGACGGTCAGGTTCGCATCGCGCCACACTTCGACCTGGTCCTTCAGGGTCTCCAGCGGCACATGTGACACGCCGCCATTGCGCATGCCCATTTGCAGCGCCTGGCTCAGCTCGCTCGCCGCCACAGTCGCCGTGCCGGACTTGCCAACCGCTATGCCCGACGCCGCAATCGCCAGCGACACGGCTTCCTCCAGCGTGCCACCCGCTGCGAGCCCAAGGGCAAGCGCCGCAATGCTCGTGTCGCCCGCGCCTGACACATCATAAACTTCCCGCGCCTCGCCCGAGCGATGCATCACCTCGCCGCTCTGCGTCGCAAATGACATGCCCTTGGCAGCACGCGTCACGACAATCGCCTTGGCGGGAAGGATGCCCAGCGCCTGTCCCAGCGCCTCGGCGGCGTCGCGATCGGTCTCCACCGGCAGGCCCATGGCCTGACTCAGCTCCATCGCGTTCGGCTTCAGCACATCGACCGCGCCATAGCGCGCAAAATCCAGCCCCTTCGGGTCTGCAATCACGGGAATGCCATGCGCGCGCCCGGCGGCAATCGCCGCTTCAATCACGCCCGGCGTCACGGCGCCCTTGGCATAGTCGGAGAGGATGATGAGGCTGGCATCCTTGGCCGCATCTTCCAGCGAGACGACAAGGTCGGCCTCCGTGGACAGGTCAATCGCCTGTGTGTCCTCGGCATCGACGCGCAGCAGCTGCTGCCCGCCCGCCACGAAACGCGTCTTCAGTGTTGTTGGCCGGTCCCGCATGACGATCAGGTCGGCTTCAACCCCCTCAATCTGCCCCAGCAGTTCGGCCAGCGCACGGCCCTCGGCATCATCGCCGACGACACCGATCAGCGAGGTCTGCATGCCGAGGGTCGAGAGGTTCCGCCCCACATTGCCCGCGCCGCCCGGCATCGCGGCCTCGCGCGTGCGCCGCATGATCGGCACCGGTGCTTCGGGCGAAATACGCGCCACATGGCCATACACAAACCGGTCGAGCATCACATCACCGACGCAAACAACGCGTTTGCCTGCGGCCGCGCGGACCAGCGCCATCAGTGCGCTCGTTTCCATTAGCGATAGTCCGCTAGAAAAGCTGCGTAATCTGCTGCAATTACAACGTAATGTGGCTCAAGCCCGAAATACGAGGCCATGTTGGCGACTCCCTTTGTTGACAGGATATAGCCGCCCGTCGCGCCCCGCGAAACCCATCGTGGCATCAACTGATCCAGATGCGCTTCAGCGGCGTAAGAGAAGCATACACCAACCCGTAACCATCCGGAGCCTGCCCTGACTCAATCTGCCCCCGCCATCGTCTGGTTCCGAGAAGACCTGAGACTCGCTGACAATCCGGCCCTCACGGCGGCTGTGAAGACCGGTCGGCCGCTGGTTCTGCTCTATATCCATGACGAAGTGTCCCCCGGATTGCGGGCGCGTGGCGGCGCATCCAGATGGTGGCTCGGCAAGTCCCTGGCAGAGCATGCACGCCAAATCGAAAAAACCGGTGGGCAACTCACGATACGCGCTGGCGGAGCGGAAGAAGTCCTGATCGATATCATCGCCGAAACCGGCGCGACGTCCGTGTTCTGGAACCGACGCTATGGCAGCGCCGAGCGTGCGATCGATACCGACCTCAAAGCGATGCTGCGGAAAGGCGAAATGGATGTTTCCACATTCAATGGCCGCCTGCTGACAGAGCCATGGGACATTACCACCGGCGCCAGCACGCCCTACAAGGTCTTCACACCCTACTGGAAAGCCCTGAAGTCCACCTACCGCGCCCCGCCCGTCCTTGCGGCGCCTAAAGCGCTGGGCGGCCCCGTCATCGAGTCCCAAACTGTCGAGTCCCTCGGCCTGCAGCCGACCGATCCCGACTGGTCCGGCGGTCTGGAAGCAACATGGCATCCCGGCGAGGCCGGCGCCATCGAGCGTCTCTGGGAATTCCTCGAAGGCCCAATCAACACCTACGCCCAGGATCGCAACCGTCCGGACCTTGAACGCGGCACAACCCGCCTCTCACCGCACCTTCATTTCGGTGAGATCAGCCCCGCCCAGGTCTGGCGCGCTGTCCAGCACGGTATCAGTGCCGGAAAGTTCGACGAATCCAATGCCATGACTTTCCTGTCCGAACTGGTCTGGCGCGAATTCTCCTACGTCCTGCTCTACTACAATCCGGATCTCGCGACGGAGAACTACAATTCCGATTTCGACTTGCTGCCTTGGCGGGCCGATTGCGACGCGGTGAAGTCATGGCGCGCGGGTCAGACAGGTTATCCCATTGTCGATGCCGGCATGCGCCAGCTCTGGCATACAGGCTACATGCACAACCGTGTCCGGATGATCGTCGCATCCTTCCTGACAAAGCACTTGCTCCAGCATTGGCAGGTTGGCGAGGACTGGTTCTGGGACACGCTGGTCGACGCAGATCCCGCCGCCAATGCCGCCAGCTGGCAGTGGACCGCCGGCAGCGGCGCCGATGCCGCCCCGTATTTCCGCGTCTTCAACCCGATCACGCAGGGCCAGAAGTTCGACCCCCACGGCACCTATGTGCGCCGCTGGTGCCCGGAACTCTCCTTCCTGCCTGACAAAGTGCTCCACACGCCATGGGAAGCAGACAGCGCCACGCTGAAGGAGGCCGGCATCACGCTCGGCACGACCTATCCCAAGCCGATCGTCGATCACGCCACGGCCCGCCAGCGCGCGCTCGACGCTTATGATACCCTCAAGGAAAAACGGAACGCCGCATGAAACGAATCGCCATTATCGGATCAGGCATTTCCGGCCTCGGCGCAGCCTACGCGCTGAAAGACACGGCCGACGTCACCGTCTTCGAGGCAGATGATCGCCTCGGCGGGCACGCCTGCACGCACGTGTTCGATTATGACGGCCACGAAACCGCCGTCGATCTCGGCTTCATCGTCTATAATGGCCTCAACTATCCAAACCTGATCGGCTTCTTCGACGCGCTCGGCGTCGCCACTCAGCCCTCCGACATGAGCTTCGCGGTGTCCGACCGCGATGGCTGGGAATGGGCCTCCACCGCGCGCGGCATCTTTGCCCAGAAGCGCAACTTCCTGAACCCGAAATTCCACCGCTTCTGGCGCACCATCCTGCGCTTCAACGACCTTGCCCGCGCCGAACTCGCCGCCGGCAAGATCGCCGACACCACGCTCGGCGCCTGGCTCGACATGCACGGCTTCGATCAGCCGTTCCGCTGCAACTATATCCTCCCCATGGGCGCCGCCATCTGGTCGACGCCCGAGGCCAATATGCTGGACTATCCGGCCCGCAGCTTCTTCCAGTTCTTCGAAAACCACCGCCTGATGCACAAGGAGCGCCCGAAATGGCGCACCGTCACCGGCGGCAGCCAGACCTATGTGCGCGCCGTCGCCGCCGAACTCGGCCAGCGTGTACGCACCAATTCGCCCGTCACGCGCGTCGCCGCCTTTGGCGACAAGGTCACTGTCCTGACAGCAGACAAGCGCACCGAAGTCTTTGATGACGTCATCCTTGCCTGCCATTCCGACCAAGCCCTGCGCCTCGTGCAGGACAGCTATGAAGATCGCGCCTTCCTGCTGCGCTCCGTCCACTATCGTCCCAACACGATCTATCTGCACCGCGACCCCGCTCTGATGCCAACCCGCCGAAGCGCCTGGGCCAGCTGGAACGTCATCAAGCAGGACAATGGCGACATCTGCCTCACCTACTGGATGAACCGCCTTCAGGGCCTTGATGATGACCGCCCGCTCTTCATCACACTCAACCCCGAAGTGCCGCCGATGGACCATTTGTCTTTCCATAAATACGAATTCGACCATCCCCAATTCGATGGCGCCGCAGAAGCCGCCGTCCGCGGCCTGAAGCGTACCCAGGGACAGAATGGCCTCTGGCTTGCTGGGGCATGGATGGGCCGCGGCTTCCACGAGGATGGCCTAAAGTCCGGCCTTTCCGCCGCCCTTTCCCTTGGCGGCCGTGTCCCGTGGGAAGCGAAAGGCGTGGACATTCACGCAGGCTCGCGCAAAACTCCCTTTATGGAAATTGCAGCAGAGGTGTCGGTTTGACCGTCCCAGCGCTCAGTTTGTGGAAAGGTCAGACGGCACACGCACGCTATGTGCCGTTCGAACGCCGCTTTGCCTACAAGATCGCCATGATCGATATCGACATCGACCGTCTCGATGAGGCCGATGCGCAGACGCGCTTTTTTGCCGTTGATCGGCCGGGCCTTTTCTCCTTTCATCGCAGGGATCATGGTGATCGGATCGATGTGCCCTTGCGTCCGTGGGCAGAGCACATGTTCGCGCAAGCTGATGTTGCGCTGAATGGCGGCGCCATTCGCCTTGTCACCTTCCCCCGCCACCTGCTTTACCGCTTCGCGCCCATATCGCTCTGGTATGGTTATGGGCCGGAAGGCGACCTGCGTGGCATCATCTACGAGGTCAACAACACGTTCGGCGAGAGCCATTCCTATGTCGCGGCCGTATCGGGCGACCGCTCTCGCCATGTGGCTGACAAGGCCTTCCACGTCTCGCCTTTCTTCGACGTGACAGGCACTTACCGCTTCACGCTGCGCCAGCCTGACGCTCGCCTCGGCGTCGTGGTGGAGAGCCTGAACGATGATGTCCGCCTGCACATGGCCAATATTACCGCCCGGCGCATGGCAGCGACGCCATCCGCCCTCCTGCGTACAGCTGTCTCCATGCCGCTTTCCACAATTGGCGTCACGATCGGTATCCATTGGCAGGCCTTTCTCCTGTGGATGCGCGGCGCGAAATACCGATCCAAACCCAAGCCCCCGGCAAACGGCGCCACAATTGCCGTTGAAACGGCATGCGATCTGCCACGAATTGTAAAGGACGCCGCATGACCGACCCAATCATCGCCACTACACAGTCGATCGGCCGCCTCAAGAGCGTGCCCACCACGTTCCGGCTTGTCGCCCTGGCTGTCCTTCGCACCCAGCGCGGCAAGCTCCAGTTTACGCTGCCCGATGGCCGCAAGCTGCTCTTCAGGAATGCCGAGCCCGGCCCCGAAGCCGAAATCATCGTCCACGACTATGGCTTCGTGAAACGCGCCCTTGCGGGCGGCGATGTCGGCTTTGCCGAGGCCTATATGGACAGCCAGTGGTCCACGCCGAACCTCACCAAGGTCCTGCAATTCTTCTCGGCGAATTTCGAAAGCGCCCAGCGCCTCGCCCGCGGCGGCATGGTCGTGCGCTGGGCTAACATGGTCCGCCACCTCTTCAACCGCAATTCCAAGGCCGGTGCGCGCCGCAACATCATGGCCCATTATGATCTGGGCAATGACTTCTACAGCCTATGGCTTGATCCCAGCATGACCTATTCCTCGGCCATTTTCGAAAGCCCGAACCAGTCCCTCGAACAGGCCCAGCAGGTCAAGTATCAGGGCATCTGCGACCGCATTGACGCCAGTCCATCCAGCAGCATCCTCGAAATCGGCTGCGGCTGGGGCGGTTTCGCCGAATATGCCGCCAAGCATCGCGGCAGCAAGGTCACCTGCCTCACCATCTCGCCGTCCCAGCGCGACTACGCCATGCAGCGCATGCAGCGCGAAGGGCTTTCCGAGCGCGTGGAAATCCGCCTGGAAGACTATCGCGACCATCAGGGCGTCTATGATGGTGTGGCCTCAATCGAGATGTTCGAAGCCGTTGGCGAATCCTACTGGCCGAGCTATTTCGCGAAAATCTTCGACAGCCTCAAACAGGGCAGCAAGGCCGCGCTCCAGATCATCACCATTGATGACCACCTCTTCGAAAGCTATCGCAGCCGGGTCGATTTCATACAGCGCTACATCTTCCCAGGCGGGATGTTGCCGGGCGAAACAGTCCTCAAGGAACAGTTCGCCAAGGCGGGCCTGCGCCATGACGGCGTCCATTATTTCGGCCAGGACTATGCCCGCACCTGTCATGAATGGGCGCGCACCTTCAATGACAAATGGGACGAGATACAGACTTTCGGTTTCGACGAACCGTTCAAGCGCATGTGGAACTTCTACCTCTCCTATTGCGAAGCTGGCTTCCTCGACGGCCGTATCAATGTCGGCCAGTTCTCCGTCTCCAAGGCCTGACCCCTAATCCTCCGACGGAGGGGGAAACCTGAAGCCCTATCCATACAAAATCATGTCGAAAGCCCATGTCGCATCGGGCTTTCGCAAAAATCTCTCCGACCGCAAAGGCGCGCCGCCTAGTCTGGCGCCATGCATTATCAGCCCACCCCTCTGATCTCCAGCATGGTCCGCTTCGCGTGGAACCAGGCAGGCTATCTGGTCGAAGGGCTCTACCGCTCCTTCGCCCTGGGGCTCACTGGTTGCCGTCCATTCCTGCTGCGCCCTGTGCGCGCCCGCCTCGCGGCAGAGCTTGCGCGCTTCGAGCCGCTGGTGCGCCGTCTCCTGTTCCTCATGGCGCTCGAACAGGGCGCCCTGCCTGCGCGCGTGCAAAGCACCCCCGCACCCAAAGCCACCTTGGACAAAGAGCAAGCTCCAGCGCCCTCACATTACCTCCGTACACCCCGTTTCCGCATCGCGGAATCGCCAAAGCACCCCGGTCACACCCTCCCGCCCCGTCGCGCGCCAACGACCGGCCCAGCCTTCCGCTATCTCGACCTGCCCCTGCCGCCGCCAGCGCCCTTCGCCTATCCGCCGCAGCCGACCGACCTCCTCCCCTCGCAGCCGCTCATCCAGCGCCTGCGCGCTCTCAATGACGTATTCGACAATCCGCTCTTCTACATCACCGCCATGCGACGCCGCCTTGGGCAGCCGCAAGCGCCGGCGCCGGTTCGCGCCGACACACCGCCGGCCTTCCGCTCCCGCGCCCGTTCAACGCTCGAACGCGAAACCCTGAGCGGCCTGCAGGCGGAAATCGCGGCGCTCGTGCCACACCTCAACTCGTCCTGACGGCGCCCGCGCCGCCATCCTTCCTCACGCGACATGCATCCCGCATGTGGCGCCCTTTGTGCTGGGCCTTTCCTTGTGCCGCCGGTGCCTTAGCTCCTCCTCCGAAGGAGCAACACCATGCAGGCAGTCATCTTCGGTGCATCCGGCGGCATCGGCCGGGCTCTCGTGTCCCAGATCGCCGAGCGCCCGGACATCAGCCACATCCACGCCATCTCACGCTCCGGCACGGAAGCAGCCGGAAAGATCACGCCGCACACAGCCGACATCACAAGCGAGACCGATCTTGCCGCGCTCGCGACCACGCTCAAAGGCGCAGGCGAAATCGCCCTCGTCATCGTCGCCACCGGCCTGCTCTCGGATGAAACCGGCCTCCAGCCAGAAAAGTCCTACCGCCACCAGTCCATGGACGCTTTCGAACAGGTCTTCCGCGCCAACACGTTCGGCCCGGCCCTCGTTGCGAAACACATGCTGCCACTGATGCCGCGCAAGGGACGCGCCGTGTTTGCTGCCCTCTCGGCCCGCGTCGGCTCGATCACAGATAATCGCCTCGGCGGCTGGCACGCATATCGGGCCTCCAAGGCCGCTCTCAACATGCTGATGCGCAACTACGCCATCGAACAGGCCCGCGTGAACGACCAGTTCATCGCGGTCACCCTGCATCCCGGTACAGTCGACACAGGCCTCTCCCGCCCCTTCCAGTCAAACGTGCCGGACGCACAGCTCTTCAGCCCCACCCAGTCGGCCGGCTATCTCCTGAAAGTGATTGAAGGCCTAAGCCCCGCCGACACCGGCAAGTGCTTCGACTGGGCCGGCAAGGAAATCCCCGCCTAGACCAGTCGGCTCTGCTTCACCGCCGCGCCGATAAAGCTCGCAAAAAGCGGGTGTGGCTCGAACGGGCGTGACTTCAGTTCCGGGTGGAACTGCACACCGATGAACCATGGATGGTCCGGCAGCTCAAAAATCTCCGGCAGTCGGCCATCCGGCGACATGCCCGAGAACAGCACGCCCGCCTTTTCCAGCTGCTTGATATAGCCAGCATTCACCTCATAGCGGTGACGGTGGCGCTCGGAAATGTCCAGCGAGCCATAGATCTCGGCGACCTTGCTGCCCTCTTTCAGGCGGGCTGGATACGCGCCCAGGCGCATCGTGCCGCCCTTGTCGGTATTCTCGTCACGCACAACGCGCTCATTGCCCTTGGTCCACTCTTCCATCAGGCCGACCAGCGGCGATTTGGTGGGGCCGAATTCGCTGGTTGAGGCATCTTCAATGCCCGCCAGGTGCCGCGCCGCTTCCACGACCGACAGCTGCATGCCGTAGCAGATGCCGAAGCAGGGCACGTCGCGCTCGCGCGCAAACCGCGCCGCCCGCATCTTGCCATGCGCGCCACGCTCGCCGAAGCCGCCCGGCAGGATCACGCCATGCACGCCTTCGAGAATGTCCAGCGGCGCATGCTCGTCATCGAACTGCTCGGAATCGATCAGCTTGACCTGCACTTTCACCTGGTTGGCGAGGCCGCCATGAACCAGCGCTTCCATCACTGACTTGTAGGCGTCCGGCACGTCCGTGTACTTGCCGACCAGGCCGATGCACACGTCACCATCGGGATTGCGGATCGTCTTGGCGATCCGGTCCCATGCCGTCAGGTCCGGCTCAGGCGCATCCCCAATCCGGAAATGGCCCAGCACTTCAGTATCAAGCCCCTCGGCATGATAGGCTGCCGGCACGTCGTAGATATGGCCCACGTCGCGCGCTTCGATCACCGAGGACGGGCGCACGTTACAGAAGCTCGCGATCTTGCCCTTTTCCGTTTCCGGAATCGGCCGGTCACACCGGCACAGCAGGATATGCGGTTGGATACCAATCGAGCGCAGCTCCTTCACCGAGTGCTGCGTCGGCTTGGTCTTCATCTCGCCAGCCGCCGGAATGTAAGGCAGCAGCGTCAGATGGATGAAGCAGGCGCGCTCTGGCCCGAGTTCCTGACCCAGCTGGCGGATTGCCTCGAAGAAAGGCAGCCCTTCAATGTCGCCCACCGTGCCGCCGATTTCGCACAGCACGAATTCCACGTCCTCGCCCGGATCGGACAGGACGAAATCCTTGATCTCGTTGGTGACGTGCGGAATCACCTGGATCGTCGCGCCGAGATAGTCCCCGCGCCGTTCCTTCTCGATGATGCGGCTATAGATGCGCCCCGTCGTGATATTGTCCGACTGGCGTGCCGAGACGCCGGTAAAGCGCTCATAGTGGCCAAGGTCGAGATCGGTCTCTGCCCCGTCATCGGTGACATAGACCTCGCCATGCTGGCGCGGGCTC
>TARA_R110000787_G_scaffold89809_2_pt1 | contig 16773 bp, 13 predicted proteins | sample TARA_R110000787 | Tara Oceans TARA_R110000787 (sample SAMEA4397920) | marine metagenome | biome: Polar Biome; feature: [DCM] deep chlorophyll maximum layer (ENVO:01000326); material: water (ENVO:00002006), including particulate matter (ENVO:01000060) such as... | depth 35 m
ACTTATTAAAACTGTGCTGCTCTACGGCTTGGTATTTGCCATTATTTATACTGCTGTTAACTGGTGGCGACAGCCGGTCATGCCAGCCGATCCACAGTTGCAATTGATGGATTATCAAGGGCAGAGTATTGATTTGGCAGCAATGAGTGCAGACAAACCCACGCTGGTCTATTTTTGGGGTACGTGGTGTCCGATATGTAGCGTGACCTCACCTAATATTAATGCGTTGGCTGCAGAAAATAACTATCCAGTCGTTACTGTTGCTATCAAGTCCGGCTCTGACCAAGAGTTACACAGCTATCTTAAGCAAAACAATTATAATTTTAATACTGTAAACGATAAAGAAGGCGCTATCTTTGATGATTGGCAAGGGCAAGTCACGCCCTCTTATGTCATATTAAAAAATGGCGTGATGAGCCAAGGGCTTACAGGCATTCAACCATTATGGTCATTAAAACTAAGACTGTGGCTGTCGTCAGTTTTTTAGGGCTGAAATTAACTGTAGTCTTAGTCTAGCACCTCACGCAAAAACCCTATAGCAGAGCTCACTGCTATAGGGTTTTTGTATAAACATTTGAACAAATTAGGACATAAAACGCTGTGCAGCCGGCATTTTTAACATCAAGATCCAATAGATAGCGCCTGCTGGAATTAAGCTTGCATACCAAGAGATACTTGAGAATAATAGAGCGACTACAATCCCCACTACCATAGCGATAACAGCTGCCATGTTGACGCCCTTATAGGGACCATTCTCATCATATAGCTTGTCAAGATCCAGCTTTTGCTTACGTAAGAAATAGTAGTCAACGACTAAGATGGCAAATATAGGACCCAAAAACGCTGAGTAAGTTTGAATAAATAAGTTTAATCCCGCAGCAGATTCATCTTTTACTAGCTCCCAAGGGAATGTCCCAAAGGCAAGCAACCCAACAATAACTGCAGCAGTTTTATACTTAATTTTGAAGATATCCATTAATGCATAAGCAGGCGGTACGACGTTGTTTAAGATATTGGTAGTGACCTGCGCAAAAGCAATGAAAAGCATCGTAATGATTAATAAAGGCTTATTATCAACGGCGCTAGAAAATACCTTGATAGGATCAACTTCACCAGTCGCACTGGTCACCATCACACCAATCAGACCCATAAACAATGTTGCAGGTAGGATAGAGTTGGCATAGATGGCTACTTGACGAAAAAGACCAACATCTTCTTTTAGTTCACGCGAATAGTCAGAGACGTTAAGCATCATCGTACTGTAAACGCCTAAAAACAGCATGGTTGCGCCCCAAAATGGCGCTCCCCAAGTCCCTTCTGTATTGATAAGATTGGTTGAAATCACATCACCATATTTATTAATCACACTAATAAACATGTAAATCAGTGAACCAATAATAAAAATTGAGCCAATGTTTTCGAGCCATTTGATACCATGAAAACCCAAAACGGACAGACCAATTTGTAAAAACTGAAAACCAACAAAGAAGACGACTATATTACTGTAGCCAAACAAGGCATCAGATACTAAGTTCAAGGCACCGGCACCAATCCAACTTTGAAAGCCAAACCAGACAATCGCAGGTACAGAGCGCACCAGTGCTGGTATGCGACTACCAGTGAAACCAAAAGATGAACGACTTTGCACCATAAACGGGATACCATATTTATGACCTGCGCGACCGTTAATCATGAGCGCTGCACCAATAACCGTACAACCAATGGCGATTGCTAGCACTACTTGTAATAAGTTAAGCGTACCAACCAAACCTGACCCAACGGTGAAGGTACCAATAGAGACACACCCACCTAACCAAGTAAATAAATAAGACCAAGAGCCCATAATTCGTGTGGTTTGCGGCGCTAGGCTCTCTTCACCAACCCCTTTATGCTCTATTGTTTTTACGCCTGCCGTAGCACCGGCTCCTTGAATATTGTCCATTACCTTCTCCTTCCTTGAGAATGTTGAATATTTATTGGTTAATAGCTGTTTCGTCCATTTCTATTTAATGTTGGATAGGTGCTGCATAGGCGCCAATTTTACTGGTTTTTAGACCACAGCCAACCAGTGCCTCAATCATACGAGTAGCCACAGTCACACCATCAATCACAGGCACACCCGTTTCTGCAGTCAGCCATTCTGTTAAGTCTGCCATCCCAGCACAGCCCAAAACCACCGCTTCGCAGTTGTCTTCACGCACTGCACGCAAAATTTCATCACGAACTTTTTCACGGGCGCCAGAGCCAGCTTCCTCAAGAGCAAGCACGGGTATGGCAGCAGAGCGTACTTTTCTACAGCGATGAGATAAACCATAACCATGAATCAAATCTTCAATCACGGGTACGGAACGTGGCAAAGTGGTGACTACACTAAAAGAGGTTGAAATCATACTAGCGGCTTTGACCGCCGCTTCACAAATTCCAATAACCGGACCTGAAAACACTTCGCGGCAAGCACCAATACCTGGGTCATCAAAGCAGGCAACGACCACACCATCAATTCCTTCTTGTTCCGCTTGTTGTAAGCGTTTAATCAAACCAGGGACAGAGAGCGCTTCATCATGATGCCCTTGAATAGATGCAGGCGAATCCGTTCCAGAAGCGCCAATAATGGTCGTACCTGCACTGGCTTTTTGACGCGCGCTTTCAACGATTTTATCGGTCATAGAAGTGGTCGAGTTTGGGTTCATCACTAGAATTTTCATAGAGCCTCGCTATTCATAGGTTATCGTCATTATTCACAGATCAGCAGCATGTCATATTTGTTAACAATTATTGTTAACTATTATTGTTAACAAAACAATCTATTTTTTTAATATTTGTTGTAGCGATAACAGTCGCACACTATAATTGCGTCTATGAAAATAGAGAAAACCAAACAAACAGTTCCTGCGCTCGATGAAATACCCGAGCAAACCATTATCAACTCCATCACCGCTGCGGTGTCAGAGCAACGCTTGCCCGCTGGAACAAAGCTTGGCGAGCAGATGCTGAGTGACTTGTTTAACTGCAATAGAGCCAATGTGAGGCGAGCACTCTCTACCCTTGCAACGATGCATGTGGTGCAATTACAGCCCAACCGCGGCGCTTTTGTTTCAACTCCGTCACCGAAAGAAGCAGGTGATGTGTTTGAAGCACGGCGCACGATTGAGCGTACACTCGCCCGTAAAGTAATCAAAAATGCTAGTCTGCAAGACATTGCTGACATGCGTGCTACGATAGCTGCCGAAGCTGATGCGCGGGCGCAAGGTGATAAGCCTGCGGAGCTACGCCTATCTCGCACTTTCCATATGCAGTTGGCAATGATTTCAGGCAATACAGTTTTAGAGCGGTTTTTGAGTGAACTTACATTACGTACCACGCTAATCATTGGGCTATATAACAAAGTTGGCTCATCTAACTGCGCTGAAGACGAACATCTTGGCATGGTAAATGCCATTGAAAACAGGGATGAAGAAGGTCTGTTATTGCTGATTAATCAACACTTGAATCACTTAGAATCTAGCCTAGACTTTAAATGCGCAGCAAAACCTTTCTTTAGCTTAGCCGAGCAGCTGACTATCGTGCCTGCTTGAATATTGGTAATAGAAATGCACTTTTAGCACCCTTTAAGGCCGTTTACATTAAAAAACCTGCCAATCATTTGACTGGCAGGTTTTTTATTTAAAATAATCAGCGGCGATAAAAACTAGCCAACTAAAGCATCCATTTTTCTATACTGATAATCTAGCACTTCTGCTACGGCTTTATACGTCATATGAGCTTGCGTGGTATTTACACCTTAATAAACCCATATTAGTAAGTTTATGTTTCATTTCTTTAAATCGAATTGAATCGGATATGATATGTGATGCAGATTGAAATCAATGAATAAAAACAGTTAAATCAACAACGACCATCAACTACTGAAAGTAGGGATTATCTGACGATAGTGATATGATGCTGTCTTGCACATAAAGACAGCATGGACATTGATTGCTCAATTTATTATCACCTTTATTATCCTAGCAGATATAAAATAACAACCAATCGCTCGTTAAATGAATTTTGTGACGGTTTTGACAGACATAGAAACGATACTCGGCAGCTCTTCTTACCCCACTCTTTTTGTCATATAATAGCGAGTGTTATCTACTTTCAATCAAATTATTACTTTAGCTTTTGTAGCCAGCTTTACACGCACTTTTTAATTCAATTTACATTTTCATCACCATTCTAAAAGACGCCTTCTATGACTGATAAAAGTACTGATATGCCAAGCCAAGACTATAAAGACACCCTAAACCTTGCCGACACGCCGTTTGCGATGCGTGCAAACCTTGCCAAACGTGAGCCAGATTGGCTAGCAGCTTGGGAAGCAGATGATGTTTACGGTAAAATTCGTGCGGCACGTGCTGGGGCAATCAAATACATTTTGCATGATGGTCCTCCATACGCCAACGGTCAGATTCACTTGGGTCATGCAGTCAATAAAGTACTCAAAGACATTATCGTAAAATCAAAAACGTTATCTGGTTTTGATGCGCCTTATGTGCCCGGTTGGGACTGTCATGGTCTGCCTATCGAGCAAAAAGTCGAAGCCAAACATGGTAAAGTCGGTCAAAAGGTTTCTGCAACCGAATTCCGTGGTCTATGTCGTGAATATGCCAGCACACAGATCGAATTACAAAAGGCGGATTTTAAGCGTCTGGGTGTGTTTGGTGATTGGGACAATCCTTATCTGACTATGAACTTCCATCAAGAAGCCAATATCGTGCGCGCCCTTGCCAAAATTTATGACAATGGTCACGTAACTCGCGGTATGAAGCCGGTCAACTGGTGCTTGGACTGTAGTTCAGCATTGGCTGAAGCCGAAGTTGAATATCAAGATAAAGTCTCAGACGCCATTTATGTCAGCTTTGATATTGTAGACAGTGACAAAGTTGCGGCATTGGCTGAAATAGACGGCAATATCTCTGCCGTTATCTGGACGACGACGCCTTGGACATTGCCTGCTAACCAAGCTATTGCAGTCCATCCTGAGCACGACTATAGTGTGGTCGCTACGGAAAACGGCAACTTACTACTGGCGACTGATTTGGTTGAGTCGGCGCTAAGTGAATTTAAACTTGAGAATAAAGGCGTCCTAGCGACCGTATCAGGTCGCGAGCTTGAAGGTCTACATGCTCAGCATCCGCTTATCGAAGCTCGCCAAGTGCCATTAATCTTGGGCGATCACGTAACGACTGACAGTGGTACGGGCTTGGTCCATACTGCACCGGGTCATGGTCTTGACGATTATATCGTTGGTCTAAAATATAAGTTGCCTGTTGAAAACCCAGTGAGTGGTACGGGCGTTTATTTAGAAAGCGCGGCGGTATTTGCCGGTGAGCACATATATAAAGCCAATCCACAAATCATCTCTGCCCTACACGAAAACGGTCATCTGGTTAGCCATACCAAAATTGAGCACAGCTATCCGCACTGCTGGCGTCATAAATCGCCAATCATTTTCCGTGCCACGCCGCAGTGGTTTATCAGCATGGAAACACAAGGTTTGCGTGAGCGCGCACTTGCTGATATTCCAGCGGTTCAATGGACACCAGCGTGGGGTCAAAACCGTATTGAATCTATGATGACAGGTCGCCCAGATTGGTGCATCTCTCGCCAGCGTACGTGGGGCGTACCGATTACTTTCTTTACCCATAAAGAAACGGGTGAACTACACCCAAATACACTTGAACTGATGGAAACGGCAGCACAAAAAATCAACGAAGGTGGCGTAGAAGCATGGTTTGATGCCAGCTGTGAGGATTTCTTGGGCGCGGAAGCTGCTGATTATGATAAAGCGACTGATACCTTAGACGTTTGGTTTGACTCTGGCACGACACATTTTGCCGTACTTGATCAACGGGACGAGCTGACCAACCCTGCTGATATGTACTTAGAAGGCTCCGACCAACATCGTGGATGGTTCCAGACGTCGTTGCTGACCTCGGAAGCCATGTACGAGCGCCCACCGTTTAAACAAGTTTTAACCCATGGCTTTGTGGTTGATGAAAACGGTCGCAAGATGAGTAAATCACTGGGTAATATCATCACGCCGCAAGAAGAGATCAATAAAACGGGCGCGGATATGTTGCGTTTGTGGATTGCATCAAGCGACTACCGTTATGAAATGAGCGCTGGTAAAACGGTCTTTAAAGGCGCCATCGATATGTATCGCCGCATTCGTAACACCTTGCGCTTCTTGCTTGCCAATACTGATGACTTTGATCCTGCTACCAATAGCGTTGATATTAATGAGCTGGTTAGCCTCGATAAATTTATCATTGAGCGTGCGCAAACGGTACAAGCACAAATCATCAGTGCTTATGATGCGATGGACTTCCACCAAGTCACGCAGCATATCACCGCATTCTGCTCGCAAGACTTGGGCAGCTTCTATTTGGATATTATCAAAGACCGTCAATACACCACACAAACTGATGGTCAACCGCGCCGCTCTGCACAAACAGCGATTTACCATATTGCTGAAGCATTGATTCGCTGGATTACACCGATTTTATCCTTTACGGCGCAAGAAGCATGGGAAGTATTGCATGGCACTGATAGCTATGTATTCACTGAAGAATGGTACACCTTCCCAGAGTTTGAGCTGAGCGCTATTAGCAATGATGACTGGCAACGTATCATGCTCGCAAAAGATATGGTCAATAAGCATATCGAAACTGCACGTGGCGAGAAAATCATCAATGCCAACTTATCTGCTGACGTCAGTCTATATGCTGATGGCGCTATGCATGAAAGCCTAGCTAAGCTTGGCGAAGAGCTGCGTTTTGTCCTTATTACCAGTAGCGCAACTTTAAAGCCTTTGAGCGCTGCCCCTGCTAATGTAGCAAACATCGATGAGCAAACAGATAGCAATAATATAACGGCAGATTTAGTCGTCGAAGTGAATGCTGCAGTGGGCACCAAGTGCGTGCGCTGTTGGCATATCCGTGATGACATTGGCACAGATAGCGCACACCCAGAATTATGTGCTCGCTGTGCAACCAACGTCAGCGGTGATGGAGAGGTGCGCCACTATGCCTAATACAACACCCAATCCAACAAATTCGCCTGAAGATAAGCAAGTGCCTATCGATGTCGACAGTTCACCTAAACCGGCTCATGCCACTACGGGTAGCTCATCGACGCCGAAGAGTCGATTGAACAAAACGCCAAAGATGATCGCTAATGGTCGTCTTGCTCTTAACTGGTATCTGTTGTCACTGGTCGTGATTATCCTTGATCAATGGACAAAATGGCTCGCAGAAACCAATCTGACCTTTCTTGAACCTGTGCCTGTGATTGAGCCGTTTCTAAACTGGACGCTCGCTTACAACTACGGCGCTGCTTTTAGCTTTTTGGCAGATGCAGGCGGTTGGCAAAAGTGGTTTTTTGCAGGGCTGGCGCTATTGATGTCGCTATTCTTGATAGGCTATCTCGCTAAAGCGCCCCGTCAAGCTAAGCTGTTATCACTAGGTTTAGCATTGGTATTAGGCGGTGCCGTGGGTAATTTAATCGATCGCTTATTACATGGTCACGTCATTGATTTTATACATGTGCATTATGCTGATGTTTGGCATTATCCCATTTTTAATATTGCTGATATTGGTATTTCTATCGGTGTATTATTGATTGTCATCGATATGCTGTTTTTGGAAAAAAAGCGTGACGTTTAACGCGTCTCAAGGCATATCACTTTATTAATAGAAAAGGTGGATTGCATTTTCGTAAATCCACCTTTTCTTTGGCTTTTATTCTCACTATCTAAAACCTATAACAATTCTTCCAGAAAATCCAAACCGCCATCCGCCAATATAAATAGTAACCCTGCCATGTTAATGATGACAGTCAAATAATACGCAATACGAAATTCAGGCTTTTGTGACTTATGACGCAAGTAGGTTTGTGCGACCATTGCCCCGACCCAGCCACCAAGCGCACTTAAAATATGTAATGTCATCTCAGGTGTTCGCCAGTCGTTATTTTGAGCAGCCGCTTTGTCTTTAGCATACATGATATAGGTTATCATACCCAATACAGCATACCACCCAACAACTAGCCAGCTAAGCTTATTCATGACCGCCAGTAATATCAGTACACCATAAAATCCAACACCAAGAAACAAGCGTTTCTTCTGCCCCGCTTCAAACTCTGCTTGGGCGTTACGTTTGTGATTACGCTGGCGAATTTGCTTATTTTTTTGCGCCATCTTTTGTTGTACAAAGCTCAGCTCTTGCACCCCTTTTGCTTGCAAGCGTCTTTGATTATCATAGCCAACCGTAAAAACAACCTCTTCACCGATAGCAGGACGACGTTGTGCTTTAAACGCGCTGACATGAAAAAACACCGACTCACCCGCTTCGGTTTCGATAAAGCCAAAGCCTTTATCGTCTTGCCATTTTGTGACTCGACCTTGTTGTTTAGTTGCCATCGGTTTTGCCATAATGTTGCGCTCACTTTTAGATTCGCAAATATATTACACTATTTACGTTACACTATTGGCGCTTACAACTTTTTCTAGATGACTTATCATTTCTTATATTGATGTCCACCTAACTTCCTACTCCAGTAATAGGTAAATTTTCCATGACCGACTCGCAATTTATCACACCAAATGAAGACATCCGCATCACTTTTGGCAGCCTCGTTAAGCTGCATTTTGAAGTATCGCTCGAGAATGGCACCGTAATTGATTCAACCTTTAGCCGTGATACACCCGTTACTTTAACTATAGGTAATGAGAGCTTACTACCTGGCTTTGAGCAAGTGCTGATGAATCTGCGTGCAGGCGATACGCGTACGGCACACCTTGAGCCAGAGCAAGCATTTGGTGAATGGAATCCTGACAACATCCAACGCTTTAGCCCTACTCAGTTTGCGCTTATCGCTGACAATCCTGAAATTGGCATGCTGGTTGAATTTGAAGATAAAGGTAAAAACACTCTACCCGGTACGATTAGCGCCATCACTGATGACGAAGTAGAAGTAGACTTTAACCATCCGCTTGCTGGACAATCTGTGCTGTTTAAAATTAAAATCTTTCAAGTGACGCCGCCGGGTGTCACAGGCATCAAGCTCATGTAATATAAAAAATTGCTTTAGAATAAAATAAAAAAGGAAGAAAATATGCAATATCAAACACTGCCACAGCTCAATGAAAAAGTCTCCAAAATCTGCTTGGGAACGATGACGTGGGGACAGCAAAATAGCGAAAGCGATGCACATGAGCAGATGGACTTAGCACTCAGCGAAGGCGTAAATTTTTGGGATACTGCTGAGATGTATCCTTCACCGCCAGACAAAGACAAGCAAGGCGATACTGAGCGCTTTATGGGCACATGGTTCCAAAAGAGCAAACAACGCGATAAAGTCGTTCTTGCCAGTAAAATATCGCCAATGGATTTTTTACGTGATGGGCAAACGCGTTTTAATGCCGCGCATATCAGCAGTGCTATTGATGGCAATCTTGAGCGTTTGCAGACCGATTACATTGATATCTACCAACTACACTGGCCTGAACGTCAAACGAACTATTTCAGTCAGCTCGGTTATACCGAAGCGATGGCAGCACAGCCGCTCGATGATTTGACGCCTTTTTTAGAAACCATCCAAGCGTTAAATGACGAGATTAAAAAAGGTCGTATCCGTGCTTATGGATTATCAAACGATACTGCTTGGGGATTGATGCGCTACTTATGGGAAGCGGATAAGAATGGTTTGATCGCACCTATTACGGTGCAAAACCCTTATAGTTTGCTTAACCGCTTATATGAAGTGGCTATGGCAGAGATTGCGCATCGTGAAAATGTGGGTTTACTTGCTTATTCACCACTAGGCTTTGGTGTGCTATCTGGTAAGTATCTCGATGGTAAACGTCCTACTGGCGCGCGCTTGACCATGTATGATCGCTTTGCCCGTTATACTAATGAAGAAGCACTATCAGCCACCGCCCAATATGCCAAAATCGCAGATGATACCGGTTTAGATATGGCGCAGATGGCATTAGCCTTTGTTAACTCACGCTCGTTTGTAACCAGCAATATCATTGGCGCGACCACTATCGAACAGCTGAAATCTAACATTGATAGCATTAACTTAACATTAGGCTCAGATGTACTAGACACTATCGAAGCGGTACATACTCAACAACCTAATCCTTCACCATAGTTGATGCTTATTAGACTTTTTATAAATAGAGTCATTCTATTTTCTTCAAAAAAGATACAAGTATCTATCAGTTAAAAAAAGGCGCAAATCGCAAGTATTATTACTGCGATTTGCGCCTTTTTTATACACGTTTAACTAACCAATTTAAAGCATATAGAATTAAACTTTCGCTATTTTTGTCAATACACGCGAATGTAATTCAGCTAAGCCTTCTTGCATACGTAATTGTAATAAATCTGTCAGCTGACTTTTACTCAAACCTTTAGGATCGATTGCTTCTAGTGGTAAGACGTAAGCGGTGACATCTTTACTATCTAAAACCTTTTTCAAACTGTCTTTCATCGTCAGCTTGCCGTAATAAGGCAATTCTTCACTTAAGGTACCGTCTTTATTGACATACGCAATCACCAGCGGGCGCACAGGTACATCAGCGTCTATCGCCGCTTGTAGCAATGTGCCATGGATACGTTTAATTTTTTTGCCATCTGTGGTAGTGGCTTCAGGGAAAAAGATAACCGAGAAGCCTTTGGTTAAAAAGTTAGCAATTTGCGACGCAACTGAGCCGACATCACCGGAACCACGCTCGATAAATACTGTACCTGCCGCGTGTGCCAGCTTACCAAAGATAGGCCACTCACCTATTTCGGCTTTGGATAAGAAAAAAGCAGGGCTCACTGTACCGACCACAGGGATATCCATCCACGATACATGGTTAGAAACCCATAGCCCGTGATGTTGCTCTACGCGCTCAACGGCGATAACCTTGACGCCAAAAGAGCCTGCCATTTTGCGACAAAAAGCTTGAATGTAGCGCGGCAGTGTTTCGCGTGGTGGCTGTTTAAATGCCCCGATACGTTGGGCGGCGCGTAGCCCACCAGCAATTGTGGTGGTCATACCAGCAATCTGTTTGCCGCGCCCCAATTGCTGTTTAATTGAAAAGCCTGGCTTGGGTTGGCTCATCTGTGTCCCTCGTAATTAAAACTTATGATTATATATGGTAAACAAACGCAATGAGTATAACAAAGTTTATGCAGTCAGTGACGACTTGTTCACTGAGTTATGAATAGGTTTTGTGAGTAATTTGCTGCTAATGTCTCTAACTGATTCATTTTAGAAAGAATATTGCGCTGCAAAGATGAAATCCTACTTAATGAACGCTGTAACATAAAATCATCGCTAATTGTGTGAATACGCTTTAATATCAACTGATAAGACCACATATAAATGGTTATCTGAACGCAACTAAGATGGTTATTCTATTTCGATAAGCTTGGTAATTTATTCAATGTATTGAATAAACCCCAAATATTTAGAACTCACATTTAGAATAGGCAGCGTTGCGATTTATTTACTTTATGGATAGGTGATACTCTTTGGAATATTTTGAAAGACATACCGGTGGCGAGCGCGCCATCATCGTACATTTAGACATCCGCCAAATTCAAGATCCTGATGATTTAGGTGAATTTGAATTATTGGCAGACTCAGCAGGCGCAGACCGCTTGGCACTGGTCACAGGCTCACGTGCACGCCCTGACGCCAGATATTTTGTTGGTAGCGGCAAAGCAGAAGAGATAGCAGAACTGGTGCGCGAGCATGATGCGGACATCGTTCTTTTTAACCATAGCTTATCGCCTTCACAAGAGCGTAATATTGAAGCCTTGGTACAATGCCGCGTACTTGATCGCACGGGTCTGATTTTGGACATTTTCGCGCAGCGTGCACGTACTTACGAAGGTAAACTACAAGTAGAGCTGGCACAGCTCAACCATTTGTCGACACGTTTGGTGCGTGGTTGGACGCATTTGGAACGTCAAAAAGGGGGTATTGGTCTACGTGGACCCGGTGAAACCCAGCTTGAGACGGATCGTCGCTTGCTACAAGTGCGAGTCATGCAGCTCAAAAGTAGAATCGAAAAAGTCAGACAGACGCGTGCGCAAGGTCGAGCTCGCCGTCAAAAATCAGATGTACCGACTATTTCACTTGTGGGTTATACCAATGCTGGTAAGTCTACCTTGTTTAATCGCTTGGTCGATGAAAACATTTATGCGGCCGACAAACTGTTTGCGACGCTCGATCCGACGTTACGCCGCTTAGATTGGCAAGGTGTAGGACGTGTGGTACTGGTCGATACGGTCGGTTTTGTCCGCCATCTTCCACATGAATTGGTTGAATCTTTCCATGCGACCTTAGAAGAGACACTTGAAGCAGACCTATTGCTCCATGTCATCGATTCTTCGAGCGAAGACATGCATGAGCAAATTCAGGCGGTGAAAGACGTACTGGCTGAAATTGATAATGATGTGCCTATGCTTAATGTCTACAACAAGATTGATTTGACCGATGAGCCTGCACGTATCGGTTATGCTAGCGAAGGTCAACCCAACCGCGTCTATGTTTCTTCTAGAGAAAACTTAGGCATGGAAGAGTTGTCATTAGCCGTGCAGCAGTTACTGACTGGCACACTGACCACCTTTGATTTGACACTACCTTATAGCGCAGGGCAGTTAAAAAATGCTTTGTATGAGCTCGGCGTTATTCAAGAAGAAAGCTATGATGACAGTGGTCATGAGTGCTTAACGATTCGCTTGCCAAGCGATAGACTGAGACAGTTACTTGGTCAAGCCAACTTAGAGCCTCTAGATGTATTGCCATTAGCGCAAGCAACATTGCTGATGCCGATACTTGAAGAGTTTGAGCAGCCTGATGATGTAGAAGAACAAACGATGACGGATGCTGAAGAAAAAGCGTTTGCTGAATTTGAGGCGTTAAATGCTGAAGCTGAGAGAGTAGCGGAAGACTTGCTGATAGAAGATACTCAAACATCTGATTTGCAAAAATAAGTCATTTATTTATCATATTTTGAATAAAATTAAAAAGGACGCTATTGATAAATAGTGTCCTTTTTAATGCTGAATCAACATAGCGTACAAGAGAAACTCGTATTAGCAACAGCTATATATCGATGTATTGATGTATTGATGTATTGATCTATCAATTTTATTACTTACAGACTATATGGTCACTATTGACCGATACGCTTTATTAGTTGCGATACTCTATATATAATCTTTTATATACTGCACTCGTGAGTCTCCTCTCACTCATCTTTTTACTCTTTTATCTATCCCTGACGTGGTCCACTTGCTTATGAAGTCTACCCATTCTTCAAAAATGCCCTTATGGATGGCATTACTCCTGACGCTCACCATTGTCGTTACTGTGCGTGAGTCGGCAGTATTTGTCTGTCAGTTGGCGGGTATTGAAAAAGCGGCCAATATCGTCGGCTTACTGACCATGTTTTTTATTCTGATGATTTGGCGATTTATCAAAGGTATTCCAGGCTGGCTTACCCAAGCGAGTAATACTTTACTTGTCGATAGTGGCTTTGCTTTTTTGCCAGTTTCAGCCGGTGCAGGCTTGCTGTTATTTGCTTTAGGAGATGAGCTATGGGGCTTTATGCTTACCATACTGATTAGTACGCTGATACCGATTTGGGGATTTGCCGTGTTATCCAATCGTTGGCTGAACCGTAATAATGATATGAACGGCAACACTACTATTAATGAGCAAAAATGACAGCCTTGAGCGGTATGAATAAAGGAATCTTATGAGTTTTGATAATGTGTTTGTGGCAACCTTTGCGGCGATATTACTGACTTTAGCAGCCCATGTAATTGCTCGCATATTGGCACGCAAACTTTCATGGTTACCGATGGTCATTACCGCACTAGTATTGGTCGTTATATTTCTATTCATTTTCCAATGGGATTACAATAATTATTACGCCGTTGCCAAGCCCGTTTTTGACCATCTATTAGGTTATGTTACTGTCTTATTGGCAATACCTTTGGCTGCCATGAATTTCAAAGGTTTACCTATCAAGAAACTTGTCTTGATTGTGGCGATGGCGAGTTTGATTGGCGCATTATTACCGATGTCATTAGCCTATCTATTTTCACTCAGTCACGATACGATATTAGCATTTGCCAGTCGTTCAGTGACCACGCCGATTGGTCTGAGCATCGCAGATTTAATCAAAGCACCTCTAGCGATGGCAAACCTGATTATTATCGTTTCAGGTCTCATTGGCGGGACATTAGCGCGTTTCTTATTTATTGGCATTGAAGATGACCGTGCCAAAGGCTTAGCGCTTGGCTTAGTCGCTCATGCGTTCGGCACCGTAGAAGCATGGCAAATCAGTCATACAGCGGGCAGATATGCCGCGTTTGGCTTAGCAGTGAACGGTTTGGTCACTGCTGTCTGGGTACCTATATTTATCACAGCACTGTCTGCTTAATAGTCCTTTAATACAGCACTGCTATTCTATAGTCAATTCCAAATAAAACAGATACGTTATGTTCCAACGCAGTACTGGTATAAATTTTTCTGGCGTGCTGTGCCTACGCCGACAGAGGCTGCGTAAAATTCATCCCAGTCCTGCTTGCTGTATCGCTTTAATACTGAATTCACTATAGTACAGCTGCGAATATTTAGATTCATCGTGTGTTTCAATGCTTTTTGGCAAATACTAGTGATAATAGCCCTCCTCTATTTTGCCTTCACTGTAAATGGTCTGTGGCTACTTCTGACCTCGCACTTAATAAGGTACACTGCAATACCATATTGATTTTATTAAAAATTTTTACAATTTAAATGTTTGTTTGACCAGCTTGTCAGGTCAATCAGATGTAGTAAAAATTTATTATATGTTATAGTAAGCAACTATTATTTTTTGTATCTATTGCAATTGGTTTTGTTAACCGTGGTTCTGCGTTGTAGTACTTAAGCTTAGTGACTATGAAATATTGCAGACAGGGTAACCGCTTTATTGCGCAAACCAATGCGTCCATAAGCAAGGCAATTTGCTACTACTCGATAAAAAGTGATAACTCTATGATAAATGTTGCACCTTTCATAACCCGCTGCTTGTCTCCCGTTTTACTCACCGCCGTTGCCCTATCTAGCCTACCTATCGCTGCTCAAGCAGGCAATATGTATATCTATAAAGACAAAGGCGGACAAGTACTTCTCACCAACGTCAATCCCAGTGGTAATTTTGATAAATTTACTAAAAAAGTAAAAGTTACTTATTATAAAGATTCTAGTCTATATGATGGTGGTAGTAGTAGCAGTAATAGCAATGACTATGGGAGCAGCTCTGCAAGCAGCAGCGGTACTCGTAACTCTTATGATAGCTATATTATGGCTTCAGCGCAGCGCCACGGTGTCGATCCAGGACTTATGAAAGCCATGATGCATACTGAATCAGCCTTTAATCCCAATGCTCGCTCACCAGTCGGTGCGCAGGGTTTAATGCAGCTGATGCCAGCTACAGCACGTCGATTTAAAGTGAGCAATCCTTGGAATCCTGCCGATAATATTGAAGGTTCTGCCAAATATATCGCTTGGCTGATGCGCCGCTTTAACAACAACGTCGAGTTTGCGGTCGCGGGTTATAATGCAGGTGAAGGTAACGTCGATAAATATAATGGCATTCCACCGTTTAAAGAAACGCGTAACTATGTCAAAAGTGTGATGAGCCGATATCATAGCCTGTATAAAAACGATTCAGGGCTATCTGGTAATACGATGAATGCTAATAATAGCAATACTGCCAATACCAGTAATGGCGGTGGCATGCAAAACGTTAGTTATGGCACGAGTAGCAACAGTAATAGCGCAAGCTATGCCAACTCTGCTTATTTGGCATTGCGTTAATCCAAAATAAAAATCACAGACATAAAAAACCCGTTAAATAAATAACGGGCTTTTTTATGCTTGATTGCTTCTTATGTCAAACAATCTATAAGTACTGAGCAAAAACAAACTCAGTACTTACTGCATTTTAAAACTTACTTGTTAGCTAGTGCTTGAGTAGCAGCAACTTCAGCAGCGAAGTCTTCTTGCTTCTTCTCAATGCCTTCACCGACTTCTAGACGTTTGAAACCAAGTACTTTTACGCCTTCAGCTTTTAGTACGTCACCAACTTTTTTCTCATTGTCCATAACGTATGGCTGACGTAATAAAGTAACTTCTTCTAGGTACTTACGTAGACCACCTTCGATCATTTTTTCAACGATGTTGTCAGGCTTGCCAGACTCACGTGCTTTTGCTTCAATGATGTCTTTTTCGCGCGCTAATAGATCAGCAGCGACGTCTTCATCAGCAACAGCAACTGGGTTAAACGCAGCGATGTGCATAGCAAGATTTTTACCAGTTTCTGCACTGCCGCCTTCATAAGATACCACTACGCCGATACGTAGACCATGGCGGTATGCAGCAATGTTAGCGCCTTCAAGTACTTCAACACGGCGGATTTGGATATTCTCACCGATTTTTTGTACCAAAGATACGCGAGCTTCTTCAACAGTCTGACCATTGCCATATGGCAATTCAGCGATAGCAGCTACGTCAGTCACATTGTTTTCTAATGCAAGGTTCGCGACTGTTTCTGCAAAGGCTGCAAAATTTTCATCTTTTGCAACGAAGTCAGTTTGGCAGTTCACTTCTAACAAGAATGCTTTGCTGTCGCCTTGAGCGATGATGATAGCGCCGTCAGCTGCGATGTTACCC
>TARA_R110000787_G_scaffold91459_2_pt1 | contig 16766 bp, 22 predicted proteins | sample TARA_R110000787 | Tara Oceans TARA_R110000787 (sample SAMEA4397920) | marine metagenome | biome: Polar Biome; feature: [DCM] deep chlorophyll maximum layer (ENVO:01000326); material: water (ENVO:00002006), including particulate matter (ENVO:01000060) such as... | depth 35 m
CACGCTGGATGATCTACGCGCCGACAGGGTTAGGTAAGACACTGTTCAGCCTCAACCTCAGTGCAGCGATGGCAGCCGGCAAAGACTTTATCGGCTGGAAAGCAGCACGTAAATCAAGGGTATTGTACATAGATGGCGAGATGCCGTCAGAAACATTCAAGGAGCGCATGATCCAGGTCACTGATCTATACGGACATGACATTAACTTATTTGGCATCAACCGCGATAACGAATTATCAATGGGCCGTGACATCCCGCCACTCAACACTGAAGCAGGCGAAGCGTGGCTCGAGGAGCAGATCGAGATGTACAAGCCTGACCTCATCGTGTTCGACAGCATTATGTGCTTGTTGATCGGTGACATGAAGGATGAGGAAAGTTGGGAGCCGATCAAGGTGTTAATGAAATCACTCACCAACCAGCGCATCGCACAAATCTGGATACATCATACAGGTCATGACGCCGGCAAGTCATACGGCACCAGCACAAGAGAATGGGAACTTGACACAGTCCTCAAGCTTGAGAGGCCACCCGACGAGGAACCGGGATTCATTACCAATTTCACCAAGGCGAGACTGCGTACACACATAAATGCGCAAGAATTCGAGAGGCTGCACGTAACCCTCACACCCGATGCGTGGGAAACCAATGTGTCAATTAAAGGTAAACGTAAAAAAAGTGACGAGCGCACACGTTATGGTCATTACATAATCGAGGCTTACGATAACCTCGCGATCCACACGGCACCCAGTAAAGGTCATGACGGTCATGACGCTATCAAGGTGTCTAAGATCGCCATCAAGGATTGGCTGGTCGGCCACGGCAAGATCGAAACAATGGAGAACTCAACGTCAGTCTCACCGGCTGATCGGCGTGACATCGGAAGAGCGACGAAAGACCTGATGGATGTTGGGCGTATTGCCTCTGATGGCAAATCAATCTGGAGAATTAACAATGTGTAATGACGCCGCATTAATAGTTGCATCAATAGTTGCACCACTTAGTTGCACCAAAGTTGCACCATTGGTGCAGTTTACTGGTGCTGTTGCACCTGCACCAACGCCCCCCTATAGGGGCGTGGTGATGCAACTGCTGCAACTCGCGGAATTCTGGGAGATCATATTTTTTAATGAAAAATAAGAAAAATAATTCAGGTAATTCAGGTAATTCAGCAGATCACGGAACACCCGAAAAACATCAACATCATCTTTACGAAGAAATAGATACTATCGAAGCTGGTGTTAAAGCCTTGCGCAATGTTACCGCTGATCCATTGCAAACGTATAGACGCCGTAAGAGCATCACACAGCTTCAGTGGATAGCCGGTGATAAGTTTGCACACGAGTATCGCTTGGCATGCCTTGTGGCTGTTTATAGTCACGTTAGGTTCGACGATAACAGCAGTGGTGCCCCATCAGATGAGGCAGCAGAAAGAATACAATTTGCAAAGCAGAGAGTGAGAGCCGCAATCCAAGCAGTCGGCTTTCCATTGTCATCTGTATTGACGCATGTCATCGGTGACGGCAATGCCGCTGGCTCATGGTATCACGTAAGATTGTCATCGCGGAAACAGCAAGACGGCATGACGGCTTTTCGCCTCGCACTCGATGGTCTCGTGAAGTTTTATAAATTAAATTAGAGGTACACGGTTTGTACACGTTGACACCAGATGATGTGGACACGTACAGATTAGTCATACTGAATTCTTTGACACTGAACCACCGGCCCAACAAATGGTGCGCCGGTATTTTTATGTGAGAGTTATGGCAAGACCAACAAAGCGCAATAAAGATATCATCGCTGAATTGCTGGAGCGTGTCGGATGTGGCGCAACGATTACATCAATCTGTAACGATGAGCATATGCCTGATATCCGATCGATCCAAAATTGGTGCATCAAAGATAAGTTGCTCGACGATGATATGCATCGTGCCAGAATTCGGGGCACGTTAATTCAAGCCGATGAAGCCGTCGATGCCCAACGCGCCGTGATTGCCGGTACAACCGGTGTCGATCCAAAATGTGTGCAAGCTGTGGTAACAGCGGCGAACAATATGGGGCATCAAGCTAATGCCAAGCTCACGCGCATTGATAATAGGTACAAGGATAAAGCTGTTATTGAGAACGTTGGCCCATTGAAGGTGCGGTGGCAGACTGAGGTCGAGGCATCTAAGGCACCTGGATATATTGCCCCGCCGGCTGTTGATGTGGTTGATGTTAAGAAGCCGCATTAATCCGTAGAGAATTCCAAGTTTCTTCGTGCCTCCGCGCACGGTATCTCGATACCTCATAATGTGGGGATGTTGGTGAAAGCCAGTGTCACCAACGATGTCAGCCTGGCGTCGTACTCCCTGACTGCGTCGGGCTGGCAGCGTGAGTATCTGTCACGTTACAAGTGCTTGCTCTTATTCTTTGACAAGATCCATGAAACTCGCAGCTAGCCGCGAATCTTTTCTGGCTGCGCAATTAAACGTCAATATTATCATAGCCGATCGATCCCATGAATTTATTTCAGCCGACCCACGGGTACACCCCAAAACGGTCGCAGCTGAGGTATCGTGGGGACTCCGGCTTCATCGCGACACAACTTTTACCAGACTTTTTTGTCATTACGTTTTCAACAGAACAGGCTGTGAAACACCGTCTGCCCATGCCTTTTGGTGGAGTAAACTGCCATGAGGCGCACTTACGATAACGGAAAACAGAATGCCAAAAATTATGAGTAAAAGCGGAAAAGTTAAAACGTATCCCTACACAAAAAAGGGAAAGGCTGCGGCCACTAAGGCGGCTCGGAAATCCGGCGCTAAGAAGATGAAAAAAGGATATTAATTTTTTTAAAGATCGGGTTGTGCCGCAAAACAGTTTCTATGCGGGGTTGCGCTGGCGTTTTCCCTGCGGGTTTTCTTCCTCCCAGATGGTTCCCGCAGTCCCGAGAAGTTGATCCAGCGCCCCCCGTGTAGAAAGATTAGGACCACAGGCTGATGGCCCGTAATTACGCGAGTGAATACAAGAATTACCATAAGAAACCAGAGCAGAAGCTGCGCCGTGCTGGTCGCAATGCTGCGCGGAACAAGTTGGCGTCTTCGGGTGTTGTTAGCAAGGGCGACGGCAATGATGTTGATCACGTTGATCGCAATCCCAATAACAATGCTCCTGGCAACTTGCGGGTTCAGAGCATGAAGCGCAATCGATCGCGGAACAGTTTATTAGGACGCCGCAGAACACTTTTAGGATAGGAGCATGATTATGGCTTTATTGAAACGAGCGAAGAAGAAGGACGGCACGTTCAAGGCTGATGATAAGTCTACGCCTGATATTAACGAAGCTTTCGTCGAGGAGGCCCCTTCTGATGTTGGTGATGTTTTGGTCGGGCCTGACGATGAATCGCGGCGTAGCAAACAGCGTCATGTTGGTGTTCGCCGCCTGGGCGGCAAGGTTGTTTCGTGAGCATTTTACGTCTGTTTTAAAAACTGAAGATGTTCAGCGCTTGGCTGGCGATGTTGATTACTGTGATTTTTCTGATGTTATTATCCGAAACATTGTGGAGCTGGTGGAAGCGGTAGTTCCCGTTGATCTATCGGAGCCGTCTTATTGTCGGGTTTCAGATTCAAATACTGGCACCGTTTGGCATGATGATCACGGCACCAAGAAGCATATGTCCTGGTGTGATTATTCCGCATCGATGCTTTTAACGCCGTCATCGGATTTTACGGGTGGCGGTTTATATTTTGATGATGCGCCTGACTTGGCTATTCATCATTTTAACGAATTAATAGTTTGGTCGAATGATGACGTTCGTAATCGTCATTATGTTGCAAAGTCTCGCGGGTCTCGCATTGTTTTGTTGATGTTTTTTCAGGGAGGAAAAACTGATGGTCGCAGAGACTGAAATTATTGTTCCGTATTTTCCTCGTCCTTTGCAACAGGCGTTTCATTTAACGGCGAAGCGTTTTTCTGTTGCCGTTTGTCATCGTCGTTTTGGTAAGACGGTGATGGCGATCAATTGGTTGCTACGAGAGATTTTAAATTGCTCACGCCCAAATGCGCAAGGTGCTTATATTTCACCGACGTATGCGGCAAGTAAGCGTATTGCTTGGGTGATGTTGCGTGAGTATGCCGGTGGAATACCCGGCGTTAAGTTTAACGAAGCAGAGTTGCGCTGTGACATGCCGGGCGGCAAACGCATTTGGTTATTAGGAGCCGAATCGCCTGACAGTTTGCGTGGCCTTCGCATTGACGCATGTTGTCTTGATGAATATGCCGACATGAATGCGCGTTTGTTTCCTGAGATTATTCGTCCTGCGTTGAGTGATTTTGGAACTGGAAAATGTTTATGGATTGGAACGCCTCGTGGTGAGAACCAGTTTAAAGAGATTTATGATTACGCTATTGGCCGCATGGAAGTGGGTGATGATGAGTGGTATGCGATGCGTTTCCCTGCTTCGGAAACGGGTGTTCTTCAGCAGAAAGAATTAGATGCTGCAAAAGAGACGATGGAGGAATCGCAGTACCTTCAAGAATTTGAGGTAAGCTGGTCAGCCGCATTAGTCGGCTCATATTACGCCAAGCAATTAGACCATGCTGACGTTAGCGGTCGCATTGGCAATGTGGCACACGAGCCTAATCTAAATGTGACGGTTGCCTTTGATCTTGGCATTGCGGATAGCACCGCGATTTGGTTTGTGCAGCAGATGCCGCACGAAAACATTATTCGCGTTATTGATTATTATGAAGAGAGCGGCGAAGGCTTACATCATTACGTAAAGATTTTGCGAGAGCGCCCTTACAATTATGACAAATATCTTTTTCCTCACGATGTGATGGTGCGGGAGCTTGGCTCCGGTTCGTCGCGTTATGAGATTTTACAAAGCCTGGGGATACGACCTACGGTTATCCCAAAATTAACTGTCGCTGACGGTATTGAAGCAGTACGGGCGATTATTCCCAGGTGTCACTTTGATCGCGGTGGTTGTGAAGAAGGCTTGAAGGGTCTTCGACATTATCACAGACAATTTAATGACCGCACTAACGATTGGAAAGATCGACCTAACCACGATTGGTCTTCACATAGTGCTGACAGTTTTAGGTATCTCGCCATTGGTTTAAAGGATGATTACGGTGACGGCCTTGCAGTTGCGGCTCGAACGGGTCGCATGCCTGGCGGCGGTCATGTAGTCTCTGAAGCGGATGTTAGTTTTGGCTAAGATCGTCGCGGCTCTTTATTCCGACGTTGTTTTTATTACTCGTCGGTTGCGGGTGTTAGATGAAGAAGAAATTTTTCCTTTAATGTTTAACCCCAGCCCCGAGAATTTAGCGATGGGTTCGATTTCTGTCGGCGGTTATTGTTTTGTTGCATTGGCTAATGACGGATGTCCGGTTGCGGCCTTCGGCGCGTGTCTTCAGAAGCCGGCAATCTTTTCGGTTTGGATGTTTGCCACTGATCGTTGGCCTGACGTTGCGTTATCTGTTACCCGGCACATCAGGCGCGTGATGATGCCTGAGATGATTAAGGACGGTGCCAACCGTGCCGATTGTTGGTCAATGGACGGCCACGATGTTGCGCATCGATGGCTTGAGGTTCTTGGCGCACGGCGCGAAGCGACACTCGATGACTACGGGCCGTTGAGAAAAAAGTATCATTGTTATTCGTGGACACGTTCACGGTTAGAGAAGGATGGAAAGTTTTAAAAGAAAAGCCCCGGCGCTGTAACGCCGGGGCTTAGTTTATTGTGTTAGATAGCCTTTATCGTCTGGTATCCAATCACCATCGATGGCCGCTTGTAATCTTTCAAAGCTTTCATCCCAAGTGTAGTGCGGGAAGTGTAACCCGTTTGGAAAAACGTCGGTCGGTTCAATGTCAATGTAGCTATCCCTATCTTTTGAATAGGAAAGTGAAGTTGCTAAACAAAGCCGTTTGAACTTCCCGTAATACGGGTCAGCTTTTCTTTTAGGTTTTGGTGGTGCAAAGATCGGGCCTAAAAGATCATCAATAAATCGCAAAGTATTCTTCGCCATTTTGTTTTCTCCTTATTTAATTTTGCAAGAACGATATCAACACACCTTGCGCTGATGTCTTATTTTACCACACGCACTTTTTGGAATTTATTCCGGCGACGATGTTCTGCCGTTAATTGAAACATAAAAAAATAAACGCAAAGAGTTCTGCGAATAAAAAAAATTGAGAAAAAGCTTTTTTGAGTTTTTCGGTTTTTGCAAAAACTTAGGACACAAATCGTAAAAGGTTTTTATTTATGTGCATTTTTCCATCCCCACCATCGGCACCTAAGCCACCACCCCCGCCACCTGAACCACCCACTCGTGATGATCCGATTATCAATGCTGAAGCAACGGCAAAGAGAAAGCGTATTTTAGCGCAGAAGGGTCAGGACTCCACAATTTTAACAAGTCCCGAGGGTGATTTAGCTGATGCCAATACCGGCAAAAAAAGCTTACTGGGCGGTTAGCGCCGTCTAGATTTAATTAAGGAAGATTAAAATGTGTTCTGCTCCATCGGCTCCACCGCCCGCACCTGTTGCTGCTCCTATTCCTGTTCCTGTCGCGCCAGGTGACAATGATATTGTCGCAAGTGGAACGTCTCGCAAACGCGCTCTTGTCGGTGGTCGCGGTGGAAACATTTTAACGAAGTCTCTTGATCAAGCGAACATTGGAAAAACTTTATTAGGTTCTTAGACATGGTGTTGACATTTAGGCCCATAAAAGATGAATCCCTGTTGCCGACTCATAGAAAATGTAGTGGCTACGTAAAAAAACCATCTGAGTTTGGATTTAAACGATCTTTAACTCTGGACGAGATGAAAACTCTTTATGATGGTCGGCATTATGCCAAGGGCGGTCATGTGCGTCCCAGCTAACTATCAAAAACAAAATCAATCATCGGGGGCCAAGTTGGCCCCTTCTTCTTTGGGCAATCGCCTTGATCAGGCGCAGCGCCTTGCATCATCCACAAGTGGTGGCGGCACTAACGGATCAACTATTCTGTCGGGCACCCCGCGCAATAGCGGCGTCGATGCCTTGCGCAAAACAACTCTGTTAGGGGTTTAAGATGGATACAGGCGAAATCTTCAAACGCTTTGAAGTGTTGCAGCGCATGCGCGGCACTTGGGAGAGCCATTGGGAGGAGATCGCAAGCCGTGTCTTGCCGCGATCGGCTGAGTTCGTCGGCACTCGCACCGCTGGCGACAAGCGTACTGAGAAATTATTTGATGCCACTGCCGCTTTAGCTCTTGAGCGTTTTGCTGCTGCTGTTGAAAGTTTGCTAACACCTCGCGGTGCCCGGTGGCATACGACACGATCTTCAAATACAGAATTAAACAAAGACCCCGAAGTTAAGGCATGGTTTGAGCAAGCCAACGCTGCAATGTTTTTGCATCGCTACAGCCCGAAGGCAAATTTTGCATCTCAGATGCACGAAAGTTATTTGTCACTGGGTGCCTTCGGCACGGCAGGACTGTTTGTAGATGAAGCTCCTGTTCGCGGTTTAAATTATCGCGGCATTCATTTAGCTGATTTATTTATTGCAGATAATGAACACGGCATGATTGATACGGTGTTTCGACGCTTTGAGGTTTCGGCGCGTCAGGCGTTGCGTATGTTCGAGGACGGCGATCTTTCACTTGATTTGCGTAAGCTGGCAAATGATCGGCCTGACGAAAAGGTGAAGTTATTACATGTTGTGATGCCGCGAACGGATAGAGATCCAGAGCGTAGCGATCGAAAGAACCAGCCGTGGTTCTCAGGTTATTACGAAATCCAAACAAAAAATATGATCGAGGAAGGCGGCTTTACAACCAACCCGTACATCGTTTCCAGATATAATGTTGGGCCTCGTGAAATCTTTGGGCGTTCTCCCGCCATGACTATTTTGCCTGACATAAAAATGCTTAACGAGATGAGTAAGACGGTTATTCGTGCCGGTCAGAAAGTTGTCGATCCCCCTCTCCTGATTGCAGATGAGGGTGTTATCTATCCGGTAAACACAAATCCTGGCAAGGCAACCTTTGCCCGGCTTGATGGTCGTAACCAGCCACCTATACAACCGCTGTACACAGGTGCGCGTGTCGATATCGGTTTCGATATGATGGAGCAGCGACGGAAAATAATTAACGAAGCGTTCCTGGTGAATCTTTTTGCGATCCTAATCGAAAGTCCAAGAATGACGGCAACGGAAGTGTTGCAACGGGCACAGGAGAAAGGTGCGTTGCTTGCCCCGACGATTGGACGCCAGCAAACTGAATTACTTGGGCCACTGATCGAGCGTGAGTTTGACATCCTCATGCGCCAGGGTTTGATCCCGCCTATCCCCGGCGTGTTGGTAGAAGCGCAAGATGAATACGAAATCGAATATGTGTCACCACTAACACGGGCAATGAAGGCCGAAGAAGGTATCGGCATCTTACGCACCTTGGAAATGGTGCAGCCAATCGCCGCCGTTGATCCAGGCGTGATGGACAATTTTGATATGGATAAAATTACAAAAATTCTTGCCGACACAAATGGCGCACCGCAGAGTATTCTCCGTGACGAAGCTGCTGTTGGTCAAATCAGGCAGCAACGTGATCAGGCAGCACAGATGCAGTCTATGGTCGATAACGCTGGCCCGGCAGCCGACGCAGCGCAGAAAGTTCAAGAGATCTCGCAAAGCATTCAGCAGCCGTCACCGCAATAATATTTAATTCAGGGAAAAACAATGGCTGAACAAAACAAAGTTCAGGCTGAGATCATGCAAGCGTATCGAGAGATATTCTTGCACACGCCGCAGGGCGAGATGATCTTTGCCGACATGCTGAAGGCAAGCGGCTTGTTTACGACAACCGGCTTTCGCAACGGCGATGAGTTGCAGCACATGGAAGGTTCGCGAGACATGGTTCGCAGGATTATCCAAATTCTCGCATTGGATGATGAAACAATTTTGCAGATCGCATTAGGTAAAACTCAGGAGATTATAAGTGATGAGTGAAGAAACTGAAGGGTCCGTTCTTACGGGCAACCCCGAGGGTTCCGGGGAAAGCACACAAGTCTGGCATGCCGGTTTAGAAGATTACAAAACAGAAACCGGCGATGGCAACGATATTTCAATCATCGAAGCAAAGGGATGGAAGTCTAACGAGGATATGCTCAAAAGTTATATTAACTTGGAGCGTTCCGTTGGTGCTGACAAGGTTGTACTGCCAGCCAAAGACAGCAACATTCTTGAGTGGGAAGGCTGGGATCAGCTTGGCACCCCAAAGGATGCCGCTGATTACCTAATGGCTCAACCCGATGGTTTTGAGGGCTACGATGCTGGTTTGTCCGATGATATGCGCGAGGTTTTTCACGAGGCGAAGTTGACGCCGGCTCAAGCCCAGCACATCCATGACAAGTTCGTTGAGCGCATGGGTAATTCTTTAACTGAGAATCAAACTGCGACAATGCAAAAATCGGAGCAGTGGGAAGGTGAGCTTAAAAAAGAGTACGGCACAGCTTTTGATGAACGTGTTGAAGCTGCTCGATATGCTATTCGCGAGTTTGGCAGTCCAGAATTACAGACGGCTCTTGATCAAAGTGGTTTAGGCTCACATCCAGAGTTGGTACGTGCGTTTGCCAAGGTTGGTATGCAGCTTGGAAAAGGTTCGCAATTCAAAGATGCGGAAACTTCAGGTAATTTCGGCACAACGCCTGAGATGGCGAAAGAGCAAATCGCTGCGTTGCGCCGAAACCCCGGTTTACTTGACGAAACAAATCCAGAAAATAAAGTGCTTAAAGCAAAGCTCCAGCACTTAACAGAATTGGCTTACGGTACAGAACTCGCAAGCTAAAGTCGGGTAACCCTTCGGGGTCCGACGAGGACGGAAGCCAGTGGCTTCGCAGGGTCCGTATACGGGTAACCCTTTTTCACCTTACCTTTTAACCTACGCAAAGGAGAACAGTTATGTCTGTTCAAATCACTACAGCGTTCGTTGAGCAGTACAAAGGCAATGTCGAACATCTCGTTCAACAAAAAGGTTCTCGTTTACGTGCTTGTGTTTCTTCGGAAACCGTCACGGGAAAGAATGCCTTTTTTGAGCAGATCGGTGACACTGCCGCTCGTATACGAACATCTCGACACTCTGATACGCCGCGAATGGATAAACGGGTTGTCCATTAAAAATTCTGTGAATTGCTGGAAACCCCTAACGTAAAGTCGAGGGCAATCAGCAGCCAAGCGCCACAGTAATGTGGTGAAGGTTCAACGACTAGGTCATGGAGCCCCGAAGGGGTGGTAAAGGCCCAAGAGCGCAGAACATCTAAAATGATGATGATATAGTCTGAACTGCATGGAAACATGTAGACGCTAAAGATTAAATGCTTTGGCAAAGAACAAATTGACACCTCACGCAAGGCGGCGTGTTTCTTTGGTTGATTACGATTGGGCCGATCTCATCGATGATGCTGATCGCGTCAGATTATTGATTGACCCTGCTGGGCCTTATTCGGTTGCTGCGTCCAATGCTATGGGCCGTGCAATTGATGAAGCCATTATCGATGCTGCTGACGGGACTGCCTTCACGGGCGTTGCTGGTGGCACATCGACTGCGTACACAGCAGCCAACACCATTGACGTTCAAGTCGGTATTTCACCGGCGGCTGACACGGGCCTAAATGTTGGAAAACTGCGGGCTGCTAAACAAGTTCTTGACGCTAACGAAGCTGAAGATAGCGAACGTTATTGCGCCATTAATGCAAAGCAGTTGCAAAACCTTCTTGGTGAAACGGAAGTTACAAGTTCCGATTATGCCATGATTAAAGCGTTAACGATAAACTAGCGCAGCCGTCTGGTAACAGCGGTAAAAAATATTCTGTGAATTGCTGGAAAATCTCTTTGAGACAATCAGCAGCCAAGCCCTGCAAAGGGAAGGTTCAACGGCCATCCTGAAAAGGAGTACACCGCAAGCGCGGTGGAAGCGCAGAACACCCTTCGGGGTGATGATATGGTCTTATCTGCATGGTGACATGCAGCAGCCGAAAGGCGGGGTTGGTGGTCGCGCATCAGCCTGAAAATAATGTAGTTCACGGCGAGGTTAACACCTTCTTGGGTTTTGACTTCAAACGCACTGAATTGATCGGAACAGATGCAAACTCCGATCATAAGGTTTTGTATTGGCAAAAAGCAGGATTGAAATTAGCAATCGGCTCTGAGCCTTCCGCGAAAATCAGCGAACGAGCAGATAAAAACTACTCGACGCAGGTTTTTTACTCAATGGCAATCGGTGCGACTCGCTTACAAGAAAAGTTAGTCGGTTACATCGAATGCGATCCAACTTAGGAGGACTTGAAAAATGGCTGTTACATCACAAAAGTCCGTCGAATACACAAACGCCACCGCTTCACCGGTTGTTAATAACAGTACCGCTGAAGAACATGGCCGTATTCGGATTATGTTTTTTACCCATGATCAAGTTGGAGTTGGTGATACTGGCTCTAGCGTTGCTTTGGGTAAATTACCACCAGGCCGTGTTCGTTTCCTGGCCTCTCTATCGAGGGCCTATGTAAATTGGGCAACAGGCAGTGCCACTTTGGACTTAGGCTGGGATGCCTACACTGACCTGGCTGGAGATGCGGTTGCCGCAGATCCAGATGGTTTAATCAACGCTCTCTCTGTTGATACCGTAGGATTTCAAACGCTGGAAGGTGCCATCGCGGCTAACCTTCTAACGGGTGGAACTTACGTTTTTGAAAGCAAAAGTGGGGTCGTTATTCGAGCGACTGCACAAGACAACGCACAAATCGCCAGCGATGATCTCGTTGGCTACATTTGTTACGTTTTAGACTAAGCAGCAAAGCCTTTGGCTTAGTTGTTCAAATGATCAGGGGGGCCAGTGGCCCCCCTTTTCTTTTTGGAGCTTTTTAAATGGCAACAACATTTGTTGAAATAGCCAATAGAGCCATCACCTACTTGGGTGGCGATACCATTACATCTTTGGAAGATGATACCAAAGAAGGTCGCGCATGCTTGCGCCTATACGAGCAAAGCCGCGATCAACTTTTGCGAGATCATCCCTGGAACTTTTCAATTAAAAGAGCAGTCCTAGCGGCAAATACAACTGCACCTCTTTGGGAATACACGAATGCGTTTGATTTCCCGAATGATACAATTCGCATTATAGAGGTTGATACGCTTGAAGAATGGGCCGTTGAGGGCCGTCAGATCGTCACTGATGCTGCCGCACCGTTAAACATCGTTTACGTCGAGCGCGTTAACGATCCTAATTTATTCGATACTAAGTTTATTGAGGCCTTTAGCATACGCCTCGCCGCCGACATTGCTTACGATATAACCGCCTCACAAAGCGTGGTTCAGGGAGCAGAAAATAAATACTTACAATTAATCCAAACCGCCCGTCTTATTGACGCACAGGAAAGCTTGAGCGAAAATGAGCAGTCCTGGTTGGACGCGAGAAACTAGATGGCACGAACTTCTGTCGTAAATACCAACTTTACGGCTGGGGAGCTTTCTGAAGATTTGTTTGGGCGGGTTGATATTACAAAATATCAAAACGGTGCCGCGACAATTGAGAACTTTATTGTGCAGCCTCACGGCGGCGTTAAAAGAAGGCCAGGCACACGATTTGTTAAAGAAGTAAAAACCAGCAGCTTACAGACTCGCTTGGTAAGCTTCGAGTTTAGCACAACCCAGGCTTATTGTATTGAGTTCGGCAACCTGTACATGCGGTTTTACAAAGATCAGGGCGCTATCTTAGAGGCCAACAAGACGATCTCAGGAGCAACGGCAGCGAACCCTGTCGTTGTCACTGCCACATCGCATGGCTACGTTAATGGAGAAGAAGTTTATATCTCTGCTGTTGCGGGGATGACTGAGCTTAATGGAAAATATTATCTTGTAAAAAACAAGGCAACCAATACGTTTGAGCTTACAAACGTTGACGGCACAAACATAAATGGTTCGAGCTTTACTTCATATTCGTCGGGAGGAACTGCTGCTCGGGTCTACACGGTTGCAACCACATATACGACGGCTGACATCCCTACTCTGCAATTTGCACAATCCGCTGACATTTTGTATGTGGCGCACGAGGATTACACTCCCCGAAAAATTGAACGAACCGGGCACACGGCATGGACAATCACAGACATCCCCTTCACAGATGGTCCCTATTTAACGGAAAACATAACGACAACAACATTGACGCCGGGAGCCGCCACTGGTGATGGCGTAGCCTTCACGGCTTCGGCTATTACCGGAATTAATGATGGCGCTGGGTTTCAAGCAACTGACATTGGCCGTTTAATTACAGTCGGTCACCAGGCAACGGCCTGGGCGGCATCGACTGCTTACGCAGTCCTCGCTATTGTTCGTAATTCGGGAAATGTTTACGAATGCATAAAGGCCGGCACTTCGGAGGGATCTGGTGGTCCGTCATCTGAAGGTGATGAGATCGTTGACGATGGGGCAACGTGGAAATACTTAAGGGATGGCGGTATTCAGTGGGGCTATGGAGTTATTTCTGCGAGGACTAACACAACGGTTGTTGCCGTTGATATTGTTAATGCGCTCGGGGGGACTACGGCTGAGACAAAATGGAAGTTAGGCGCATGGTCTGACACTGGCGGCTATCCTGCTGCGGTTGCATTTTATGAACAACGATTATTTTGGGCCGGCTCGACTGCTAAACCGCAAACATTGTGGGGCTCTAAATCAGGTGATTACGAAAACCACACGCCTGGAACGCTCGATAATGATCCGGTCATCTATACTCTCGCGACAGATCAAGTCAATGTTATCCGGTGGTTGTCGCCGGGTAAGGTTATGGCAATTGGAACTGTCGGCGGCGAGTTTATTATCAGTGGATCAACCACTGCCGATGCGCTAACGCCAACGAATGTCAGGGTTGTTAGAGAGGGCACTCGTGGATCGCACACTCACAAACCTGTGCGCGTCGATAACGTCGTGCTCTATATCCAGCGCCAGCAGCGCAAGCTCAGAGAGTTTGTTTATGTTTTTGAAAACGATGCTTTTCAATCTCCTGATGTGACAATTCTGAGCAATCAGGTTGGCAAGGGTGGCATTTCTGAGATTGCCTATCAACAAGAACCATCAACGGTTGTTTGGGGTGTGAGGGCTGACGGTCAACTGATCGGCATGACTTACTTGCGTGACCAGCAGGTAATCGCTTGGCATCGGCATAAAATTGGTGGGGCGTTTGGCTCAACCGCACACGGCGTTGTGGAATCTCTCGCAGTTATACCCTCGACAACTTCGGGCGAGGATGAATTGTGGATGATCGTTAAGCGCACTGTTAATGGTGTCACTCGACGTTACGTTGAATTTATAGAAAAAACTTTTGATCCCGAAGAAAACCAAACAAAAGCAGACGCATTTTTTGTGGATAGCGGCCTCACTTATTCTGGTTCGGCGGTTGCTGCTGTTACGGGCATGGATCATTTGGCTGGTGAAACCGTCAACATTCTTGGTAACGGTAACGTCTACCCAAACCAAACAATTACATCGGGAGGTGTTTCGGGCCTCTCGCCAACAGTTACGACGGCGCATGTCGGATTCGGTTACACATCGACTTTAAAGACGTTAAGACCTGAAGCTGGCTCTGATGACAAGGGAACGTCGCAGGGAAAAACAAAGCGTATATACGAAGTGACGTTGCGCCTTCTGAATACCCTAGGCGCTAAAGTGGGGCCAGCGACTAATAAGCTTGATCAAATTAATTTTAGGGGCGGCTCTGATCTAATGGACAGTTCGCCCCCTTTGTTCTCTGGCGACAAAAAAATTAAGTTTCGGGGTGGCTGGGAAACTGAAGGACAGGTGGTTGTTGTTCAGGACCAGCCCTTGCCAATGCACCTAACGGCAATTGTGAAACGTCTTATTTCAAACGATGGGTAGATACAATGTGTGAACCTGTTTTAGTCGGAACAGCCGCAACGACAACCTTAGCTGGTTCGGCTGGAACTGGCATGGTCTTAACATCTGCTGGTGTTTCTGCTGCTGGTGTTGCTAGCATGGCGACAACGACAACAGCGGCTACATCGGGTATTTTTGGCTCAGCTGGCGTGTTTAGTTTCAGCCAAACAGCTTCAATGTTAGGCACCATTGGTTCTTTTGCAAATAGTTTATACAGCGGAAAGCAGCAATCAAACCAGTTGGAATATCAAGCGCAAATGCTTGAATACAACCGGAAGGTCGGTGAGAACAACGCAATGTCTGCGGAATATGCCGCAGAATACGAGGCTGATATCTATGATGAAAATGTCCGTCGCGTTCTGGGAACTCAAGACACCCGGTATGCAAACGCTGGCGTTGTCATTAACACCGATAGCCCCCTCGATGTTAAAATTGCTGACGTTGAAAATGCAACCGCAGAGCGTCTAGCTATCTTGTACGGTGGTGAGGTTAAAGGCTATGCCGCCAGGACAGGGGCAGAGGCGCAAGGGTTTGCTGCTGAGAATTACAGACGCCAAGCTGGATCTGCGAAGACGGCAAGTTACATTAATGCTGGGGTTGATCTCGGAAAAGGTGGCTACAGCCATTATCGAAAATACGGTAGCCTGTTAGGAACTTAGTAGATGGCAATAATCCCCACAATCCAGCGGCAACAAAGCCTTCCGTCAACAACTGGCGTGGCCTCTCCTCCTGTTGTTCAGGGTGAGAACGCTATTGCCAATTCGGTTTCAAATGCATTCGCAGAGATGGATAAGATTAACAACGCTGTTTTCAATGCGACGGCGACGGCTCACGTTAGTGCTGCCACTACCAATACGACGGTTAAATTAAATAAATTACAGACCAAGCTGGCGTCCGGTGAACCTTCTGTCGCCTTTAAAACACATGAAACTGAAATAAAAAAAATCTACGACGATGCGGTTTCTGGCATTACGTCACCCATCATGAAAGAAGAGTTCGACAAAAAATTTAATATTCTATCGTCTAACAGCAAGATTAAGATCAGGGGTGCGGCAACAACAAAACAATTTAGCATATTAGCGGGCGGCTTAGAACTCTCACTTGATACCAATCTAAAACTTATCGGCGCTTCAAAAAACAATCCCACTGCGCGTCATATCGCGACAACGAATGGTTTGAATGACATTGCTAAGGCAGTTGAGACAGGTGTCATCAAGCCTGATGTCGGCGCGAAGCGTCGTATCAAATTTTTACATGATGTTTCTAAAAACGGCATTGCATCGTGGGTGAACACAACGCCAAAGGAAGGGCTTGAGAATGTTTACGATCAAATGGATGACGGTGTGTTTACCGGCCCCAACAAAACGCAGAACGAACTGGATTGGAAACAGCTAACGGAAATTGAAAAAGAAACCGCTCGTCGCGGTGTCTCTAGGGAACTAAAGGATCTTCAGCGCAAGCAAGAGAAGGATGAGCGGGACAACGACAAGAAGGTTAAAGCTGGGCAGGAGGCTTTAACCGGCTCCTTGGCTGGGTTGATTCATGAGGTTTCGTCAGGCAAACGAGATAAGGGGCAGTTGCCAACACTAAACAAACTTGAGCTTTTAAAGAAACAGCGCAAAATTACCGGTGATCAGCAAACTCAGTTAGGGAAAATGCTTATCGCTCTTGAGAACCCAAAAACAAGCCCCACGACACTGTTAAAATTGAACACCCGGATTATGAATATCCCAGAACTGCCTGAAAATCAACGCGAGGCAGAAATAAAATTGATCAATGCTGAAATGTTTAAATTAAGTGCAGGTGGCAAGTTGGAAACGACCCATGCAACGATGCTGGTTGGTAAATTGGATAA
>TARA_R110000787_G_scaffold51408_2_pt1 | contig 16738 bp, 19 predicted proteins | sample TARA_R110000787 | Tara Oceans TARA_R110000787 (sample SAMEA4397920) | marine metagenome | biome: Polar Biome; feature: [DCM] deep chlorophyll maximum layer (ENVO:01000326); material: water (ENVO:00002006), including particulate matter (ENVO:01000060) such as... | depth 35 m
ATCTGGTTAACTGGCCGCAAGGCAAAGACAGCGTTTGTTGAAGACGAGAAAGGCTTCCGGATTGGCTCAGAGGTTAAAGCAAAGATCGAGAAGTCGCGCTTTGGTACCCAAGGCCGTAACTGTGCCTTCCGCATTTTATGGGGTACAGAGGACGTGGGTATCAATGACGAAGAATCGTGGTTTGACGCGGTAAAAAGTTCAGAGTACTTGAAGAGTGCTGGCTCATGGTACACGCTAGAAATGCCTGATGGATATACAAAGAAGTTCCAGCCATCAAGATGGGCTGAGGTTATCAAGACCGATGAAGAGTTTAGAGCCAAGATTGTGCAGTTGATGGACGAAGAGGTCGTTCAAAAGTTTGATAAGCGAGTAGGCAAAGCAGAAGACTTTTACACAGAACCTGGGTAAAACACTTGACAGGGGCCCTCTAGCACGCTATACTATAGAGTATAGAGTCATAGGAGGGCCTTATGTCATCTACTGCAAAAGAGTATGAGTCGTTATACTCCGCCACCAAAACCCACAAGTATTCCGGAAAGATTCGTCGTTATATGGATCTAGCCAGGAGGACTGCACAACAGTCAGCATTTCCTGACTATCGGCATGGAGCAGTGTTAGTAAAGGGATCTGTTCGAAACGTATCCACGAACAAGAATAACTATTGTTCCTTTGGTTCTCGTTTCCAGAAAAACCACGAAGGACGTACTACCCTTCACGCAGAACTAGGAGCTATTCTAGGCGTCGACAGAAGTATTACAGAAGGTGCAACGGTTTATGTTGCGAGAATAGGAAAAAAAAACAACTACAAGATCAGCAAGCCATGTTCAATGTGTCATCAGGCACTAAAGTTTGTTGGAATAAAAAGAGTAGTGTACACGATCAATAATAAGATCGCAGGGAGCTATAAACTATGAATATATTTGTATTACATACAGATCCGGAGAAAGCAGCCACAATGATGTGTGATAAGCACGTCATAAAAATGGTATTAGAAACGGCACAGATGCTGTGCACCATCGCTCATGGTATGGGTTACGACGGCGCACCATATCGCTCAACACACAAGAATCACCCTTGCACCGTTTGGGCCGCCAAGACATCCTCAAACTGGAGTTGGTTACTACGTCACGGATTTGCTTTATGTGACGAGTATACAAAAAGATATGGTAAGAATCATAAATCTAGAAAAGTCATAGAGTGGTGTAGTCAACTCCCGACCACCCCCAAAAGCGGCCCACTAACACCCTTTGCTCAAGCCATGCCCGATCAGTATAGAAATGAGTGTGTTGTGACCGCTTATCGCGATTATTATGTGGGAGACAAATCCTCTTTCGCAACATGGAAAACACAAACACCAAACTGGTGGAGAGCACAATGAAAAGAGTATTGCTGATAGACAGCCTAAATATGTTCATTAGAGCGTATATCATGGATCCCAGCCTAACAATGGGGGGAAACCCGTGTGGTGGGATCAAGGGCACACTAAAAATCCTTCAAAAGTTAGTGAGAGAAACACGCCCTGATGAGATTGTATTCATCTGGGATGGACCCAACGGTTCCCAGAAGCGCAAGGCCATCAATAAAAACTACAAAGCCGGCCGTAAGCCAATCCGTCTCAACCGAAGTGTTAAAAACCTCACGGAAGATGAGGAGCTAAGGAACAAGGTATGGCAACAGATGCGTTTGATGGAATACCTCAATGAAATGCCGATCATCCAGATCATTATACCAGAAGTGGAGGCTGATGACGTGATCGCACACCTGACCCACTTATCACACTACAAGGGGTGGCAGAAGGTGATTATATCAAACGATCAAGACTTTTATCAATTGTGCGATGACGAGACTGTTGTATTCCGCCCTGTCAAAAAGGCTGTGTATAACAAGAAAAAGATCATTGAGGAACTCGGCGTCCACCCTCGTAACATGGCATTAGCCAGAGCACTGATCGGTGACTCTTCGGATAATCTACCTGGCATCAGTGGAGTGGGTTTCAAGACAATTGAAAAACGGCTGAGCTTCTTGGGCTCTGACAAAGATTATACGATCGATGATGTAATAGAATATTGCGAAAACACAGGTTCAAAGTTAAAATTTCATAAGAATATTATCGAAGGCCAAGAAATAATTGCGCACAATTATAAGATGATGCAACTTTATTCTCCGATGCTTTCGGTTCAGTCAAAAGACTTCGTTCAAAATGCAGTTGAGAATTTCGAGTGTGTTTTCAATAAGATAGAGATAATGAAAAATATGAGGGATGACGGTTTTGGGGAATTAAATTGGAAAGATCTTGAGCTTCACTTAAATAAAATCAACTCTGAGGCCTAAAATGCTTGACTTTACGGCTGGAACCGTTATACTTATAGAAACAAGATACGAGGTGATACTTGTCTGAAAAAGCAAGTTTTAGTCGCTACGGAAAATCGTTTCAAGAAGGGCTCGTTCAACTCATTTATGAGGATCGTCCTTTTGCGGATCAAATTACCGAAGTGTTAGATATAAATTTTCTGGAACTCGAATACCTCCGGGTATTTGTCGATAAGATTGTGAACTATCGTAACAGGTACAGTAAACACCCATCCGCGGAGGCAGTCATCACGATCCTCCGTACGGATCTTGATAATGAAGATGAGGTAGCACGCACACAAGTGAGAGAATACTTCGCGAGAATAATTAAGAAAGAGCTTACTGACCAAGAGTATATCAAAGAACAATCTCTTGACTTTTGCAGGAAGCAAAACCTTAAAGAAGCAATGTTGAAATCCGTTGGATTGCTGCAAACATGCTCGTTCGACGAGATCTCAAATGTCATCAATAACTCATTAAGACTTGGCTCAGACAACAACTTCGGTTATGATTATCTTGCTGATTTTGAAGAGCGCTTTATTCCAAAGTTCAGGTGCCCCGTCACAACCGGCTGGAAGGAGATGGATAGCGTTTGTGGTGGTGGCCTAGGCAAGAGCGAATTAGGAGTGGTGATAGCCCCGACAGGCGCCGGCAAAAGCATGGTGTTGGTCCACCTAGGATCGGAGGGGCTGAAAGAAGACAAGGTGGTGGTTCATTACACGATGGAACTCCAAGCTACTGTTATCGCTGGCCGTTATGATAGCTGTTTGACAGGATACCCTCTTGATGAACTGCCCAACTTCAAGAATGAAATCTATGAGATGGTTAAAAACATTGGTGGTAAGTTGATCATCAAAGAGTACCCAACAAAGTCGGCTTCAACCGCAACTATCAAAACTCATTTAACAAAACTGTTAAAGAGAGGCATAAAGCCTGATATGATAATTGTGGATTATGCTGATCTATTAAGACCTGTGGTAGTTCGCAAGGAAAAGAGGTCCGAACTGGAATCTATCTACGAAGAGCTACGCGGTATATCAACAGAGTTTCAGTGCCCGGTGTGGACTGCATCTCAAACAAACCGTTCTGGACTTAACGCAGAAGTGATCACGATGGAACAGATTTCAGAAGCATTTAATAAGTGTTTTGTTGCCGACTTCATCTTCTCAGTATCACGAAGTATTGAGGACAAACAAAACAATCTAGGAAAGATCTTCATAGCCAAGAACAGAAATGGCCCAGATGGTATGATATACGATATTTTTATGGACACATCGTGCGTGAACATTAAAATAATGCCAAAACTTACACCATCTGGCACGCCCGGACTAATACCAATGAATCCGGTTACGCTAACACCCAAGCAGCAAAAGGGTTTGCTATTGAATAAGTACGAAAAGTTTAGAAAAAGGAATTAAACACAATGAGAACAATTGAGAACATCCGCAGATTTAGATTATCAGACACTTTTATCGAGCCATATAAAACAGCTGTGGTACCATGGGGCCCAATTGGGTATATCACATATAAACGTTCTTACTCTAGACGTTTAAGTGAATTTGATCCTCAAGCAACTGGAACAGAAGAATGGCACCATACATGCCGCCGTGTGATTGAGGGAATGTTTAACGTTCAAAAGCAACATGTCGTCATGTTGGGACTTGGATGGAATGACCAAAAGGCACAAACCACAGCTAAAGATGCATTTGACCGTCTGTTCAACTTAAAGTGGACACCGCCGGGCCGCGGCCTGTGGATGATGGGCACAAAGTTTGTGGAAGAGAAAACCGGAGCAGCATTGTTTAACTGTGCCTTTCGCTCGACTAAAGAGCTAGCAACCAAGGGCGGATATCTCTTCGGTTGGATGATGGATGCATTAATGTTGGGCGTCGGTGTCGGTTTTGACACACTTGGCGCTAACACATTTACGATCAAGGAGCCAGAATACACCGGCGATACACTTGTCATTGATGACACACGAGAGGGCTGGGTAAATTCAGTTCATACTTTATTGGATGGTTTTTTCTTGGGAAACAAAGTTCCAAAGTTTGATTATTCAGCTATACGTCTTGCCGGCGCTAAGATCAATGGCTTTGGCGGAACATCCTCTGGGCCAGCGCCCCTCATCGAACTTCATGGTAGTCTGACAGAACTGTTTTCTTCCAAGATCGGTGAGCCGATCACGTCAGTAGACATTGTTGATACTGAGAATCTTATTGGAAGATGCGTTGTGTCTGGCAACGTTCGTCGTTCTGCAGCACTCGCCATGGGCACCCATGACGATAGGCGATTTCTTGAGATGAAGAATGATCAAGAGAAGCTTTATCATCATCGATGGGGTTCTAACAATTCTTTCAACGCCAAGGTTGGCATGGACTACACGTGGCATGCGGAGCAAAGCATGAACAACGGCGAGCCCGGTTATATTTGGTTGAAGAATGCTCAGACTAAGGGAAGGTTTAAAGATGATGAACGCTTCGATGACATTAATGTAGCAGGATTTAACCCCTGCTCTGAACAGCAGCTTCACGATGGTGAGTGTTGCTGTCTGGTAGAGACTTTCCCCGCCAAACATGATACATACGAGGACTATCTTAAGACACTTAAGTGTGCGTATCTTTATGGAAAAACAGTAACGCTAGTTAACACCCACTGGCCCGAAACTAATGCCATGATGCTCAAGAATCGCCGTATTGGGCTTTCACAGTCAGGTATCATACAAGCATTTAATAAGCACGGCCGGCGGACTATGCTGGAGTGGAGTAACAATGCTTATGAGCACATTCAACAGCTTGATAAAGACTATTCTGACTGGTTGTGCGTTCCTAAATCAGTGCGAACAACTTCTATCAAACCATCCGGAACGGTATCACTGTTAAATGGTTCAACACCCGGTATTCATTTTCCAGAAGATGAGTATTATATTAGACGTATTAGGTTCTCAAAAGATTCAAAATTACTTGACAGTATCAGAGAGTCGGGTTACACTATGGAAGATGACGCGTATTCTCCGAACACTATTTGTGTTGAGTTTCCTGTCAAAGAGCCATATTTTAAGAAAGGAAAGCGAGATATCTCAATGTGGGAACAGCTTGAAATTGCAGCCCAGTACCAATATTATTGGGCCGACAACGCTGTGTCTGTTACAATCACGTTCAAGGATGACGAGGCCCACCAGATCAAGAACGCCCTAGAACTTTATGAGACAAGACTTAAAGCGGTGTCGTTCTTGAGATACAAAGAAACCGGGTACAAGCAAGCCCCATATGAACCAATTACAAAGGAAGAATACGAAGTGAGAATAAAGAAAGTTAAACCAATATTGCGTATTGAAACAGAACAAGCCGGCGCAGGTACAAAATTTTGTGATGGAGAAAGCTGTGAATTTTAATCACTTAATAGAAAGAAGTGAACTTATGAAAGTATGTTATTCATCTGGACATAAAGAATGTTACTATCATCCTGTGGGCGACGGCCAGGCTACTACCGGTAACAATTACCATGTTACCATGAGGTGTAAGAATTGCGGCCGCCGAACAGAGGTTTTCATGACTGAAAAGCAACGTAGACAGCACCACAGAGTGTTACAAAACGAGGTCGGCGGTGTTTAAACCAGTTAATAGATATATTCTGATTGATATCCCGAAAAAAGGCGATCGCGCAGAGTCGCTGATTGTTTTGCCAGAGGACTACAAGCCAGAAGAAGAGAGGTTTATCGAAGTGGTTGCGGAAGCTTTTGCTGAGGATGTTAGATTTAAGATAGCTCCTCTTGCAAAGCTAGTGGTGGACCGCTCTATGATCGAGGAGATAAGTGTGGGTGGCACTATTTATAATGTCATCTTAGACAATTATGTGGTGGGGATGAACGAGTAAACAAGGTACAAATTATATGGATAAACACTTTTACAACCAAGCTTCAGCTAATAAACTTGGGTGGGAACCTTCCTGGTTTGGTGAAAAGTACTTTGATGATAAGCTAGTAAGGGCCATAAAGAAGTGGCAGAAAGAACGCGACCTTACCGGCGACGGGCTATGTGGGCCAATGACATTTCGACGGCTTTGGACAGAGCGCCAAACTAACGTAGCGGATCACAAGCCAATAGACCCAGGATACTCTAATCATATCATATACAATGGCGAGTTTCATCCGATAGAGTGGGATAAATTTATTCTATGGAGCGACCAAGACGGCCTGGAGACAAGAAAGGGAAACTACTACGACTATTCTGGGCGCCCTAAGCGCAAGATCCGGTACTTCGTAAACCATTGGGATGTCTGCCTGTCATCTAAATCAACACAGAGTATCTTGGATAGGCGAGGTATCTCAGTTCACTTCCTTATAGACAATGACGGAACAATATACCAAACTCTTGACCTCCAGCACGCCGCGTGGCATGCCGGCTCGTCTAGAACAAACCGCCCTTCTGTTGGTGTTGAGATCACAAATGCATACTATCCAAAATATCAAGAGTGGTATGTTAAAAACGGTTTTGGAGAGCGACCAATCATTGACGATGCCTGGGTCCATGGAGAAAAGTTAGATCCATTTTTGGGCTTCTATCCAAAACAGATAGAGGCCGCTAAAGCGCTCTGGAAGGCAATAAATGGCGCCACCGGGATCCCTTTTGAAACCCCCACAAGTCAGTTTGGTAAAACCTCAACAAAGTATGAACAAGATGTGGCATACGGAAGCTTTACGGGGTTTGTAAGTCACTACCATATTAGTAAAGGTAAGATAGACTGCGCCGGTCTTGATCTTCAGACACTTTTAGATGAAGCCAAATATAACATTGATATTTTTGATAGCGTAAAGAATGAATGACGAACTAAAACAAGATTTGGGAAATACAGGCGCTAGCTTCGTTGAGACAACGAAACAAATGATCTCCACTGGCCAGCACGATTACTTAGAGTTTTGGTTAAACACCGAAACGGAGTTGGTCTGTCAGTTTCAAGATATTTTGGTAAAGCATAAAGATAAACATTCTCTAGATGAGCTTATTTTTTTCAGTCTTATAATAGGTCAAACAGCTCAACAAACCATAGACGACTTACGCAAATTTGAGAAAGAGAACGAAGATAAACTTTAACTACGATAAAATTGTGATTGGTAGCTCACTTGAAGCACTGATGTTCGCCTTCAACAATAAATACCCCGTCATTTTTGCGGAAGAGAGAAGGCCGTTCAGATTTGATTACCTTGATCCTGAACTGGATTTATCCTGTCTTGGTATAGGAAAACAAAGTAATACGCTCGCATCACGCGAAGGTAACAAAGTTGTTGGGATAAAGAAAGAGACACTGTGGGAACACTTGTTGTTTCTCATGTCTATAAATGGCCAGGTACCATTATCAAACCTTGCTAACTCTTTGAGACATACCGGTGACACCATCAAGTGTGCCAACGAATATAAGAAGATAGCAGAGATATCTTTTAATGAATGTATCTATTTTGGGGACAGTACCGCCACCGGCTTTGTTCACAGAAAGGACCTTGACAATAAGAAGTATATATGTTATGATAGTATATCGTTTCACATAGGAGGGAAGCATGAACTTGACTACATTGAGACAAAGGATAATTTTGTTGGGGAGGCATGGTTTTATAGTTCCGATCGTATTGATGGAAATACTCCTATTAAAGATGCTATTGCTGTCTCATTCTTAGATAGCAAACAGTTATTAGACTTTGAATACTCGGAGACGATGGCTCGCTTTAAATTAATTCACGAGATGGAGCAGAGAGGTTTAAGAGGAAAAAAAGCCAGTGAACAAACAACGGCCGGAAATGATAAATATTACAAACATAGAACATCTAGCGGACTCCGCCAAACGCGAGAGTGCCCGATTCGACAAGAGCCACAAGCCAGCAATATCACGCTTTCGGAAGTTAGCGAGGAAGATCTGCTTAGGGGTTTACCAACGGGTTGTTTGGGATACAATAGACTTTTAAAGCACTGGGTAGAAAATGCGTCCGAAAATACATTTAGCGGGAATAATCCCGATCGCGAACCTCAAGACTGATTTTGATTTAAAGACACCAGATGTCCTGAGTCCAGTCAACAAAGGTTTTACCGCCATTCAAAAATCAGTGTTTGAGTGTGCCATGGCCGGTTGCTCTACCATCTGGATAGTGGCAAACGATGACTTGGCGCCAATAATACGAAAGATAGTCGGTGAATGGGTGTACGATCCAGTTTATTTTCATCGTCCTACGCGTTTTAGTAGTGAAGAAAGAAAAGAAATACCTATTTATTATGTGCCAATCCATCCGAAGGATCGCGATCGCCGTGATTCTTATGGGTGGTCTATTTTATATGGAGCACACTCGGCCTGGAGATGCGCGTATAATATTTCTAAGTGGTTAACCCCCGAGAAGTACTATGTATCATTCCCAATGTCGGCTTATGACATTTACAGTGTGCGAGACCACCGAAAACTAATAAAACATAAAACCAACAATCTATTCTTATGCTATGATGATAATACGATCAAAAATAACATACCAATAGCATTTACTTTTACAGGAGAAGACTTTAAACAATGCAGACGTTCGGTAAACAAACAAACAACCCGGGAGTATTTACCCCCTTTACCAGGAGACCGTTACCCTTCGAAGAAACGGCCACTGAGCGAGAGATGGAGCGCCCGCCACTTCAGCCTTCAGAAGATATTCGAGATGGTCAGCGAGACCCACGCGACCAAGATTAGCCTTGATTGGTACCACGATCTTTCAACTTTTGATGGATATCGTGAGTACCTTGGGTCGGACTATCTTATAGAGACCCCCGAAAAGGCCTTGACAGCACCACACGAATACGTTAAGTTACCATATAGCGAGGGCGAAGAAGAATGAGAAAAGCACTGCAGTGGGTATGGCACCGCATTAAACATAAACTATCACACTTTCGGCCATCAAAGCTGATGGATACACTCAAAGAACATGGCTTAGCCCTTGTCCTCATCATAGTTATCTGGGAGATCATCGAGGATGTGCTGTTTCCTGTGCTATTCATTTGGCTAGGACATAATGTGAACCCATGGTTTATTACTGGCGCACCAATAAGTTGGTTGTTGTGTCTACACCCCATCGCAGTCCCTATTATGTGGGCGGCATGGATTAAAATTAGGAGAATAAATGATTAAGTTTGTCGGGCTTCACGCCCATAGCGTTGCGGGATCGATCTTTGATGCTGTTGGATACCCACAAGAACATATGGAATTCGCATATGAAAACGGTAGTGATGCGCTAGCACTCACAGACCACGGGAACATGAACGGCCTATCGTGGCAGGTTCTGCATGCCAAGAAGATGAAGGAAGAGGGAAAGGAATTCAAGCCAATCTTTGGTGTTGAAGCATACTTTACCACGTCTGTTAAAGACTGGCGCGTAGCTTACGACGAAGCTATGGCAGACAAGAAGAAGGCGCGCTCAGCTAAGAAAGACAAGCAGTCAGGAGCAACAGCAGAAGACGAGGGCGATACAAAAGCCGCACAGCCTATTCTCAAGCGCCGCCGGCATCTAATCCTCTTAGCACAGAACCAAGTAGGGCTTAACAATTTGTACAAGTTAATATCTAAGAGTTATACAGACGAGTACTTCTATCGATACCCTCGCATGGACTATGACTTGCTTAGAGAGCACTCAGAGGGGGTCATAGCTGCCTCTGCCTGCCTAGGCGGAGTATACGCTGGCAACTACTGGGAGAACCGCGACGAGGGCCCTGAAGCCGTTCTAGAAGCAATGCGCGAAACTACAAGAGAGATGGTTTCGATCTTCGGCGATCGCTGGTATGCAGAACTCCAGTGGAACAATATTCCTGAGCAACATGAACTCAATAAGCATATTATTCAGGTTTCAAAAGAGTTTGACCTTAAGATGATCTCAACCGCAGACAGTCACTACCCAAGTCCGGAAGCTTGGAAGGACCGTGAAATGTATAAGGCGCTTGGTTGGCTTGGAAAGGGAAAACCCAAGTGGAAAACTGATACTGAGGAAGAGGAAGAGAAAAGCGTCATTCCAGAGAACACAGATGTTATTGGTTACGAGTTGTATCCAAAGAACGGTGATCAAATGTGGGAGAGCTACAAACACTATTCAGAATTGCAGGGTGAGGCATATGATGATGACTTAGTTTTGGAGAGCATTGAAGAAACATATAAGATTGCTCACGATCGTATTGAAAGCTTTATGCCAGACACAACTGTGCGCCTACCTGACTTCGTTGTACCAGAGGGCGCCACGGCCACACAAGCGTTAGTTCGTTATGCTATTGATGGGCTTAGGGAACTTGGTCTACATGCAAATGAAGAGTACACTGATCGCCTCAAGTATGAGCTTGATGTTATCGACAGTCGCGGCTTCAGCAAATACTTCCTTACCATGAAAGCCATCGTGGATGAGGCTGCAGCAGTAATGCTCGTTGGTCCTGGCCGCGGCAGTGCGTGCGGTTCGCTGGTCGCATACACCCTCAAAATCACGCAGATTGATCCCATTAAATATGCCCTTCCGTTTGAACGGTTCCTACGAGCCGACGCAACCGATTACCCTGATATTGATACAGATGTGTCTGCTCCAATGGAACTTAAGGAGATGCTCATTGAAAAATGGGGTGAAGACAGGGTAGCTCCCATTTCAAACTGGAATACACTGCAACTTAAGTCACTTATCAAGGACATCTCAAAGCTTTATGAGATTCCATTTACAGAAGTCAACACTGTAACAAGCGCTATGATGAACGAAGCCATTGGCCCAGCAAAGCAACGCCATGGCATAAGCGCTGGTGTGTATGTTCCAACTTGGGAAGAGGTTCTAGAATTCTCATCTTCATTGCGAGCTTTCTTGGCCAAACACCCAGAGGTTCAAGAACGTGTTAAAGGGTTGGTTGGACAAGTTCGTTCTTGCTCGCGGCATGCAGGTGGACTGCTTGTATCTGAGAACCTTAATGAAAACATGCCACTCATCAATAGTGGTGGTGTGCGACAATCGCCATGGTCGGAGGGGCAGAACGTCCGTCACCTTGAACCCATGGGCTTCATTAAATTCGATTTGCTTGGGCTCTCAACGCTTAAGATGATCGAGGGTTGTGTTGAGCACATCCTGCGTCGTCATCATGGTGTCTCAAACCCAACGTTTGAACAGGTCCGGAATTATTATAATACTAAACTGCATCCAGACAGACTGAATCTTGAAGACCAATCGGTTTACAAGCACGTGTTTCATAAGGGGAACTTTGCAGGAACGTTCCAGTTTACTAATGATGGCGCGCAAGAATTCTGTAAGAGTGTGCGCCCGACGAACATCGCAGAGATATCAGCAGTAACCTCTATCTTCCGTCCCGGCCCATTGTCAGCTAAGGTACACGACCAGTATATCGCAGCTAAGGACGGGATCACCGCCATCGAGTGGTACCATCCCATCTTTAAGGAGATCACAGAAGAAAGCTATGGCCACGTTATCTATCAGGAGCAGATCAGCGAGATCACTCACAGGATCGGAAAGGATATTTCCCGAGATGATGGTAACACAATCCGCAAGCTTCTTACAAAGAAGGGAACAGGGAAGGAGCATTTGCTAGTAAAGTTCCGCGAGCAATTCATCCACGGAGCTAGCGAAAAGGGAATGTCCATTAGCACAGCCGAAGAGATTTGGTTATTGATGGAGGGCTTCGCGAAGTATGGTTTCTCAAAGAACCACGCGACCGCATATAGCATTATCTCTTACCAGTGTGCCTGGCTATGGAAGAAATATCCTAGCGAGTGGGTTGCGGCATTCCTTGACAAAGAGCCGGAAGCACGCAAGGAGAAGGCTATCAACACCGCCAAAAGCCATGGCTTTGATATCGAACCTCTTGATATCAACAAATCAGGTACAGTGTGGGAGATTAGCAAAGATGGTAAGACGCTTATCCAACCGCTTACCTCCATTAAAGGACTAGGTATGTCAGCTATTGAGCAAGTGTTAGATCACCGCCCATTCATGAATGCTGAAGACCTATTATTCCGAGAAGAGGTGTCTTATAGCAAGTTCAATAAGAAAGCCTTAGACGCCCTCTGCAGAGGTGGCGCATTGGACAATCTGGTAGATGACCGCTTTACTGGCAGAAAGCATTTCTGGAGTGCGTGTGTCGTAGAGCGCCCAAAAAATCTTAAGAAGTTTTTGGAGAATTTGGAAATATACAAGCCAGAAGGCGATTTCTCCGAGGAAGAGATCATCCAATTTAAAACCGACCTAACAGGGATCTTCCCGATGAACCTTGTTATGAGCAATGACATGATCGCGAAACTAAAAGAAAAGTATATTCCACCAATTTCTGAGTTTGACCCGGATTTGGAAGTATGCTGGTTTATACCTCGCAAAGTCGTGCCTCGCAAAACAAAGAATGGAAAGACTTATTGGATCTTAGAGGTGATTGACTCTAATAACGAACTAACTAAGATAAGGTGCTGGGGAGTAAAACCCGAAAAAGATCGTATTCATGTTAACCGTCCGTATATGAGCCGGCTAGACTATAATGAACAATGGGGTTTCTCAACCAGATCTATTAAATACAACTTTCGACTATTAGGATAAGCAGTAATGAACATAATCAAGTATTTTAGTCCGCTCCTAAAAGAGCCCGAATTCATAGATGACCTACCAGTGGTTATCCGGGTTAGAAGCTTTACAGAAGCAGCCGCCAAAGAATTTAGTGTTCTGGTTGCAAAGGCCCAGAACACCGGCCAACCAGTTTTGCCAATTATCATCGATAGCTACGGCGGACAAGTATACAGCCTAATGTCCATGATATCAGATATTAAGCATTCAAAGATCCCGGTGGCCACCATCGTACAGGGTAAAGCCATGTCATGTGGAGCGATCTTATTTAGCTTCGGCACTGAAGGGCGTAGATACATGGACCCGGATTCAACGGTAATGATTCATGATGTCAGTTCTATGGCCTGGGGCAAAGTAGAAGAGATTAAAGTAAGTGCAGATGAGACTGATCGTCTCAACAAGAAGATCTATACAATGATGGCAGAGAACTGTGGTCACCATAAGGACTACTTCCTCGATATTGTCCATGAGAAGGGCCACGCTGACTGGTTCATAGAGGCCGACGAATGCAAGAAGCATAACCTCGCAAACCATCTATTTATTCCAGAACTTAAGATCAAGGTAAGTGTTGACTTTGACTTCGGTTAAGGAGAGCATACCATGGCGGTTAGCACAAAAATTAGATGGAAGCGTTATATTAACGAACTTCGGTTTATAAATGAAGAGCTTGACTTCGTAAAAGAGATCAATAAGGCGTCTTCCCGCGAGTTTCAAGCACACTATGAAGACTATTGTGTTAAAAATGAGCTTGACCTTGCTGGGTTAAACAAAGAGCACAGCGCCAAGCTTGATAAATTATATCAAGGTAAGGGCACACCCGAGGACAGCCAGCAGGATCCCGAGCTTGATGCCTACACTGATGGATCTCTCGTAATTCATAGCGCTCCCCCCGAACAGCAGTTAAATAGCAGCGATGGCGAGGTATATCCGCAACAGTTAGGTGACTACCAAATGTCGAAAGATGAAATGGAGATCCATGAGGCGTTTAATAAAGTGTTTAGAAAAATAGCGTTACTGATTCACCCGGATAAATTGGACAAGAGCTTGACAGACGAGGAAAGAGATGTTAAGTTAAATATGTTCAAGGAAGCTAGGACAGCGTTGGAAGAACATAGATACTTTATTATTTTAGATATAGCAGAGAAGTTTAATATCACAACCCCCAAGAACTATAAACAGCAAATTCGCTGGATGAAGAAAGAGACGGACACATTGGCCCAAAAACTTGCAAAAGAGAAGAACACTTACAACTACATCTTCTCAGAATGTGAAGGCGCCACTGAGAAGGACGATATCGTGAAGCGGTTTATGTCTCAGTTATTCGGTCCCCAAATTTTTAACAAATAGCACTTGACATTACCCCCCCGGGTTGTTATAATATAAGTGTAAACAAAGCCAAACCCATAAGGAGGGAAAATGGCACCACCAAAAGACGAGAAAAAGCAATACGTTAAGGAGTACATTCGCTCATTGGCAGCAATTGAGGAATGCATAGAACCCTATCAGGAACAAAAGCGCGAACTGCGCACAGAGTTCCGAGAGAACGGATGGCTCGGCACGGATGAGATCCGGGCAGCAGTAAAGGCATATCGTCTTTACAAGGGCAAATTCAACATCGATGAGGTTGTTGACAACTTTAACGCTATTTCGGGAGGATCCAGTGAGTAATTGTATTACTAAAGATAGAGTAGCCCGGGCCCCTGGTGATGAAACCAGACTGAAGATTGATGTGCTAGCCCCGGCACCCTTAACTGCTTCTGAATTCTCAATAAGAATGGAGGATTTACCCATAGACACACCGTCTTTGATTAATCGTGACACCGAAGAGAAGTTTTTGAAGAAGATTTTGAAAAGCCGCGGCGGATTTGATGGCGGCATCTGGCAGCCCCCTCGCGCAGGCCGAGTCAAGTCAACGGGAGAGGTATACATTTTTGATGGAGACCACTCAAAGCACCTCTTTATATTGGCGAATCCAGACGCCACGACCATGCCAGTACAGGTTATTGATGTGGAAAGCAAGAGGGATATCCATAGACTTTTTGTACAAACGAACAACACGTGTAAGACCCCAATTAGTTCAGAGCAGATTTTTGTGCACAACGTTCACGCCGGCGATCTTTCTGTAGTTAAATACGAAGATGCATGTACAGTGGCAGGCTTAAAGGTTTATTGTAGCAACGAGCCCGGAGGATTAGTGGGTGATTCGAATGGAACTGAAATAAAATTTGGAGATTTGAAAGTTGCATTTCACAGTGCCACCGACATGGATATTCTGCTGGAGGCGAAAGAGCTTATAATGAAGTGTATTAATCCACTCGGCACTAAAAACTTGTTGCCCGGACCAATGTTTCGAAGTTTGTGTATTTTATTTTCTGCTTATCCAAACTTGCGGTTGCAAAACGAATGTGGGTTAGAGTTTGAGAATTTTTTCTTGGAGTCTGTAGGAAATAAAACCCCTGAAAGATTTGGTAAAATTGTTGAAAGAGATTGTCGTAGTGGATTTGCAAAATCTTACCGTATGGCCGCGGGCCTCATTCAAGAGATAAGTGATTATCAGAAGGATAGCCCAGGAACATTTAAAGCTGTTTCTAAAGGCGCCCAAAGTAGAATTATGATGTCAGATCTTAAGCGCTACGGTGATAAGAAGAGGGGTCTCCAAGGAAATCGCTCGAAGAAGAAAGGAAGTGGCACTTGAACATTCAATACGCGCCAGCCGTCACAATTAGCGATAGAAGCGACGGAGGTAAGCTACAGTGAATAGGAAGCAGCGCCGAAAAATGGTTGAAATGACGATCAGTTTTTGCCCAGATCATGGGTCATATAATAAGGAAAATTTGTGCCCCTGCTATGACCCCGGCGGCCCATTAGCTGATCAACGCAAAGTTTATGGTACCAAACCTTGGTCCAAAAAACTAAAATTTGAACCACTCAGTAACGCTTCTGGTGAGCAAATTGGCTTCTGTCCCATCCACGGAGAAGCAATAATCAACGATAGGGGGGTCTTTCAATGTGGATGCTTTGATGAGAATGGCAACAAGATTGTACATTTGACCGATAACCCAAACGAAAAAGAAGAATTTTAAAAATGAATAAATCAACACAAAAGACAATGTTTAGCTCTGCCACCGGTAACTGGTCAACCCCGCAAGACTTTTATGATAAGTTAAACTGGCGCTTCGGACCATTTGATCTGGACCCCTGCGCTAGCACCCACAATACTAAGTGTGCAAACTTCTTCACAGAAGTAGAGGACGGCTTAGGAAAGGATTGGGAAGGATTCACATGCTTTATCAACCCCCCATATGGAAGAGGCATTGACAAGTGGATTGAAAAGGGATATCGCGAGTCGCTTAAGCGCCACACAAAGGTGGTTATGCTTATCCCGGCAAGAACAGACACTAAATATTGGCATAAATATGTTATGTTAGCGTCAGAGCTATATTTCGTCAAGGGCCGCTTAAAGTTTGGAGATAGCACAAACAGTGCGCCATTCCCATCAGCAGTGGTGGTATTTGATGGCGAAAGCAAGCAACAAGTCTTCGGCGCAATGAACCGATAAATAACCCAACAATAAAAAAGGAAAGAACAACAATGGCTAAAGAAACATCAGAAGCAGCAATTTTACAATTACGAGCTAAAGCTCTCGAAGTATATGGTATTATTAAGGATACCCTTGCAAAACCAGCAGAGGACGGTGATGCTGATAAGATCGCTGTTCAGGCGCTTAAGCTAGCGCAATTTGAAGGCGGTATGCTGACACTCCAACAGTACTTCACATCGGCGACAGCAGAC
>TARA_R110000787_G_scaffold127867_2_pt1 | contig 16734 bp, 13 predicted proteins | sample TARA_R110000787 | Tara Oceans TARA_R110000787 (sample SAMEA4397920) | marine metagenome | biome: Polar Biome; feature: [DCM] deep chlorophyll maximum layer (ENVO:01000326); material: water (ENVO:00002006), including particulate matter (ENVO:01000060) such as... | depth 35 m
AGATGTTCATAAGGTGGTGGTAGATAGCGCAGTGATCCGGGGCGAGTCTGAGCCATTGCTGGTCTATAAAAACTCTGAAAAAGCCAAAGTGGCGAGTGATGATGCCTGAAACAAGAGGGTCCTAACGGACCCTTTTTTGTGGAGTGCTTGTTTTTCCTGTGGACAGGCCCCACATTCTAATGTCAGTGCTTTAATGAATGATCGGTAACTCGAAGAGAGGCTTAGAATGGCTCAGGACATAGATCAGAATACGCTGTTAACACAACTGCCTATGCTACCACTGCGGGATGTTGTCGTGTTTCCCCAGATGGTTATTCCATTATTCGTCGGTCGGGATCGCTCTATTCTCGCTCTCGATGAAGTAATGGCGCAAAACAAGAAAATTGTACTGGTTGCTCAGAAAGATGCCGGTTGCGACGATCCCGGTCCGGCAGACGTTTATGACGTCGGGACACTGGCAACGGTGTTGCAGATGCTTAAGCTACCCGATGGCACGGTCAAAGTGCTCGTTGAAGGAGCAGAACGGGTAAACATCGATGCGGTGACCGAAACAAAAGGGTTTTATTCTGCTGATTACTCCGTCATAACTACTGCGGAAATCCCCGTCGGGCAGTCGAGTGCGCTCATCCGAGTGCTAGCTACGCAGTTTGAAAAGTATGTCGGATCAAGTAAGAAAATACCATCCGAAGTAATCACCACTGTCGCTGGCATCGATAAGGCAGGGCGGTTGGCTGATACCATCGCCACCCATATGTTATTAAGCCTGGAACAAAAACAGGAAATTCTTGAAGTAGCAGACGAGCAGGAGCGAGTGGAGAAGTTACTGCTATTGATGGAAGCGGAATTAGATGTTGTTGACGTGGAGCAGAAGATTCGTGGACGTGTAAAAAAGCAAATGGAGAAAAGCCAGCGCGAGTACTATCTCAATGAACAGATGAAGGCTATCCAGAAGGAGCTGGGCGACCTGGAGGATGTGCCGAGTGAAATGGAGCAACTCGAAGGCAAGATAGCCGGGTCGGGCATGCCAAAACTCGCGCTCGATAAGGCCAGGGCGGAATTAAATAAGCTGAAAATGATGTCGCCGATGTCAGCGGAGGCGTCGGTATTACGTAGCTATCTTGACTGGATGGTTAATGTCCCCTGGAAAAAACGCTCAAAAGTTCGCCATGATCTTATTCGTGCGGAACGTATTCTCAATGAGGATCATTACGGTCTTGACGAGGTAAAAGAGCGGATTCTGGAGTTTTTGGCCGTTCAGCAACGGGTTAAAAAACTTAAAGGGCCGGTACTTTGTCTAGTGGGGCCGCCAGGTGTTGGCAAAACCTCCCTGGGTGAGTCTATTGCACGCGCCACCGGTCGGAAGTTTGCGCGCATGTCCGTGGGCGGCGTGCGCGACGAAGCGGAGATAAGGGGGCATAGACGTACATATATTGGTTCTTTGCCCGGAAAGCTGTTGCAAAAAATTGCGAAAGCTGGTGTTAAAAACCCGCTGTTCCTGCTTGACGAAATTGACAAGATGGGCATGGATCACCGCGGTGATCCAGCCTCCGCATTGTTGGAAGTTCTCGATCCAGAACAAAATAACACGTTTAATGATCACTACCTGGAGGTTGATTATGATCTCTCTGAGGTAATGTTTATTTGCACTTCTAACTCCATGAACATTCCTGGTCCGCTGCTTGATCGCATGGAAGTTATTCGAATCCCCGGTTACACCGAGGACGAAAAAGTCAATATTGCTGAAAAATATCTATTGCCGAAACAGCTTCGTGCCAATGGGCTCAGGGAAAACGAGCTGCGCGTCGATGAGTCAGCGGTCAGAGATATCGTTCGATATTACACCAGGGAAGCCGGGGTGCGTGGCCTCGAACGGGAGATTGCCAAAATTTGTCGAAAAGTAGTTACGCAACATGTCAAGAGCAGCGGTGAGCAAACTGTGGCCGTGGGCGGTGGTCAACTCGAAGCTATGCTCGGTGTATATAAGTTCGATTATGGCCGTGCAGAGGATCAAAATCGGGTTGGGCAAGTGATCGGTTTAGCCTGGACTTCTGTCGGTGGAGAGCTATTGACGATCGAGGCTTCGGCTGTTCCTGGCAAAGGCAATATCATCAAGACCGGTTCCCTGGGCGATATTATGCAGGAGTCTATACAGGCAGCGTTAACTGTTGTTCGAGGGCGGTCGCAGTCGCTGGGAATTCAGAGAGATTTCCATCAGAATTTCGATCTTCATATCCATGTGCCCGAAGGCGCCACGCCAAAAGATGGACCCAGTGCTGGCGTAGCCATGTGTACTGCTTTGGTATCCGTCCTGTCCCAGATACCGGTGCGAGCAGAAGTCGCCATGACCGGCGAGATTACGTTGCGGGGTGAGGTGCTTAAAATTGGTGGTTTGAAAGAAAAGTTACTCGCGGCTCACCGCGGGGGTATTAAAAAGGTGATTATTCCAAAGGATAACGAGCGTGATCTTAAAGAGATCCCTGATAACATTAAGGCGGCGCTGGAAATCTACCCCGTCAAGTGGATCGATCAAGTCCTGGAGATCGCCCTCCAGGATATGCCCGTTCCGCTATCGGATGAAGACTATAAAAAATCTTCGGCAGGTGGTGGACTGGAAGATAAAAGCGATAACGGTACGCCATCCAGGATCAGTACCCATTGATGTTTAAAGGAACTCGCTTGACCGGCCAACCACGTGTTGGTATAAAGTGCCGAGTTCGGCGAGCTCTATGGTTTGAGTTAATTTTTGGCCACTTTAGCCACTAAGGTTGTTTAGTTGGCCGTTGGTCTTTTCTTGGGAACGAAAATAAAAGGGGTTTAATGTGAACAAATCTGAACTGATTGACGCGATTGCTGACGCTGCGGATATCTCCAAATCTTCTGCAGGCAGAGCCCTCGACGCAGCAGTTGCCGCAGTTACCGGATCGTTGAAAAAAGGTGACCCGGTCTCATTGGTTGGGTTCGGCACATTCGCAGTCAAGCATCGCCCGGCGAGGAAAGGACGGAACCCTCGCACCGGTGATGAAATCAGCATTGCTGCGGCGACAGTTCCCGGATTTAAACCTGGTAAGGCATTGAAAGACGCAGTTAATTAGCAGAAATTTTTCTGCTACGGCTGCGGATGAAGGCGCATTTTAATGCGCCTTCATCAGTTTTGAATACATGGTTAGATGTTAAGGGTCTGTAATGCTCCAGAATTTTCGCGACAACTTGAAGGGGACCGCCATTTTTATAGTGGTGTTGATATCTATACCATTTGCGCTAGTTGGTATCGATCAGGTTTTTCAGGGAGGTGGTGCGGCGAAGGCCGAATTAACCGTCAATGGCGAAAATGTCGCCAAGCTTGAAGTGGATCGTGCCCTGCTATCGTATAAACAGCGACTGATTGATCAGTATGCGGATTTGAATCCTGCGCTGCTGGCTGACGATATGCTAAGAGAACCTGTTCGCCAGCAACTGATCCGGGAAAAGGTGATCGCCCAGCATGCCAGGGATGAGGGCATGGGTGTGGCGCCAACCACGCTTTCGAAGCTACTCAAAAATGTAGAGGCTTTTCAGGTAGATGGTCGTTTTGATCGAGATGTATTTGAATATAGTCTTCGTCAGGTCGGGCACACACAGCGCACCTATTATGACTCGTTAAGGGATGGCGTGCTAATTTCCCAGGTAGTTTCGGGTGTAATGGGGACCGGGTTGGTGACTGCGACGGACCTTGAGCTAGCAGCAGAACTTATTGAGCAAAAAAGAGATTACTATTATCTGACCATTCCGATTGCCGACGTGCTGGAAACCGTAGTGGTGGACGATTCGCAAATCAGTGACTATTACGCCAAGAACCATGAAGAGTTCGAGACCGAGGAGCAGGTTGTTGTCGACTATCTGGACCTCGACAGCGACGACTTAGTAGTGGAAGTTGATGTCGATGACGCATTGATACGGGAGCAATTTGATGCCGAGTTAAGTGAGCTTGCGCAATCGTCCCGCAGTCATATCGAGCATATTCTTTTTTCGGGGGGCAAAGAAACAAACGAGAAACGAATATCTGAAGTGCAGAGCAATTTAAAGCAGGGCAAATCGTTCGCTGAAATGGCACTGCAATATAGTGATGACGCCGGCAGTGCAGGCCAGGGTGGTGACCTCGGTTATATTGATCCAGAGGCATTTCCCGAGTCATTTAAAGATGCGGTGGACGGTCTTGCAGTTGGCGAAATCTCAGGACCTGTTGAAACCGAGAGTGGTGTCCACCTGATCCGTTTGGTGGCCAGGGATGCCGAAAAAAAAATAACGTTTGAAGAAGAAAGTCCTCGTATCAGGAGGCAGTTGCAGCGGCAGCTGGCGGAGCAATTGGTAGTCGAAAAAGTGGATCGAATGCGGGAGCTTGCATTCAACGTCGAGTCGCTGTCAGAGGTTGGTAAGGAGTTGAACCTACCTGTAAAAACGTCGCAACCATTTGCTCGTTCTGGTGGCGAGGGCATTGCTGCGTTTCCGGGTGTAGTGACGGCAGCCTTCGAAGACGACGTTCTCAAAGAAGGTCACGCAAGCGAAGTCATAGAACTAAGTCCAACTAAATTTATGGTTGTCAAGTTGAAGGAGTTTTTGCCGGTCAAAACGTTGGCTTTGGCAGCGGTGAAGGCTGATATAGAAGTAAAGCTTCGTAACCAGGCTGCCCAGCAGATTGTTGCAACAAAAGGTGCTGGGATACTTGATGAATTACGGGTTAATCCAGCTTTCGAGGAGCTCGCCAGGCGCCATAACCTGAGTTGGCAGGTGAGTATTGATAGTAAGCGATTTGGCGGTAATTTGGATCCGGAAATACGAGATCAGGCGTTCGCTCTTCCAGCCAGTACGAAATTACCCAGGACGAGTGGATTTACTGCTAGAAATGGCGATTTTGTAGTGCTATCACTGACCCGAGTGGTGCCAGGCGAACTTGATAAGTTACCGGTTGAGCAGCGGGATAATTTGCGGACGTCGCTTCGCAAAGCTTTGGCCCAGCGAGAGTATCAGGCGTATGAACAAAGCCTTGTGGCGAGCGCGGATGTTGAAGTCGCTAATCAGGATGTTGAAGTCGCAAATTAGACAGGAAGCAAGGCGGGTAAAGTGACAGATTTTGACGTGGTGTTATTTTGACCTGGTATTAACGAGCGCTGTTTTTTGCAAACTGTTCCACTTCGCGGTGTCTCTGATTGAGATATTGAACTACTCGGCAGAGAATCTCATAGTCCTGCACTGTTGGGCTGCTATAGAGCTGCGGTTAGCCAGCTTCAGGCTCGCGGGCCATGATGATCAATCTTTGTCCCGGTTTCAGTGTCGTGGAGTTAGGTAGTTGATTCCAAGTGGCAATATCTTTAACGGTTACGTGATGTTTTGTTGCGATACCCCACAACGTATCGCCATTGACCACGTCATAAGTGATCGCTTGATCAGTTAAGGCGGTGTGCCGTGTCTCGGTATCTGCGTGCCCAACAGGAATTTTTAGTATCTGGCTGTCGGTTATTCTACTTGAGGTCAGGTTGTTAGCGCGGGCCATCATCTCCATAGAAATCTGATAGCGCTGGGCAATCTCGCCGAGAGTGTCTCCCGGTTGAACGATGTACTCGTGAGTCGGTGTTAGCCAATTGGCCTCGGGCGTGATCTTCAGTCCCATTTTAAATCCATCCACGGCATCGGACGGCAGAAGAATTTCATAGGGTCCCGATGGTGGTGTCAACCTGCGCTGAAAACCGGGATTGAGCTGATACAGCATATCGACATCTATATCCGCCAATGCGGCGGCTTGCTCGAGATCAATTTGTTGATTCAGGGTGACGGTGTCAAAGTTAACCTCTCGTTCCATGATGGGCAAGTTGAGGCCGTGACTCGCTGGATCTGCCACTACTCTGGTTAGGGCGAGGAACTGTGGCACATAGGCCCGAGTTTCTGGGGATAGATCCAGTGACCAGTAGTCCACCGGCAGACCTCGGTCGCGGTTTCTGTCGATAGCCCTGCTCAAAGTACCTTCGCCACCATTGTACGCGGCGAGGGCAAGCAACCAGTCTTCGTCAAAGCGTTTGTACAGATAATCTAGATACTCGAGAGCAGCAGCCGTAGACGTGACGACGTCTTTACGCCCTTCATACCACCAGTTACGTCCAAGGCCGAAATGATCTGCGGTCGAGGGAATAAATTGCCAAAGACCTGCCGCGCCGCTCGACGAATAGGCGAAAGGGTCGTAAGCGCTTTCAATAAAGGGTAGGAGAGCTAACTCGAGTGGCAGTTCTTTTTCTTTTAATTGTTCGGCGATGTAGGGCATGTACAACGGTGCGCGTTCCATAACCCTGTCGAAATAGCGTTGATTGTTGGCGTACTGATCAATGTATTTGTCAACTCTGGAGTTGGACTCATCCGCTACAAAGGCCTGACTGGTGGTTAGCTCAACCAGTAAGTCGTCAGGCTGATCCCTGGTCGGCCGATCTTTGCCGCTTGCGACGATACTTTGATTGCTTTTTACGGCGAGCGTGCTACGGCCCGTTGTGATCAGTTTCGCTGCCGGGATTGGACTCTGTACGCTGGATAACGATCCAGGGGGAGCAGCAACAGTGCTACGTCCCTGATAGGGTTGCATCATGCAGCCCGCGACGATGGCTACCAGGCCAGCAGGCAGCAAAAGTTTAACTCTCACAGGGATCAAAGCTCAGTCAATTTGGAACTGTAATCGGGACGTGGCTCACCGGGGATGAGTGGGTGCTTATCATCGGTAATTTTTTACATGACACAATATCTTCCTCGGATTGAGCAGCACCTTGCTTCGGGACTGGTACAATTGGTCGGTTAGACGTTCTTTATATAACTTAAATATCCCGCGGAACTTCATGAAAACTGCGGACTAGTATTCAAAGGGACGAGTCTAAGTCAAGGTCGGTAGCTTCCCAAGCGCCGACTCCGCATAATATGTCGAGTTGGGACTCAAGTCACTAAAAAACGTGTCATTGCATACGTCGTAAAACGGGAGTTGCGTTGTCGATATTTGGATGTAAAGGACTAACCGCGATACGGACAAGGTTTCGAGTGTCGAGCCTGGCGCTCAACCAGCGCGATCTCGCAACGTGGCTCGCGACCCCTGCAGGAGAGAGCTTGTTTCGTCACGAACAGGCAGTTTGCGCAGATGAAGTCTTCAGGGTATCCGGTTACAGGGCTCTTCAGCTGGGTATTTCCCCTGGCCACAGTTTACTGGCCAGTGTGCAGCAACGGCATAAGTTCGTGTTGGCGCCATTATTCGATCAAAGCGCGAGCTGTATTTGTGACTATACGGCGATGCCCCTGCCTTCGAACGCCCTGGATGTGGTTGTTCTGCACCATGCACTGGAGTTTTCACCAAACCCTCATCAGTTACTGAATGAGGTCGCCCGTGTTGTAACCGCTGGAGGGCACGTCATTATTGTTGTTTTCAACCCGTTTAGTCTGTTCGGTTTGTTTAAGTGGGGAGCCGTGTTTTCCAGCCGAGCGATATGGCGACACCATAGTTTGCGCATGGCAAGACTGGCAGACTGGTTACAGTTGCTTGGTTTTCAGATTACCGCCACGCGGCGTGGGCAGCGTGGCCAGAAAATTTACGCTAACGGAGATGACGGCACCAGGAGAACGCAACTGTATACCTGGTTGGGAAGCTGGATCGGGGCAGGAGCATTTTATGTGGTCATCGCACGTAAACAGGTCGCACCGCTGACGCCACTTAAACATGTACCCTGGCCTTCAGTAAAAGTAGCAGCGCTCGGGGGCCTTAAATCGATCGGCAAAAGCGATCGTCATCAACTAAATGGCCGATAAAATGAAGTACGTAGAAATATTTACTGATGGTGCCTGTCGAGGTAACCCCGGGCCGGGTGGCTGGGGAGCGCTGGTTAGATACGGCGATACCGAAAAAACGATGCACGGTGGTGAAGTCGAAACCACCAATAACCGCATGGAATTGACCGCAGCTATAGAAGCGTTGATGGCGCTTAAGGAGCCCTGTCATGTTGATCTCACTTCTGATTCTGAATATGTGCGCAAGGGGATCACGGAGTGGTTACCCAACTGGAAAAAACGCGGCTGGAAAACTGCTGCCAGAAAGCCCGTTAAGAACATGGACCTCTGGCAGAAGTTAGATACGGCTGCCACACGTCATCAGATAAACTGGCACTGGGTGAAAGGCCACAGCGGCCACAGGGAAAATGAAATTGCTGATAGCCTGGCTAATATTGGTGTTGACCAGGTGTTGGAGTCCTTATGAGACAAATTGTTTTAGACACAGAAACGACGGGCCTGGAGTGGAGCCAGGACCACCGGATAATCGAGATTGGCTGCGTTGAGCTTGTTAATAGGCGTCTTACCGGAAGGCATTTCCATCGCTATATCAATCCTGAGCGGGATATCGATGTCGGCGCCATGGAGGTTCACGGCATTACTCAGGAAGATCTGGATGACAAACCGGTATTCAAGAGTATCGCCAGTGATTTCATTGACTTTATCGACGGAGCCGAATTAATTATCCACAATGCCCCGTTTGATATTGGTTTTATAAACTACGAATTGTCAAGAATGAGTCGAGAGGACCTCTCTTTAGACAGGCAGAACAATGTGATTGACACACTGATTCTGGCCCGTCAACTCCATCCAGGACAGCGTAATAGTCTTGACGCACTTTGTCGGCGTTATGGTGTTGATAACTCTCAGCGAACCCTGCACGGCGCGCTACTGGACGCAGAGATACTGGCCGACGTGTATTTGTTGATGACAGGGGGGCAGGCAAGCCTGAGTCTCGGTGGGGATGAGGCCCGCCAGACGTTGATCGGTTCGAGTGGTGAAGTCAAACGTATCAGGGGAGCGAGACAACCGCTAAAGGTTGTTTACGCTGATGCAAGTGAGCTTGAACGACATGCAAAAAAAATAATTGCCATTGAAGCCATCAGCGGGCAGCCAGGTCTCTGGCCGGTTGTCTCTACAGGGGAAAAATAATCTTGTGCCTGTTATAAAAACAGCACGACGCAAAATAAGCCGACGACGCTAAGTACAATCGTATAGGGCAGGGCCATGACAACCATTCTTCCGTAGGATAACCTCAATAGTGGCGCCACCGCTGACGTCAATAAGAACAAAAATGCTGCCTGACCATTGGGTGTGGCGACACTGGGCAAGTTGGTTCCGGTATTGATGGCGACTGCCAGGTGATTAAAGTGTTGCCGGGTTATGTCTCCGGCCAGATAAGCTGCTTTTACTTCGTTGATGTATACGGTGGCGACAAAAACGTTGTCACTGATCATCGACAAAACACCGTTCGCAAGAAAAAACATGCCCGGTTGAAGCTCCACATCCATCGCCAGTACAGCGTTGATGATTGGTGAGAACAGATGCTGTTCGTGAATGACCGCCACGATGGCAAAAAATACGACTAACAGGGCAGTGAACGGCAGCGCTTCCTGGAAGGCATGGCCTATCTGGTGTTCTTCGACGACACCGTTAAACGCGGTCAATAGAACGATAACCAGCAGCCCGATAAGCCCGACCGCAGCCAGGTGGAATGCCAGCCCGAGGATCAGGATAACAGCAACTGCCGCCTGTACAACAAGCGCCACTTTTTCGGTGACAGGGCGTTTCGCCGCTTCCTGTGCGCTGAAATCTTCCAGTACGGCTCGTACTTCGTCGGGAAGGAGTTCACCATAGCCAAATAACCCTGTCTTTTCGAGCAGATAACAGGTCAATAAACCTGCGGCCAGAACAGGCATGGTGACCGGCGCCATGACCAGGAAAAACTCGATAAACGTCCACCCGGCCTTCTCCGCTATCAACAGGTTTTGGGGTTCCCCGACCAGCGTCGTGACGCCGCCCAGTGCGGTACCGACCGCCCCATGCATGACCAAACTTCGCAAAAAAGCCCGGAATTTATCCAGATGTTCTCGGTGGTACTCATGCAGGTGTTCGTCGCTGTTGTGATCATGATGCTCCTGGGTGATTTTAGCGCCGGAGGCGACCTTGTGGTACACCGTGTAAAAACCCATTGCAACGGTTATCAGCACCGCAGTGACCGTTAGGGCATCGAGGAATGCAGAAAGAAAAGCGCCCATAAAACAGAATAAAAAAGACAGTAGCGGTTTCGAACGAATGCCTAAAAGGATTTTGGTAAACGTGAATAACAGCAGAGTACGCATAAAATAAATGCCTGCCACCATAAACATGAGTAGCAAAATAACCTCGAAATTGCCTACCGTCTCGTCATACACAGCTTCGGGTTTGGCCATACCCAGCACAATCGCTTCTACGGCCAGCAAGCCACCGGGTTGCAAGGGATAACAGCGTAAAGCCAGTGCCAGCGTAAAGATGAATTCGGCGATCAAAAGCCAGCCGGTTATGAAAGGCCCTGCAATTACCAGCGAAATGGGGTTAAACACAAGGAATCCGATAACAGACCATTTGTACCAGTTAGGCGAATTGCCAAGAAAATTGCGACTGAGAGCATGAACAATGGGTTGAGCCATAAGATTGTGTCCGTCAACAGGTATTTTGGTGCCTCAGCGTACTTCTAGGTGTCGGCTACCAACTGAAATCAAAGCGCTGTATTATATAGGAATAGGTTCATTTTCGTAGGGGAACTACTTGATTTGTAAGTTTTTTCGTAAGATTAAATGAGTGAGGCCGAGATTGGTGCATGGACAAGCTGAATAATTACGCTGTAGACCTGCTGGACAAGGAGCTTAAGTTTTCCCTGGAGGCCGCCCTGGATATGGCCGAGCAGCTTGACGAGGCCAATCTGGAGCCGCTGTACGATGCTATAAAGCAGATTCGCGGGGCCTGTGTTATTGCTGGGCTTGACGGTTTGGGACGCCTGATCGACGAAATGGTTCTCTCGTTAGCTGCTGCTGTGCAGCAGGGTGACTCGACTGATCTGAACGCGTTTGGAGTCCTGCTGGTCAGTACGTTGATGGCAGCGACCGGGTATGCGGATATTGTAGTCAGTGCCAAGCGAGAAAATGTTTGCGTTTTGTTACCGGAAATGACGGCGTTGCGGCGATGGCGCGGAGAGCCGCCATTGTACGAATTCCACGTGTTAAACGGCGTTTCATGGCCTGTTTTTGGTAAGGAGATTGCCTCCAACCCTCTGGCGGGTGAACAACGTGAGGATGTGAAACGACTCTGGCATCTTTACCAGTTTGGACTGCTGGATATTATCCGAGACAACAACAGAAACAAGGCCTTCATCATTCTTTATCGTGTTGCACTACGGCTCCAAAATATAGCCATGCTGGCGATAGAAAAGGATTATTGGTGGGTTATTGGTGTAGTGATAAGGGCATTCGCTGAAAACCGGCTGGATTTACAGGTCGAGCGAGTGCGCTTACTTTCCGCGGTAGAAAAACAATTACGCCTGTTGGCGGCAGACAACGTTGACCAGGGGCGTAATCCTTATCCCGAAGGTTTGTGGCGCGCGTTTGTTAGTCTTACGGCACTGCTTGAGGCCAGGGATGATGATGATCAACAGCGTAGAGACCACGTGGGAATCCCCAGACTCGACTTTACTGAGCAAGATGTTAGCGCGATACGCAAGACCATATCGGGCGAAGCGGTGGATAGCGGCCAGGAATTGTTCAGCACACTGGCTGAAATGATATCGAGCGCTCGCGCTTTGCTCGATGTTACGCAAAGTGAAGAGGGCCACAGCGCTACGGGACTAGTGGCTGAACTGCACCGGGCGTTTGATGCCATTGAAACGCTGTGGGAGGAGGCTGGATTCAGCGGTCTTGCGCGTCGTTTCAGGCAATTTAGCGCCCGCTTACAGTCAAACAGGCCGAATAGCGAGTTACCTCCGGAAATGATTGTGGAATTCATTGATGCCATATTGCAGGCCGAGTGTGCGCTAGTCGATTTTCAACACGTTCGACCATCAAAACAGGCTGCCCAGGCATGGGAAAGGCAGCCTTTGACCCAGGTGTTACAGACCAGCCTCCTCAAGACGGCTGAACTAGCGGTCATGAATGAATCGGGGGTTCACCTTGGTGAAATCAAGGAGATGATTGATAACGTCGCTTCGGGATATGCTGCGGCAGAAATCGTGCCAACGCTTGAGTCGGCGTTCAATACTATCTGCGGTAGTGCGCGTGTTATGGGGTTAAATCGCTTTGCGGAGCTCGCTTCTAGAAGCCTGACGTTTGTCAAGAATACACTCCAGTCGAGCACTGTCGATCAGCAGATAGAGAATTACTGGGAAGTATTTGCGGATTGTGTTGCCTGCCTCGAATACTACATCGACAACTGCAAAGTGGGTGGCCGTGCTGACGAAGCGTCACTCGACATCGCTAACGAATGCCTTACTTCGCTCGGTGTTTAGTACTGCGGTATCCCGTGTTTCTTCCAATATGATAACTGGAGAAGTGGCTAAATTACTTGTCTGTTAGGCATTGGAAAAGGTAACAAGTAGATAGGCAGCAGAGCGCGAGTATGCCGATGCTGTTAGCCACGAGAGATGGCGCCTGTCGAGGAGTGGGGATCAAATGAAATGCAGAACCTAAATATCCCTGCGCTGATTTTTATCGGTCTTGGCGCGATCGTGTGTTTGTCCGCGTTTCGTCTATTGTGGAAATATAAATTACTCGGCCGCTTCGGCCTGTTGCTGATCTGCGTTGCCTTAACAGGTAGTGGGGTAATTTTTGTGATGGCTGGTTTGGACTTGCTTGAGTACCGTCCCATCCCCGATGGTGCGCCAGTAGCCATTGTGACTTTGAGTCGCGGATCAGGAAACCAGTTTGTAGCCCGTATCAGCGATAATACGGGAGTCGAATCCGGCGAGAAGTTGACGGGTGAGCATTGGCAGATCGGCGCCCGTGTATTTAGGTTGAACAGGCAGGTTATTGGTCTTGAGATGATGCCTATGGTGAGACTGGAATACCTGAGAGGACTTACGCTGTCCTCCGCTGGCGAGACCCTGGGTATTGCCAGTGCGGATCGATCTTTGCGCAGATCAAGGAATCGACTTGACGTGTGGCCGTTGCTAAAAAAGATTCCCGGTTTGGATCGTTTAATTTTTATGCAGACAAACACAACGTTTAAACAACCGGTGGAGGACAACGCAACTTATCTGCTAAATCTTACTAATTTTGGTTTGGTGATAGAGCGTCGCCGGGCGGATACCAGAGCGAGTGATACCATAGACAGCAGCATGTAAAAGCAAAGGAGTAATTAATTGGATCTTTTAGGCGAATATGGTTTGTTTCTGGCAAAGATAATAACAGTGTTAGCCGGAATAGCTGTGGCGGTTGCACTAATCGCTAACGGTGCGAAAGCGAAGTCGAAAGACCGTGGGCATCTGGAGATAAACTCTCTTAACGAAACTCTCAGGAAGGCCTCTAGCGTTTTTGCCGAAGCGCTGTTAGCACCCCATGAAAAAAAGCTTGCGATCAAGGCAAGAAAAAAAGAAGAAAAACTGGCTGCAAAAAAATCGACCACGCTTACTGCAGACAAATTGGTGAAGCGAGTTTTTGTGCTGAACTTTCACGGTGATTTACGGGCATCCGCCGTTGCCGCGCTGCGTCAGGAGATTACCGCTGTGCTGGCGGAGGCAAATAGCGACGACGAAATCGTCGTCAAACTGGAAAGTAGCGGGGGTATGGTGCATAGCTACGGTCTTGCGGCTAGTCAGTTAGATCGGATAAAAAAGCGCAAGATCCCGCTAACTGTGTGCGTGGACAAAGTGGCTGCGAGTGGCGGCTATATGATGGCCTGCGTGGCCAACAGGGTGCTTGCCGCGCCCTTCGCCATTATCGGTTCGATAGGCGTCGTCGCACAAATTCCAAATATACACCGTTTGTTGAAGCGACATGATGTTGACGTAGAGTTGATGACTGCCGGCAAGTACAAACGTACGCTGACGGTGCTGGGCGAAAATACTGACGAAGGCCGAAGTAAATTCCGAGAAGATCTCGAAGATATTCACAGCTTATTTAAGGAATTTATCGCTGAGAGGCGGCAAAATGTTGATGTCGAGCAGGTTGCGACGGGTGAGATCTGGTACGGTACTCGCGCTCAAAAAATCGGTCTGGTAGATGACATACAAACAAGCGACGAGTATTTGACAAACCTGGCACAGGATCGCGAAGTCTACGAGATTCGCTTTGTCGAGAAAAAGTCTCTGCCACAGAAATTTGGCCTTGCTGCGGAAGAGTCCAGCGATCGCCTGCTATTGCGCTGGTTTGACCGTCTCTCGAAACCGCGGCATTACTCCTGACGAGCGTGTGTTTAGTAGGCAATGCGCGTCACTGACCACGTGCGATTACAGGTGGTCCTTCTAGTCCCTGCGTAAGTGTTCCTTTACCGCAATTGGATTGGGGAAGTTCATCACAACAATGTAACTCGACAATAAAAAGGTCATTATCGCTGCCGCCTGAATGAGGTGGGATGCAATGTTGCCAATCAACGAGGCGTTAAACGCGACGTAGGCAATGAGTAACGAGAACTCACTGATTTGACCCAGTCGACAACCAATATCCCATGCCAGCGGATTTCTTTCACTTTGCTGGTGCAGGAGAAACCGAAAGACGACAGGTTTTATGACCAACATGCCCCCGCCCAGCAAAAGCGCAGGGATAATCACCTGCGGCAGCAGCGTCAGATTGAATTGAGCCCCGAGCGAAAAGAAAAAAAGTACCAGGAAAAAATCCCGCAAAGGTTTTAGCGTGAGCGCGATGTGCTGGGATATTGGGCTGGTAGCCACAGTGATACCCGCTATAAAGGCGCCAATTTCACGCGACAGGCCCACCGATTCCGCCAGTTGCGCGATACCGAGGCACCAACCGATAGCAAGTAAAAAAATGTACTCGCCCATGCGATCAAATTTAGCGAACAACGGTAACAGGACAAAGCGTACACTAAGCACACAAAGTCCCACCAACAGTGGCAGGGCGAGAAGCGTGATGCCGATTTGCAGAAAGTCGATTTGGCCATTCTGACCACTGAGCAAGATCAGTAGTACAAAGATTGCGATGAAGTCCTGCACCAATAACATGCCAATCATCATTTCGCCGATATGTCGGTGGTGCAATATGGTCGTGGGTAACAACTTGATACCGATAATGGTGCTGGAAAACATCATGGCAGCGCCGATGATCAAGTTTTCCAGCGGCGTAAAGCCAAACAACCATCCGACGCCATACCCTGTCACCGCAAATATGAGGGAGCTAATCACGGTTATTAGCGTTACTTTTTTGAACACACCAAACAATGCCTGTGGCTGCATATCCAGGCCGAGAAGAAACAGCAGAAAGATAATGCCAATGTGGGAGATATCGGCAATCAACTTGACATCCGGCACCAGCCCAAAGCCGTAGGGGCCGAGCAAGGCTCCCAGAATAATGTAGGCGATGAGCATCGGTTGACGCCCATAGAGTGCCATAGAGGCAAGTATCGCCGCCCCGCTGAAGATTAGAAAAAAAGAGTGAAATACGGCGTCAGTCACAGCGTTACTCCGTCCAGACGATATTTTGCCTGTATAAGGTCAGAGATGCACTGAAATTCTAGGATCTACGCCTAAATAGCGGTTGTGGTTGATCGACACAACCTTGATAAGTGACCGTGAAATCGTTGAAATAAGGTTGGGGATTGAAATCCTGCGCGGGTGTGGTGTCTAGCAAAAAAGTATCGAAACCACATCGGGCAAGGAAAAATAGTTGATCGGGAATAATGTAGCCAAAGGCGCGCAGTTCACCCTGATAGGCATAACGTTCTCTGATCAATCTGGCCAGAGAAAAACCTCTGCCATCCATGAACGTCGCGAAGCGAATGCCTATGCAGCTGAGCTCGGGGTAGTGATCGGTCAGTGCCTCCGGCTCGTCGTCACTGTTTAGCCATACCCCTGGGGCTTGCTGGCCGCTCTTGCCGTTGCGCTGTTTTAGCCATGATTCGAGTGGCGCGAGCTGATGTGTGTTAATCAGTCCGCCTGCAAAATCCTCGGGTAAAATTTGCCAAAGATCGTGCTCGATGGTGTTGCCAGCTTTATCAAGCAGCCTTGGCATAGATGCACTCCTTGAATGGCGCCATACCAATGCGTCTTTGTGTGTCGATAAACTGTTCGCCATCGAGACGATGATCCACATAAACCTGGAGAATTTTCTCGATGATCTCCGGCACTTCGGTGGCGAAAAAAGAAGGTCCAAGCACCCCGCCAAGCGCTGCGTCATTTCCTGAGCTGCCACCGAGCTGTATCTGATAAAACTCCAGACCTTTTTTGTCGACGCCAAGAATACCGATATTGCCAACGTGGTGGTGGCCACAGGCATTCATGCATCCCGAAATATTAAGGCTTATATCGCCGATGTCGTAAAGATAATCCATATCATCGAAGCGGCGTTGAATAGCCTCGGCTATGGGGATTGATTTAGCATTAGCTAAAGAGCAGAAATCACCGCCAGGGCAGCAGATCATGTCGGTTAACGTGCCGATATTGGGCGTCGCAAAGCCCATTTCTTTGGCCTTTAACCACAGCGCTGGCAAGTCGCTTTGTTTAACGTCGGCCAGTACCACATTCTGCTGGTGGGTTACGCGGATTTCGCCAAAGCTGTAGTGATCGGCGAGATCAGCGATGGCTTCCAGCTGACGGTCGGTCACATCGCCAGGGGCAACCCCAGTAGGTTTCAGTGAGAGAAAGGCCGCGCAGTACCCCGGTACCTTGTGTGTCCTGACGTTTCTTTCCCGCCAGCGAGTATATGCAAGAACTGGTTCGGTGGTCGCATGAGA
>TARA_R110000787_G_scaffold71771_2_pt1 | contig 16698 bp, 16 predicted proteins | sample TARA_R110000787 | Tara Oceans TARA_R110000787 (sample SAMEA4397920) | marine metagenome | biome: Polar Biome; feature: [DCM] deep chlorophyll maximum layer (ENVO:01000326); material: water (ENVO:00002006), including particulate matter (ENVO:01000060) such as... | depth 35 m
TATCTTGAGAGTTATATTTTGCTTCTAAAGCCATTTTGGTCTAATTTTTGAATAGTAATTTGCAAAAGTAGGTATATCCTTAAGATTATAAAAGTGAATGATATATTTTGCAGAATGTTTTAAAGTTGCCTACTTTAGCAATAAATAAACCCCTTTATTATGAAAAAGATAGCAATTATAGCTTTAATAGCTTTTATTGGACTAGTGCAACAAGCGAATGCACAAGCAAAAATTGAATTTAAAACAGACATTATTGACTACGGAGAGATAGCAAAAGGAAGTGATGGATTAAGAGTTTTTGAGTTTACAAATACTGGTGATGCACCATTAATTGTTAGCAATGTAAAATCATCTTGTGGATGTACTGTTCCTTCAAAACCAGATGGACCTATTGCACCAGGTGAGTCTAGTGTTATCGAAGTAAAATATGATACTAAAAGAATTGGGCCAATTAGAAAAACAGTAACTGTTTATTCTAATGCTGACCAACCAATAGTTTCTTTAAAAATTAAAGGAAAAGTACTTTCAACTGGTGGTGATAATGGAAAAAGTGTTTTAGAAAAAACAAAATAACTTTAATATATTAAAGTTTAAAACTGATGTTAAATATAATTTAACATCAGTTTTTTTTGTTTAAAAAACTGATGTTAAGGTGAATTTTTTTCTAAGTATTATATTATTCCTTTTAATTTTTAAGGTAATTTTTTTACCTGCTTTAGAAGAAAATAGACCAATAATCTCATGTAAATTATAATGATGAGCCTGTGTGCCATTTACAGATAATATCTCATCACCTTTCATTATACCCGCTAAGTAAGAAGGGGATTCTTTTCTAATTTCTGAAACAACATACTTTGGTACAAGGAAAAAATCATAGGTAGAGGAAACAGTAATACTTGTTGCTCCGTCAATATCATTTGACCTATTTTTAAAAGAATCACGTTTATTCTTTACCAATACAACTCCATCATGCTTAATTGTTAATCCACTCATATTATAATGAAATGGATCCTTAAATTTATTATTCTTTTTTAAAATTATTTTTTTTGCTGGGTAATTCATTATAATAGTAAACCTATTTAATAATTCTCCTCCAACACTACCATCCCTTTCTTCAAAAAGTTTAATATTCTCTATTGATTCTTTACTTGGAAATGCAACTTTTATATTATTCATTTCAAAATTACCAATTCTCATTTTAGGAATTTTGGATCGTTTACCAAAAATATCTCCACTCAACCCTTGACCTAAAAAATCATCAAACCATTTATTTTCAAGATTATTTTCAAGAATAGAATTATCAAACAACCAAATAGCATCACTAGAACCCGAATCTATAAGTAAAGTATAAATATCTGTATCGTTTCCATAAATATTAGTAACATTTAAATAGGGTTTCTTGTTATGAAAAGTTAAATCAAAAACTTCGCATTTTTTACATTCTTTTTCGATATAGGTTTCTGGTTTATAAAAAAAAAGTTTCCTTGTATTGTAGTTTGTTTTGACTATTAGATTTTTAAAAAAATCGTAGCCTATTATACCATGAATTGGTATTCCCATCCTTTTAGAAAGACTAAGTGATTTATCAAAAACAACAAAAACTGTATGATTAACATCTGTAACTTCACCAATCTTTATTCTATTATGATTACTTTTTAAAGCAGGAATACTGCCTCCTTCTCCTAAACCTCTTAAACGAATAGATTTTGCATCATTAAGCTCTAAAGAATCCACTTCAGACAAACTAAACATGATGGTTGAACTTACTCCGGTATCTAACAAAAAAGTAAGTTTTGTTCCGTTTACTTCAACAGGAATTACCACCAAATTATTAATTAATTTGAATGGTATTTTATCTTTATCTTTATCTTCAGGAAAAACGAAGCCACCCTGAGCAATTCCATTAGTAATAATACATAACAGAATACTTAATATAAAGATTTGACGATTTATTTTAATTAATGTTTTAATATTGTTAAGATAAGTATTTTTATCAAAAGACTCTTTAATTGAACTAAATTTTAAGAATTATTTTGCAACTTTGCTTTTTAAATAAAAAACTATGCCTTCTATATCTTCTAAAGGATTAAATATGCCAGAATCACCAATTAGAAAATTGGTGCCATATGCTGAAAAAGCAGCTAAAGCCGGCAAAAAAATATACTACTTAAATATTGGTCAGCCCGATATTAAGTCTCCGCAAATTGCTTTGGACGCTGTAGCTAATCATAATCTTGAGATTTTAGCCTATAGCCGTTCTGAAGGTTCAGAGGAATACCGTGAAAAAATTGCTGCATACTACAATCGAAATAACATACCGGTAGCTGCCAACGATATTATTGTAACCACTGGCGGTAGTGAAGCGTTACTTTTTGCAATGGGAACCATTTGCGACCAAGGTGATGAAATTATAATTCCGGAGCCTTTTTATGCAAATTATAATGGATTTGCTACCGCATCTGGAGTAAATATTGTACCGGTAATTTCAAAAATTGAAAATAATTTTGCATTACCTCCTATTTCAGAATTCGAAAAATTAATTACTCCAAAAACAAAAGCAATCATAATTTGTAACCCTGGAAATCCTACTGGTTATTTATATTCAAAAGAAGAAATTAAAAAACTAGCTTCGATCGTATTAAAGCATAATCTATTTTTAGTTGCAGATGAAGTTTATCGTGAATTTACATATGATGGAGATGAGCATTATTCAATTTTACAGGAAGAAAGCCTTTCAGAAAATGGAATTATAATAGACTCTGTTTCTAAACGATATAGTATGTGTGGTGCTCGTATAGGATGTTTGGTTTCAAAAAACAAAGAAGTGATTTCAACAGCTTTAAAGTTTGCTCAGGCACGATTAAGTCCGCCCACTTTTGCACAAATTGCTAGTGAAGCAGCTTTAGGAACACCACAAAGTTATTTTGATGAAGTAATTGTAGAGTATAAAGGTCGAAGAAACCTATTAATTGAGAAATTAAAAGAAATTCCTGGAGTAAAAGTTGGAGTTCCTAAGGGAGCATTTTATTGCATTGTTGAATTACCAGTTAAAAATAGCGATAATTTTGCGCAATGGTTATTAGAAGATTTTGATTATAAAGGAGAAACTATAATGGTGGCACCTGCTGCAGGATTTTATTCTTCTAAAGGTACTGGCTTAAATCAAATTAGAATCGCATATGTACTTAAAAAGGAAAGCCTAATAAGTTCCGTCGAAATTTTAAAACATGCTCTAAAAGAATACAAAGATTAATGCATATTGAAGAACATAAATCTTTAAAAACATACAACACTTTTTCAATTGATTGTAGTGCAAGATACTTTGTTTCTATCCAATCAATTAGTGACTTAAAGGAAGTCTTACAATCTAAAATTCATCCCAATATATTTATTTTAGGAGGAGGTAGTAATATGCTTTTAACTCAAGATATTGATGCTTTAGTTATTCATATTAATTTAAAAGGAATTGAAATTATTTCTGAAGATAAAGACAGTATCTCTCTTAAAGTTATGGCTGGCGAAAACTGGCATGATTTTGTTGAATACTGTATCAATCATAATTATGGAGGTATCGAAAACTTATCATTAATACCAGGTAATGTTGGCACTGCACCCATTCAGAATATTGGAGCCTATGGAGTCGAATTAAAAGATGTTTTTAATAGTTGTAGGACTATTTCTTTAAACAATTTTTCTGAAAAAAAATTCAATAAAGAAGCATGTAAATTTGGTTATCGAAATTCTATTTTTAAAAATGAAGAAAAAGGTACGTTTATTATAACAAGTGTAATTTTTAATTTAACAAAGACAAATCACAATAAAAGTATTGGTTATGGAGCTATTAAAGAGCATTTAAATAATCTTCAAATAGAAAATCCAACCTTAAAAGAAATATCTGAAGCAGTTATACAAATTAGAAAGTCCAAATTACCAGATCCAAAAAAATTAGGGAATAGTGGAAGTTTTTTTAAAAACCCAATTATTAATGATATTGAATTTAAACAATTTCATAATAAGTACCCACAGGCTCCCTTTTATAAAATATCAAATTCAGAATATAAAATTCCAGCCGGCTGGCTAATCGAACAATCAGGATTTAAAGGAAAGCGTATTGGCGATGCTGGTGTACATAAAAAACAAGCATTAGTATTAGTAAACTACGGCAATACAACTGGAAAAGAAATAGTATCTCTTTCAAAAAAAATACAAACCAAAGTCAAGGAAGACTTTGGCATCTCTATTATACCCGAAGTAAATATTATCTAGTTTACAGTTAATACTTTATCAATTATAAAAATTACTCCGTTTTCAGTAGTAATACTTTTATTACCAATCACTTTTGCTTCATTACCATTATTATCTTTTATAATAATTTCACTACCATTTAGTGAAGCTTTTAATTTAGAACCAGAAATAGATTTTAAACTATAAACACCTCCGTTAGCATTTATTTTATTTGATAATTCTGAATAATCTAATTTATCTTCTATAATATGTGCTTTCATCTTTTTAGCTAACAGTTCTCTATCTGAAAACAAAGCAGACATTTTTTCATTTGACAATTCTTTAAAAGCGTCATTAGAAGGAGCAAAAACTACATATTGTTTTTCAGGCTCAGAAAACACTTTTGTTAAACTACTTGAACTAAGGGCGCTTGCAAATAATTTAGTGTCCTCATTAAATATTAATCTTGGAAAGATTAAATTATCGCCATTATCAATTGCTACAATCTCCTTTTTCTTAGAAGATTTATTAGTTACTATATTAGAATTCTCAATTTTATTATCATTTTCAGTTTGATTTTCTTTGGTGTCATTTTTACATGAAACTAAGATGATCATTAGACTAATTAAATAAGCGAAGTGTTTTAATTTTATCATTGGTTTTTTCTTTTTTAAACGCTGCTAAAATTACTAAAATCAATATTAAAAAAGCAATAAAGATTGTATTTTTGTACTTTAATTATTTGCTATGGGAATTTATATAATAACAATTGGATTAATGCTTCTTGCTGTTGCAGGAATCGCTATAAAAATATGGGCTAAAAAAGACGGTAAATTTGCAGGTACGTGCGCAAGTCAAAGTCCTTTTTTAAATAAAGATGGTGAATCTTGTGGTTTTTGCGGAAAAACACCTGACCAATTTGAAAATTGTTCTGAAGAACCACACAAATAAGCTATTTCAATTATGGTATTACTTTACCTGTTTGCTTTTGTAGTACTCATTAATTGTTGCTATTTTTTATTATTTTCAAAATTTTCTTTTTTAACTGATCCTCATGAAATTAAAAAAGAAAACTTTCCAGTTTCATTAATTATTTGCGCAAAAAATGAAACTAAAAATTTAAAAGAAAATATTCCTTTATGGTTAAATCAAAAATATTCAGATTATGAAATTATATTAATCAATGATGCTTCTTATGATGACACCTTAGAAGTTATGGAATCATTTGAAAGGGAAGACTCCAGAATAAAAATTGTAAATGTTGAAAACATTGAAACATTTTGGGGTTCTAAAAAGTATGCACTAACCTTAGGCATAAAAAAAGCCAAGCATCAACGAATGGTATTTTCAGATGCAGATTGTAAACCAGCATCACCATATTGGTTACAAGAAATGGCTGCAAACTTCACTGTTAACAAACAAGTTATTTTAGGATATGGCGCTTATAATAAAACTCCTGGACTATTAAACAAACTAATACGTTTTGAAACCTTTATGACTGCTTTACAGTATTTTTCCTATGCAAAAGCGGGATTTCCTTATATGGGAGTAGGCCGTAATTTAGGATATACTAGTAAAATTTATTATGACAATAGTGGCTTTGTTTCTCATATGAAAGTTCAATCGGGTGATGATGATTTATTTGTTAATGAAGTTGCAACAAAAAGCAATACAGCTATTTGTTACTCCCAAGAATCCTTCACCTATTCAAAACCTAAACGAACTTGGAAAAAGTGGATAAAACAAAAGAAACGACATATAAGTACTGCGAAGTATTATAAACTTAAACACCGCATATTATTAGGAAGTTATTTTGTTTTTCAATTGTTTTTTTGGGTTTTATCATTATTAACTTTCATTTTTTTAGATTGGAAAATTCCTTTAGCTCTAATCATATTCAGGTTATTAATTCAATTCATCGTACTTCATAAAGCTATGAAAAAGTTAGATGAAAAAGATTTAATTTACTGGTTTCCATTTTTAGAAATAGTTTTGATTACCTTTCAATTTAGTATCTTTATTTCAAATAGTACATCAAAAACAGGTTCGTGGAAATAACAAAAAAAGAGATTATATTTCAGATTAAAAAAGCAAAAGAAGGCTCACAAATTGCTTTTAATTTTTTGTTAGATCATTATTGGAATGATGTTTATGGTTTTCAATTAAAAAGAGTACAAAACGAATATGAAGCAGAAGATATAACTATTGAAACTTTTTCAAAAGCATTTGATAAAATCTATACTTTTAAGGATGAGTTTGAATTTGGAACATGGTTAATTGCCATTTCTAAAAACATTCAGATCGATAAAACTAGAAAGAAAAATGCTTCCATACATTCTCAGTCTTCTAATACTTCTGACGAACAAGTAAAAAGGATCCCAGACGACTCGCCAACACCCGAAGACAAGTTAATTACCAAACAAAATCTAGCAGAATTATTGCATTTCATCAAACAATTAAAGCCTCATTATCAAGATGTTATAAATCTGCGTTATTTTCAAGAAATGACTTATTTGGAAATTTCAAAAAAACTTAACGAACCTCTTAATAATGTAAAAGTAAGGCTACTAAGAGCTCGGAAATTATTAGCAGAAATCATTAAAGACAACCATTCCAATTGATACTATATTTAACATAATCTAATTGTAATCTTCTTATCTTTGCGCTTAATTATGAGTATAGAAACTACAGAAAAAAAACAATATACACCGAAGCCAAAATGGCTTAGAGTAAAGCTTCCAACCGGTAAAAAATATACCGATTTAAGAGGGCTTGTTGACAAATACAACCTAAATACCATTTGCACATCTGGTAGTTGCCCAAATATGGGTGAATGTTGGACTGAAGGAACTGCAACTTTTATGATTCTGGGTAATACTTGTACTCGTTCTTGTGGTTTTTGTGGTGTTAAAACTGGCAGACCAGAAACGGTAGATTGGGATGAACCTGAAAAAGTAGCAAGATCTATAAAACTCATGGACATTAAACATGCGGTTATAACTTCTGTAGATCGAGATGACTTAAAAGATATGGGATCTATACTTTGGGCAGAGACTGTAAAGTCTATTAGGCGAATGAACCCAAACATAACACTGGAAACCTTAATTCCAGATTTTCAAGGAAACACTACAAATATCGATCGGATTTTAGCGGTACAACCAGAAGTTATTTCTCATAATATGGAAACCGTTAAACGTCTTTCCAGAGAGGTAAGGATTCAAGCAAAATACGAAAGAAGTCTAGAGGTTTTAAATTACTTAAAAAAGCAAGGTGCCAAAAGAACTAAAAGTGGAATTATGCTTGGTCTTGGTGAAACTGAAGAAGAAGTAATTCAAACAATGAATGACTTAAGCAACGTAAATCTAGACATTATTACAATTGGACAATATTTACAACCGTCCAAAAAACATTTGTCTGTAAAAGAATTTATTACTCCCGAACAGTTTAAAAAATACGAAACTATTGGACTAGAGTTAGGATTCCGTCATGTGGAAAGTGGGGCTTTGGTGCGTTCATCTTATAAAGCTCAAAAACACCTTACTTAATTTTATATTAATGGAGAAAACTATTCAAATAGGAATCAATGGTTTTGGAAGAATAGGAAGAACTCTTTTCAGGTTATTATTAAACCATCCAACTATAAAGGTCAAAGTCATTAATGATATTTCAGATGCACATACACTATGTCATTTATTAAAATATGATAGTATTCATGGAGTTCTAAATGAAGAAATAAAAGCTACAGACAACTCTATTTCAGTCGCTAATCAAACCATTCATTTTTCTTCAGAAAAAAATATAAAAAAAATAGACTGGAGCAACTTAGATTTTGTCATTGAATGTTCTGGAAAATATAAAACTAGAAAGCAATTGCAAAACCATATTAATAATGGTGCAAAAAAAGTTATTCTTTCCGTTCCGCCTCAAGATGAATCTATAAAAATGGTTGTCATTGGTGTAAATGATTCCATCATAAATGCTGAAGACAAAATTATATCGAACGCTTCTTGTACAACCAATAATGCTGCTCCAATGCTTCAAATTATTAATGATTTGTGCGGCATAGAACAAGCATATATTACGACAGTACACTCCTATACCACAGATCAAAGTTTACACGATCAACCCCATCGTGACTTAAGAAGAGCACGTGCAGCAAGTCAATCTATTGTTCCTACTACTACAGGAGCTGCAAAAGCTTTAACCAAAATTTTCCCTGAACTTGAAAATGTAATTGGAGGTTGCGGAATTAGAGTACCGGTTCCTAATGGTTCGTTAACCGATATTACTATAAATGCAAAAAAAAAGGTTAGTATTACTGAAATAAATAATGCTTTTAAGAATGCTTCAGAAACACATTTTAAAAATATCCTTCAATACACCGAAGATCCTATTGTTTCAGTAGACATAAAAGGCAATAATCATTCTTGTATTTTTGACTCCGGCATGACGTCATCTATTGGGAAAATGATAAAAATTATTGGCTGGTATGATAATGAAGTAGGATATTCTTCGAGAATAATAGATTTAATTCATCTAGTCTCTAAGAAATAAGTATATTTAACCTTTAAGAATGGCTATTTTTTTTAAAACCCAAATAAAGTTACTTTTCACTGTCGTTTGCTTCTTTATACTGCATCAATTTAATGCACAAGAAGTCAAACAGGATACTTTAACCCAAATTTATAAATATCAAACAACGGCTAAAGATGCTCTTTTAGCTCAGGATTTTGAATCTGCCATCATTAATTTAAATGAAGCAACTAAATTAGTAATAAATTCTGATGACAATATTCTTAAAGCAGATATCCATTTAAATTTTGCCGAACTCCAATACCATATTCATAATTATAAAAAAGCAGATGCCGAAATTTTAAATGCAATAACACATTTAAAAAAAGAGGAAGATCAATTAAAGCTCGGGCAGGCTTATAATCTTTATGGTTTAGTCTTAACTAAATTAAAAGATTACATAAAAGCCGAAACATACTTAAAAGATGCAGATGCTATTTTCACCGCTCTTAATAATGAAAAAAACCAAGCAATAACCATCTATTACTTTGGTGTTCTTGAATTAGAAAAAAACAACCCAAGTGCTGCCATCAATTATTTTGAAGCTGCTTTGCCGCTTTTAAAATCTAATAATTTAAAATATAAACAAGCTGAATTATATCTATGGGAAGCGGATGCATTTCTTAAATTAAACACTTCTAATAACGAAAACAATCTTTTATTAGCAAAAACAGCATTTAGTAATTACAATTTATTGGTGTCTAAGAATTCATTTTTAAATTTAAAAACAGAAGGCTACAGAGTTCAATCTCTAATAGCAGTTAGAGAGAATAAACCTCAAGAAGCTTCCGCATTATTGAATAAATATTTAAAGGAGAAAGATTCTCTCTATACTATTTATATTCAAGCTATTTCTAAAAGTTCCGATTACGATTCTAATATTGGTGATAAAGATGAAATTATAGCCTCTCAGCAAGAAGAAATTAATAAAAAACAGAAGTCTATTAATTTTGGTAAAATGACTACTGGATTAAGTATAGCACTTATTATTATACTTTCTTTATTGGCATTATCATTATTTAAAAACAACAATTTAAGGGCTAAAGCAAATGACTTATTAAAAGATAAAAACATTGAACTTACCATGGCTAAAGAGAAAGCAGAAAGAGCTTCTTTAGCTAAAGCTCAGTTTCTATCAACCATTACACATGAGTTAAGGACCCCTCTTTATGCCGTTACAGGTTTAACACATTTATTACTAGAAGAAGACCCAAAACCTAACCAAAAAGAACATTTAAATTCACTTAAATTTTCTGGAGAATACCTATTATCCCTAATCAATAACATATTAGACCTAAACAAATTAGAAGCTAATAAAGTTGAAATTGAGAAAACAACGTTTAGTCTTAGAAAACGAATTAATGATGTTTTAATCGCACTTAAGAAAACTGCCGAAGACAGAAAAAATAGTTTAACTTTTGAATACGATGAAAGCATCCCTGAAAAATTAATAGGTGATCCGCTTAAGCTTTCTCAAGTACTTATCAATCTTATTGGTAACTCCGTAAAATTTACTCAAAATGGAGATGTTACCATTCGTGTAAATAAACTAAGCAGTACTAAAGACAAAGTAAATCTTCACGTTGAAATTGAAGATACTGGAGTAGGAATCTCTAAGAAAAAACAGAAAAGTATTTTTGAGACCTTTAATCAAGGGTCATTGCAGATCAATAGAAAATTTGGAGGCTCTGGTTTGGGACTTTCTATTGTTAAAAATCTACTTGAATTAATGAATAGTAAAATTAATTTAGAAAGTGTTCTTGGACAAGGTTCTAAATTTTGGTTTGATATTTCATTTAATATATCAGAAGAAACTTTTGGAGATACTGGCTTAAGCAATAAAGCTTATAATATTGATTACAAATCTTTAGAAAACGTTTCTATTTTGGTGGTTGAAGACAATAAAATCAATCAAATGATTACCAAAAAGATACTTGAAAAACATAAGATAGTTTGTAAAGTAGCTGATAATGGCTTGGATGCTATTAAAATGGTTCATGAAAATGATTTTAAACTTATTTTAATGGACATACATATGCCAGGAATTAGTGGTATTGAAACTACTCAACGAATTCGTGAATTTGATAAACAATTGCCAATTATTGCTTTAACCGCTGTTACAATTGATGAAAATTTAGATGAATTTTACAAAGCAGGTTTTAATGAAATCATTCCAAAACCTTTTAAACCAGAAGACTTCTTTGAGAAAATCTCCAACACTCTTAAAGCAAGCAAAACTGAAATTAGTTAATTATTAGTACTGAAATTTTCAATTTCGTTTATAATATATTCTTTAAAAAACTTCTCTTGTTCTTTTAAAATAATAGTTTTTATAGGAAGGTAATAAATTGCAAACTTATTTAATCTAGGCTGTAATCTAACAAAATCCTTTTCAGTAGTTAAAATAATTTCTTTTTCCTTAAGGTTTTTAATTTCAGAATTAGAAAAATGATGATGATCTGGAAATTTTTTATGCTCAAAATTAAACTGATTTTGTTTTAAGAATTCAACCAAAGGTTTTGGATTTGCTATGCCTGTAACCAAAGTAAAATTCTTATCCAAAAGGTAATTTAAAGGTAATGTTTCAGAGATACCATAAATGGACTCATCATAACTAATTTTTGAAAAATAGATTTTTTGATCCGGTTTTAAATTCAAAATATATTGAATTTCTTGAAGTTTAGCATACGAATGCTTTTCAGGGCATTTAGTTACCATTACTAAATCTGCACGTTTAGCTCCTCTTTTAGACTCTCTTAAGTTTCCTGCAGGTAAAACCATATCATGAACATACAAGTCGTTAAAAGTGGTTAACAGGATATTTGTAGAAGCCTTAACTTTTCGGTGCTGAAAAGCATCATCTAATAAAATAACATCTGCTTTAATTTTTATTTTTTCAATTCCTTCTTGCCTGTCTGCACATACAGCAACCATGATTCCAGGAAATTTTTGCTTAAACTGTAATGGTTCATCTCCAACATCTTCAGCCTTACTATCAACTAAAACCTCTCTAAAACCATTTGTCTTTCTTTTATACCCACGACTTAAAACAGCTACTTTATAATCTTCTTTTAGAAAACTAATTAAATATTCAATCATTGGAGATTTTCCAGTTCCGCCAGTAGAAAGATTACCAACGCAAATTATAGGAGTAGCATACGATTTACTTTCAAACCAACCTTTATCGAAACATAAGTTACGCAAAGCTAAAATACTTCCATATAATAAAGAAAAGGGCAAAAGGAGTTTCCGCAGTATATTCATATCACAAAAATACAACTTCCCTTTAAAATGAGTTTCTCAAATTTTTATTTCGAAATAGGAATGCATTATATTTACCTTAAATTATAGACACATGAAAATTAATGAAGTAATCTCCGTACTTGAAGAATTGTCACCCTTATCCTATTCTGAAGGTTTTGACAATACAGGTTTGCTTGTAGGAGACTATAATACTGAGGTTAAGGGAATACTAGTAACTTTAGATACTCTTGAAAGTGTGGTTGATGAAGCCATCCAAAATGGCTGCAATTTAATTGTAAGCTTCCATCCTATTATTTTTTCAGGATTAAAAAAGTTAACTGGTAAAAACTATGTAGAGAGAGTGGTTATAAAGGCAATTAAAAACAATATTGCTATTTTTTCGATGCATACTGCCTTAGATAATTCTTGGAATGGAGTAAATGCTATGATTTGTGAAAAATTAAAATTGACAAATCGTAACATCTTGATTCCTAAAAGCGAAACCATAAAAAAACTTACCACCTATGTCCCTTCAGATAATGCCGAGAAACTTCTGGATCAATTATTTAAAGCTGGAGCTGGTTCTATTGGAAATTATAGCAATTGCAGTTTTTCTACAGAAGGAATAGGAAGTTATCTTGGTAACGAAAACTCAAATCCCGTTAAAGGTGTTAAAGGTGAAATGCATTATGAAAAAGAAGTTCAATTAAATGTTACCATTCCAAAACATAAAGAAACTTCAGTTTTAAAAGCACTTTTTAATTCTCATCCATATGAAGAAGTAGCTTACGAAATTATAACCTTAGAAAACACGAATCAACATATTGGAATGGGAATGGTCGGAGAATTAGAAAATCCAATGACAGAAGTTGAGTTTTTAAATTACCTTAAAAAAAATATGAATACCAATTGTGTTCGTCATTCTAAAATAATGAATAAATCCATTCATAAAGTAGCAGTTTTAGGAGGTAGCGGAAGCTATGCAATCGAAGCTGCAAAGCGTTCAGGAGCAGATGCTTTTGTTACAGCAGATTGTAAATATCATGATTTTTTTAAAGCAGAAAACAATATTCTTTTGGCAGATATTGGTCATTATGAAAGTGAGCAGTACACAAAAGAACTATTAGTTGCATTCCTTAACAAAAAAATTACTACTTTTGCAGTCGTTTTATCGCAAAAAAATACCAATCCAATTACCTATATTTAAAACATGGCAAAGAAAACCGAAATCACTGTAGAAGAGAAGTTAAGAGCTTTATTTGATTTACAACTTATCGATTCTAGAATTGATAAAATTCGCGACATCCGTGGTGAGCTTCCTTTAGAAGTTGAAGATCTTGAAGATGAATTAGCAGGAATGAATACTCGCCTTCAAAAAATGAATGACGGGGTTGAGGTTGTAATGAATAGTATTAAAGATAAGAAAAATCAGATTGAAGAATCTAAAGAGCTTATCAAAAAATACACAAAACAACAAGATAACGTTCGTAACAATCGTGAATACGATTCTTTAAGTAAAGAAGTTGAATTTCAAGAATTAGAAATTGAATTAAACGAAAAGCACATTAGAGAGTTTAAAGCACAGATAGAGCAAAAGAAAGTAGTTGTTGAAGAAACGACCGAACGTCTTAAAAAACGTCAAGATCATTTAACTCACAAACAAGGAGAGTTAGATGAAATTTTAGCTGAAACTGAAAAAGAAGAACAAGCATTAATTAAAAAATCTGCTGATTTTGAGAAAAAAATCGAAGAGCGTTTAATTAAAGCTTACAAGAGAATCCGTACCAATGTAAAAAATGGTTTAGCAATTGTAGCTATCGACCGTGGAGCATCTGGAGGATCGTTCTTTACCATTCCACCACAAATACAAATGGAAATTGCAGGTCGTAAAAAAATTATTACAGACGAGCATAGTGGAAGAATATTAGTAGATATTGACTTAGCTACCGAAGAAGAAGCAAAAATGGAAAAAATGTTTAGTAAGTTTTAATCCATTTTAAATATATTGTTTAAAAAAGCCTTCAATAAATTGAAGGCTTTTTTAATTCCCAAAAAGAAAGGTATTTTTGATTCTTACGACCTAGTAAAAAATAACTTATGAAAAAGTCACTTACAATTTCTGTTTTAGTATTATTAGTTGCTTTACAAGCATCCTGTCAAAATTCTAATAAAAACAGAAACAATGCTCATTCTGAAAACCAAAAAACAGTAGAACCCATTCAAGTAGAAAGTGAAGATGGTTTTAAAAGAGCTTATTTTGCTAGTGGTTGTTTTTGGTGTGTTGAAGCAATTTATGAAAGTGTAAAAGGAGTAGAAGAATCAATATCTGGATATAGTGGAGGTCATACTGACAATCCAACTTATGAAAAAAGTAATACTGGTAAAACTGGACATGCCGAGGCGGTAGAAATTATTTATAATCCTGAAATCATCAGCTTTAAACAATTGGTCGCTATTTATTTTGGATCACAAAATATCTCTCAATTAAATGGTCAAGGTAATGACAGAGGTTCTCAATATCGTTCTATTATTTTTTATCAAAATGAGGAAGAAAAGAAAATCATTAATGATAAAATAGAATCTTTATACCAAGAAAATAAAAACAGAATAGTTGCAGCTGAAGTAATGCCCTTTCAAAAATTTTGGAAAGGTGAAGAGTATCATCAAAATTATGAAAGATTAAATCCAAATAATTCATACATTCAAAATGTGTCTATCCCCAGATTAAAGAAATTTCAGAAACAATTTCCAGAATTACTTAAAGAAAGCTCGAAACATTAATTAAATTTTTGTTGCTTTTAATTCAAATAATAAAGGATATAATTTATTTGAAAGTTCATACATTCCTTTATTATTTATCTCTAATTCCGGAAATATATTATAGGGTGAAGCGTCATATTCATTTAAACATTCAATAGTTAATCCAGCATTTATTAGCGAAGTGACAATCTCTCCTAAACTCTGATTCCAACCATATTCTTTACTTATCATATTTGATTTTTCATCTGCATAAGTTCCTTCATATTCTTCATATATGGCTTCTTTTTGATGGTAACCATAAGCCAATTTTTGAGGATTACTCGCATAATCAAACATCCAAGCTATAGGATGAAATTCTACTATATAAAAAACACCACCTACTTTTAATCTTTCAAATATCATTTGAGCCCAAGGCTTTAAATCGGGTAACCAACCAATGGTGCCATAACTTGTAAATACAATGTCAAATTGATTTTTTACATGTTTTGAAACATCTAAAACATTACAACAAACAAATTTGGAGTTTAAACCCAGCTCATCGTTTAACTGTTTTGCTAACTTTATACCTGCATCCGATAAATCAATCCCAGTACACTCTGCTCCCATCCTAGCCCAGCTCAAAGTGTCTTGACCAAAATGACATTGTAAATGAAGTAACGATTTATTTGAAACATCTCCTAAAGCAGTTACCTCATATTTATTAAGAGAAGATTTACCATTTTTAAATTCATTTAAATTGTAAAAATCACTTTTTGCATGAATAGCTACCTTTTTATTCCAAGTATCGCGATTTGTATTAAATGCTTTGTTAATATCCATAAAATTATTTTCTATTAAACTGAGATTTAATTTCCCTCTAATAAACAAATAATAATCCTTATTTTTGTTTGAGTCCAAAATCACTAATTAAATGTACGAAAATAATTTAGCTTTTGCAATCCAAAAAGACCAAGCAGATCCATTAAAAAAATACCGGGAAGAATTTTTAATTCCAACGAATAATGAAGGTGAAGAACTGGTATATCTTTGTGGAAATTCTTTAGGATTACAGCCAAAAAAAACATCAAACTACTTACAACAAGAGCTTAATGATTGGGCTAAGTTTGGAGTAGAAGGACATACTGATGCTAAAAACCCATGGTTGCCTTACCATGAATTTTTAACAAACTCTATGGCAAAAATAGTGGGCGCCAAATCAAGTGAAGTTGTTATAATGAATAGTTTAACAACCAACCTTCATTTAATGATGGTTTCCTTTTACCAGCCAACAAAAAGCAAATACAAAATCGTTATAGAAAGTGATGCTTTTCCTTCAGATAAATACGCGATGGAAAGTCAGTTAAAATTTCACGGGTACGATTCAAAAGATGGATTAATTTTATGGAAACCACGTGAAGGCGAAGATTTATGCCGTTTTGAAGATTTAGAAAAAATAATGGAAGAGCAAGGTGATGAAATTGCATTATTAATGATTGGTAGTACTAATTATTATTCAGGTCAATTATATCCATTAAAAAAAATCACTGAATTAGGACACAAACACAATAGCCTGGTAGGTTTTGATTTAGCTCATGGTGTTGGAAACATTCAGCCAAACTTAAGTGATACTGGAGCAGATTTTGCAGTTTGGTGTACGTATAAATATTTAAATAGTGGACCAGGAAGTTTAGGTGGTTGTTTTGTAAATGAGCGTCATGCCAACAATCCCGATTTAAACCGATTTGCAGGATGGTGGGGACATAATAAACAAACTCGTTTTAATATGAGGCATGAGTTTGATGCTATTCCTGGAGCTGAAGGTTGGCAATTAAGCAACCCCGCAATACTTTCAATGGCAGCAATTAGAGCTTCTTTAGATTTATTTGAAGCTGCAGGTTTTGAGAATATCATCAAAAAATC
>TARA_R110000787_G_scaffold59922_3_pt1 | contig 16694 bp, 18 predicted proteins | sample TARA_R110000787 | Tara Oceans TARA_R110000787 (sample SAMEA4397920) | marine metagenome | biome: Polar Biome; feature: [DCM] deep chlorophyll maximum layer (ENVO:01000326); material: water (ENVO:00002006), including particulate matter (ENVO:01000060) such as... | depth 35 m
CTTTTGAGTACGTCTTCTTTTTGGCTTGTATTTTTTACTACAGTAATCACATTTATATTTGTATTTTTCCGTGACATGAACGTTCGTTTCACTTTTAATCGTCGTTTTTTTATTGTTTTTAATCATTTTCAATATTTAAATGTTACTGTTTTACTTATTGTTTTTTGTTACCATCTTCAGAATTAACTGATTAATCAACCCCAACAATCTTATTTTACTTTACAAAAAAAATGTTTGTAGATATACGCATCTGCTTCCTGTCGTGTAATAAGGGGTTTCTTTTTTAAGTTTTTATTTGGGCTATCGTCAATGTCTTTTTGTAGCATACTCAAAAGCTTAACCTGCTCTTTCTTAGAAAGGGCCTTGGCAACTTTATATACTACAACAGCGTTCATTAATAATTTTGTAAGAGAATTTCGCCTAAAATACATTGAAGATTTTTAATCTTTCGGGGCTTTGCAGTAGTTCGCAGTAGTTCGCAGTAGTTCGCAGTAGTCCGAAGTAGTTCACAGTAGTTTAATTTTTTTATTAATCTATTGCGCTATGTTACGGTTTGCAACATAGATATTGCTTAAAATAATTTTTAATTTTCAAATAATAACTTTCGATATTTGCTTTTAATTTCAATAGAATATTTATTTTTTGAACTAACTCATTATATTCATTACTTACTCTTGAAAACTCTTCTTCTATCGCATCTTCATCTAAAATATGAGAGAGGTTTTTGTTAATAAATTTCTCAATAAGTTCTCGTTTGCTTCGTAACTTAATATCACACCCAACAAATCAATGATTGCTTTTTTCTGTGCCTGAGCTTCTGTTGAATTAGCGTCTTTTAGGTGTTAGTAGCCTTTTTTCGATTAAGCTTATTAAGTCGCTTTTCGATAGAACTTAAACTACCTGGAGAGGTTTGGTTGTTTTTAAATTGATGGCTGATTTCTTCTTGAGATAAACCATTCGATAATAGTTTGATAATATTTTTTGACATCATATTTTTTAACCCGCGCAGATTAACCTGAAATACCATTATCAATTTTATCCCATTGTACAGGAGCTTCTTCTAAAACATTCTTTTTTGGCTACAATTCTCACTTTGATTTTTTCTTCCGAAGAAATAAATTCGCTATTGAACTAACAAGGCAATAAGCGTGAAATATTTATAATAATAAAAAAGGTATGTACTTTCGCACATACCTTCTTTGCAGACTTAGTCTCGATAGCATTTAAGCACTAAGTTATTCTGCCTCTGTTTGTCTAACAGCCAAGGTATAAATAACAAGACCGAATCCTATTTTATTAATAGCATCTGCGATGTTATACAATACATCAATATTTAAACCTCCAAAGATTCCTTCGTACCATCCTGGTGTTCCAGCCATATATCCAATAGGATAAATTGCCCATCCTACTAATACAAACCAGCATAACATTTTGTGCGCTTTAAGTACAGATCCACCTGCTGCTTTTGCAAGTTTTGCTGCGCCTCCAAACCAGATTTCGTACACAATTGCAAAATATGCAATACCTGATACTAATCCCCAGATTTGAGCATTCTCAGGATCTATAGCTTCTCCAGCGTATCCAGTTATTAGCATTATTACAGAAAGAACAATAAGTTTCCATAAAAGTTTTTGTTTTGCGCCAGCGATTTTAAGGATGAGATAGAACTCAACACACATTAACGGCACAGTTAATATCCAATCTACATACCTAAAGAAGGTAGGTGACTCGATATTTACAGACCAGTAATCACGCATATACCAGTAATGTACTGCGGCAATTAAAGTAATTAACCCTGATACTAAAATAGAAGTTTTCCATTTTCGGTCAAAGTCGTTCATGGTAAAGAAAAAGAAGGCAGATGCTGCCATCATAGCCATAGCTCCTATAAAGAAGGTAAAGCCTACGTAATCGTCTGGAGCCATTTTAGGAACCAAAGAAATCATTGCATTTAAGTTTTGCATGGTTATATATTTTTAAAATTTGTTCAACAAAGTTAAGCAATTGTTAAACAATAAACAAATTAATACTATATTAAGTTATCCATGGAAATATTATCTATCTTGCAATGTATCATGGAAAATTATACGAAAAGCGCAATAGTTATCACCTTTTTTAGCTTATGGCTCTCTGGATACTTTTCTAGTCCGTCACAACAAATTATTGGGCTTTTTTTAATTTTTTCACTGGGTATTTTGCACGGAAGTAATGACCTAAAGCTCATTTCAAAAGTAAATAAAGTCTCAAAACCTATCCAATTGGCCTTGTTTATTGGCTCTTATATAGGCACGGTACTCATTGCTAGTTTACTTTTTTATTACCTACCTAGCCTCGCACTTATTGCATTTGTTATTTTTAGTGCTTTTCATTTTGGTGAGCAACATTTTAATGCATTGCCACAAACAACTTCTATTTTTAATAAGGCCATGTTTCTGTTCTATGGTCTGACGATTCTATTTCTTCTATTTAACCTTAATAGCACAGCTACTTTAGAAATAATAAATTCACTCACTGGTTTTACTTTTCAAACAGAATGGTTTCGATGGATTATTGCTTTTACTTTGGTAATCTGGTTATTATTTGCACTGACTATGGTACTTCAAAACAAAATGACCTGGAAACGACTTTTGTTTGAGTTGTTCCTTCTACTCGTTTTTGCTGTCGTGTTTAAAACGGCAACACTGATATGGGCATTTGCTATTTATTTTATTTTTTGGCACAGCATCCCTTCCATTTTTGAACAGCAAAATTTTTTGTATGGCGAAGTTTCCATAAAGACCTTTGTGACCTATGTAAAATCATCTTTCATTATTTGGCTGATTTCTATTTCTGCTATTGCACTTTTATTTTTCTGGATCCAAGATGAGAAAATCTTACTACCCTTATTGTTTGCCTTTTTAGGGGCTATAACATTTGCCCACTCTTTAACGATTTCTAAAATGTTTAAAATCAAAGGCTAATTAGCACTTTAAAAAATACAATCCTTTGCTACATAATATGATGTATCTCGCGAAAGTAAATTGACTCAAACTTTAAGTTTGAAAAAAGTTAAAGTAAGGTCTTTCAGATTTTCTAACTAATAATTATAGCTGTTTGCTATCGCAATAGAAGCCAGCTCAAGCGAACTAAAGCAGAGTATGCTAGCTTAGAATTACTATGTAACTAATACAATGCGATGTCGCAACTACTTAAAGTGTTGTTAAAGCTACCGAGATAAATAAATAATCCCTTACGGCTTACCGTAAGGGATTCAAGTTAAAAGCTCCCCAGGTTTTAGTGCAAGCGATAACCAACACAAACATACGTTGCTTGGCACCCGTTATGTTAAGGTTTCCCTTATTGTAGTTTTATTGAATCAAATTTGAAAATAAAAATGCATAAAAAATTAATTATTAATTGTTTCGAAAAAGCCAAATCTGAAACTGGTGTAGAAAAAACATCTGTCCTTTCAAAACATATTTCAGATGCATTGTCGGAGGAATATAATTACCCTGTTAATGAAAGAACTTTAAGGAATTATATTAATGATTTAGAAAAGGAAAATTTTAGCATATCGATTAATATTGCCAATGAATTAGCAAAATATCTAGGATATAAAGACCTTAAGGATTATTCAAAAAATGTTGCCAATAAAAAGAAGAAGAAATCTTTTAATAAATATATTATAGGGGGATTAATTGTGGTTGCCTCTTACTTTGGAATAGAAGCCAATATGGATAAATGCATGATTTGGAATGAAGATCATTTTGAGAAAATAGCTTGTGAAGAGAAAAACGCAAAACCTATAAATAAAGAATTACTAAATAGATTTAAAAAAATAAATCCAAACTGCGATTATGCTTTTTTTAATGAAAAAGGAGAAGTACAGGTTTGGTATGGCAAAAGTTTTAATAAAGAATTGGAATATTTTACCCAATTAGAAGTTCACCCAGAAACGGGAAAGACTTTAAAGCTTATTACTAATCATATGATTAATAAATATATTTGTTTAGATAAAAACTAGTATAAAAATTTTAATTTGATTGACATCAAACATAAAAGCAAGAAAGAAATTTGAACAGCAATTAAAAGATGAATATGAAGCCAGAGGGACTGAAGCAGCAATTAGTTTAGATTTTTTTGACCCTACTTTTAGAACTGAAAAAATGACTATTGAAGAACTAAAGCAATTAGAGAATGAGCTTATAGATGATGGGTTTGATACCATATTGTTTACGAAAATTATAGGTGTAGAAGATAGAGTTGCTTATAAAAAAAAATATGGGGGCTTTGGTGAAACACATAGAAGATTTAAAGAAGATTATTTAGAGTATCAAGATATTTTTTATAACCTTGATTACTACGAAGAATATACGATTTATCATGCAGAGACTTCTATGTACTGCATTTGTCCTACAAAAGAGCGAGAATTAATTTGGAAAGGATATATAGATATAATAGACCCAAATCTATTGATGAAACAGTAGATGATTATGTTAAGTTGGTGATACTTGCTTTAGAAGAACAACAGCTTATTAATTTTTAAAAAAACTATAAAGAGAAGGTTTAACTGAAAAACAAAAACAATCTCTCACAAAAAAAAATCTCGTAAACATATTGTTTACGAGATTTTAAATTATTAGACCGGATATTAAAAACTATCTGTTAAATAGCTTATCCTTCCAAGATCGTTTAATGATATCTTCATTATAGCCATAACCATAACCATAGTTATAACCATATTGAGACCTTTTTTTTACTCCTACTTGATTAATTACATAAGCCATATTCTTTAGTTTATTATTTTTTGCTAAGGCATTGGAATGGTCTAGTAAATACTTTTCTGTATAATTCGCTCGGGTAATATAAATGGTTGCATCTGCAAATTTTGAAATAAGAAGCGTATCGGTCACCGAAATAGTAGGTGCGGTATCAACAATAATATAATCGTATAGTAATTTAGCTTCCTCTAACAATGCTTCAAAACGGCCATTGGTTAATAAATGGGGTGGGTTTGGAGGGATTGCACCAGGAATTATGGTATCGTGACTTGGATGCTCTTTAAATCCTTTTATTAAGTTCTCTTTCCAATGATAATTTATATTGTGTAAATAATTAGACAATCCTGATTGCAGTTTATCAACTTTAAGATGATTATGTAGTTGAGGGTTTCTTAAATCCGCACCAATTAACAACACCTTTTTATTTAAACTCGACAATGCTAGGGATAAGTTTACGCTAATAAATGTTTTACCTTCTCCTTTTATAGTAGAGGTCGTAAAAATTACACTTCCTTTACCATCTTCTTTAAAGGGTAGTATATAGTTAGTGTTAGAACTTAATATCCGAAACGATTCTGCCAAAATAGAACGATCATTGGGATTACTAAATATTGTATTTGTCCCCTCTTTAATTTTAGGGATTTCTCCAACCACTGGAATTTCGGATATTATTTTTTCGATATCTTTTTTACCGTGAATTTTGTTATCTAAAAGAAACATCACATATAAAATCCCAAACGGAATTATTAATCCCAATAATAGAGCCCCTAAATAGATAATTCTAGTTTTTGGTGAAACTGGTATGGCTCCAGAGAGGGCATATTCTACCACCTTAACAGAAGGTTCTGTGACCGCTAAACTAATAGATGCTTCTTCTCTTTTCTGAAGTAATAATAAAAACAGGCTTTCCTTAATTTTTTGTTGACGATTAATGGCGCGTAATAATTTTTCTTTCTGGGGCAAGTTGTAAACTTCTGTTTTAAACTTTTTATCCCGAGAAGCTAATTGCCTTTGTGAAAGTGCTAGTTGTTTTTTAAAGGCCTCCAAAGAGTTATTAATATTTGCTCGTAAATCACCTAGCTGCAACTGTAATTGTTTTACTATAGGATTATTAACTCCACCACTACTAATCAGTTTCTCTCTGTTGAGTATGGCTGTGTTGTATTTTTCGATTAAAGTATTTATAGTATTGCTCTCTAAACCGAAATTGGCTGGTAATAACTTGCTTTTGGTATTGGGATCATTGATAGCCTCTTCTAGTAATTGTGATAAAGCCAATTGGTTTTCTATGCGAAAGACTTCGTCATCTGCTTGTGCTCGTTTTTGAAGGCTTAATTCGGTATCTGCTTCAATATAAACCAAGTTGTTTTCTTGTTTAAAATCTTTTTTATCCAATTCTATGGAGTCTAACTCTTCCGATAGAAAAATAAAACGATCGTCAATAAATTCTAAGGTACGTTTAGAAATTAATTGACGGTCTTGGATTCCATCTTCATTAAAAGCTTTGATAATAGCATTGAGAATCTTTTCGGACCGTGATACACTTTCCCCTTTAATGCTTAGTTGTAAAATATCACTCTTTTTACCAATAGAATTAACCTCTAAGTCGTTCTTTAATTTAAGAATAGATTCCTTTACCGTTTCTATATGTAAATTATATTGTTTGCCTATACAGTACTCAAGTTGTTTTGGGCTTTCTATCTTTATTTGAAAAGGTAAGGTATGTTGGCTTAGATAGGTATTATGGTTTGGAAACATGGTAGTGGAATCTGTTTCAAAATTATAAACTTCAAAGGCAATAGGGGTCACAGTAATATTAAAACTACTTTTAATAGATAAACTATCGATTACGGTAATTTGCTGATAACTAAAGGGTAGGGTGTCTATTTGTGAAGTTTGAATGTTTCCCTCTTCATAAAAAACGTGACTTAACGCTAGCTCTTTTTCCACTTTCTCTAATATTAGATACGAAGTCAAAATTTCAATCTCATTCTCCAGATTGACATTAGAATTGTTAAATAACAAATCTTCCATAGGTAGGTTTAATCCTTTGCCTTCGTCTAAAATTTTTATTTTGGCAGTAGTTTCATAAATCTTAGCGGTATATCGCAGGTATAAAAAACTTACCATCATAAAAACCACAACGCTTAATAAAAACCATGGCCAATACCGCAAGTAATCTAAAACTGCTTGCTTGATATCGATAGCATTTTCTTCTTCTATCATAAATTGGGGTGAATGTTGCTCTTTCATAAGGTATTAATTAATATTATGGTGCTTAATACTAAGGATGCAATAGCCACAAAGCTTGATGCATTACCAAAAAACCCTGCACTTTTTACTTTTGATCCATTGGGGTTAACCATAATTACATCGTTGGGTTTTATTAAATAATAGGGGCTTTCTAGCCAATCGGATTTGGTTAAATCAAAATGTGCAATGGTTCGTACTCCATCTATCTCTCTAATTAAAACCACATCGTTTCGTTCTCCATTAATAGTTAAATCTCCTGCTAAACCAAAAGCTTGTAGGAGGTTGATATTGTTTTCGGTAAACGTATAGGTGCCAGGCATTTTTACTTCACCTAAAATAGTCACCTTGGCATTTAAAAGACGAATATTTACACTGGGATTAACTAAATGACCACCAGATTCTAAACGATTAATCAAGTCTGTTTCTAGCTGGACAATCGTTTTATTTGCAACAGAAATCGCTCCTAATATTGGAAAAGTAATGGTTTGATCTAGGGATACTAAATAACCTTCCAGTTGCATCATTTCAAGAGTATTTGTTTGAGCCATGGATTGGTTGATTCTATTGTATGGTATTGCTGTTTCCGGCACTAATGCTCCAACCGTTATTTTTAAAATATCATTGGGTTGCAAGCTTGGGTTGGTATACTTGAGTTCTGTATTGTTAAATGCATTGATATCTTGCATATAAAGAACTTCTTTTTTGGACTTACAGGACTGTAAGAAAACGAGTAATAAAAGTCCTAAAAATTTAATTTTCATAAATTAATGTTTAAGGTTTGAAAATATACTTTGATTTAAGCCCAAAGTAAATGGCTATTTAATGTGATGTTTTTGGATCTTTCAATAGATTGCTGAAGTCGTACTACTTTCGTAGTAGTAAGGATGTAAGGTGTTTAGCTAGTTGAAAAAGATTTGTATGAGAACTATTTAATTTTCTTCTTTTTTATTTTCTTTCTTAAAATATAAAAAAGAATTAAAAATATACCGAAGCCCATAAATAAAATAGTAATCATCACGATGCTATTAAAAATGGTGGATAACCAGATGAATACAATGACAACAATATAATTTATCAAACCTGATAGCATACTGGCCTTAAAATGTGACATTCCATTATCGATTAAAATATGATGTGAATGATTTCGATCTGGGAAAAAAGGGCTTTTTCCATTTAATAATCGAACTCCAATAACACGAAATAAATCACATATTGGAATGCATAAAATTGCTGCAACGATGATCATTCCATTTTCCGGTTTAAAGTTGAGAACATTATAATTTGAAACATTTATCGCAATAAATTTTAGGGTTAAAAAAGCAATACAAAATCCTATGAGCAACGAACCCGTATCTCCCATAAATACTTTGTTTTCAATTGAAAAATTATAGACTAAATAGGCTAATAACATGCCTATTAAGCTTAAACAAAGTAAAAAATAAAAGTATTGGTGTAATACATAAAACATTAGTCCGAAAATGCTAAAAATAACGAGGCCTACCGTAGCAGCTAAACCATCTATTCCATCAATTAGGTTGTAGGCATTAATAATGGTTAAGGCGATTAACACACTTCCAATATAGGCTATGAATTCAGGAATTTCATAAATGCCTAAAAAGCCGTGCAAATTGGTAACTTCCATAGCACTATTGAAAAACAAAAACAAGGTAGCCAAGGATTCCAATACTAATTTTACTCGAGGTGTTGATACTACTAAGTCATCTTTTACACCCACCATAAAAACGAGTGTACTGCTTGCTATTAAATTTAGACCAATGTGTTCGGTATCGAAATACTGAATAAAAAACATAGCCAAAATTAAAGTAATATAAAACGAAATGCCTGCCATAGTAGGAGTAGAGATACTATGAGAACTTCGACTGTCAGGTTTGTCATTTAAGTTGATACTTGTAATTACCCAGCTTATTTTTGGAATGATATAATAAACCAGTAAAAATGAATTTACGAGTGCAAGTATACTTACCACTTTGAGGTTTAACATTAATTCTTGAAGCATGTTTAAGTTTTTTTTGAGAAGCTTTACTGTATTAAACAGGGAAATAAATTAAAAAGATTATTCTTTTAGAAGAATGGTAAGAATACCACCGAGATTATTTAATTTAAAGGATATGATAGTAATTTCAACTTAACTCTAGAACAAAATTAAGAGTCATTTTTTTTAAAGAATTAATTTTTTTAATCCCGTGAGTTTTTAAAAAAAACAGATAATTTTTTAAATGAATAAAAGTATATTTATTAAAAGATAATAAATTGTTTTTAGTACTCTTTCTATCTCCCTCATACTTAATTACTAATTTTGGAAAATAGATTACTTTTAAGTTGTTTTCCCAAAACCTTAAGCAAAGATCCATATCCTCCACATACATAAAAAACTTTTCATTTAATAAGCCTACTTTATCAATAGATTGTTTTGAGAAAATCATAAAAGCTCCTATTACCCAATTCACTGATTGCGTACTATCATAATTGAAATCAGTTTCAAGTATGCTATGTTTTTTATATAAAAATCTTTTTATAGTTCTTTTAAATAAAGTTTTTGGAGTTAAAAAAGTACGACAACTGTCTTGAACTTCATTTTTTAAATTAACTATTTTTGGACCAATTAGCCCTATGTTTTTGTTTTGTTTTAATAAATTTATAGCTTCAAGTAAATTATTAGTTTCAATTATAGTGTCTGGATTTTGAAGTATTATATATTCTCCATTTGAAATTGAAATACCACAATTCATGCCATATGCAAATCCATTATTTTGACTATTAAAACTCCAATTAATATTTGGGTACCTTAATTCCAGCGCCTGCTGTATTGGAATATCATAGGTTGAATTTGAAGAGATTATAATTTCGTGGCTGATATTAAAACATTTTTCTTTAATTGAATTCACACATTGCAACACATCGCTTAATGAATGATATTCAATGATGATAAATGAAACATCTACAGATTTTTTATTTTTCAAAACAGTTATAAATTAATTTAAAAACTCTTAACATAGTTACTAATAATTCTACTGATTAACTTTTTACTTTCAGGTTTAAACTTTTTGAAACTTACCTCGTTGCTCAAACATTTATCAACCATATTTTTTAAATGTTTCAAATTATAACAACCTATAACATATTCTTTTTTCTCAAAATAATTTATAAGTTCAATTTGGTCACCTACTATTTCGTTATACTCTTCTAAACGCGGAATTGCAATGATTTTTTTGTTTTCTAAAATAGAATCCATTAAACTACCATAACCGCCTTGAGTAATTATTAGATCTGCTTTTGAGATTAATAATTTAAGTTTACTTCCTTCAATAAAATCAAAGCTTTTAGAATTAACAAAAGAGTAATTTGAATAGCCCTTTTGTACCATCACCTCATAGTTAACACCAATTTCTTTGTCAACAACTTCTATTAATCTTCGAAAGCAATATGGGCTTGTACCTACTAAACATAAAATCATACTAAACAGGCAAATGTTGCATTAGGATACCTCTTAAGCATAGTTGGGTATTGAACAATAAAAAGATTACTATACTTATACATAAAGGCACCAGTTTTTGAGGCTGAATATACTCTAGCACCCGATTCTATATAAATTATTTTGCTTCCAAATAGTTTGCCAATTAACATAAGTGGGATTGCGATACCTGCACCTGTTGAAATAATAAATAGTGGCCGTAATCGCACATATAGCAATGATGCCTGTAAGCCATTAAGTAAATATTTAACTTTACTTACATGGGGATCAATAATAAAATAATGTTTTTTGTTTTTAAGTGATTCTAGCGTACGTCCATTCTTAAAGGTGACATAATTGACCTTACTTTTCATAGATTCTGGAATTGCATCTATCATTTCTGTTAGATGTCCACCACCTGAGGAAATAGCCACTATGTTATTGGTTAACAATTTTTTAAATAATTTCATAATTAAATATTTTAGTCTATTTAGTTTATCAATATTATTTGATTTTGCTTATCAAGAAGTTTTTTTACTACTTTGGAACTTTGATGCCCTTCTTTTTTAATACAACAACATAGCCTAAAGGAAAATGTTTATTGCTATAGTCTATTTTTGCAAAGAGATAGTTCAATAATTTGAAAGGGTATAAAAGTTTACCGTCTACTAATGTTTCCCAGATTAACTGAGTTTTATTTCCATGATGGATACTGTCAACAATTTCAAAATAATCTTTTGACTGTTCTTCTATTCCTTGTAACGTAAATCGATAGTAATCGTTAGGGTCTGGGTGTATTTTAAATAAAAATGGAAATGAAATAAGCAACAAGCCATTTTCCTCTAATAATTTATTTGATCTTTCAAAAAAATGATTGGGATTTGGAAGGTGTTCGATAATTTCTGTACCAATAACTAGATTATATTTTAAAGGAAAGTTTAATTTAAAAAAATCCCCAACATGGGTAGCACCTAAATCTTCCCTTAAGTCTACCGTTTGATAATTTGCATCCTGTGGAAATAGGTAAGACCAATTTTTTATACCCGAACCGATATCCAAAATAGTATTGAATCTAGCACTCTCCTTATTCAATATTTTGAGCATTTTTTTAGTATGCTTTCGTCGATTTATACCAGAGATTGATGGAATTCTAAACAGTTTTCTCATATTATACATTTTAATTTATTTTGTAATTTTCTTTCCAGGTTCTTATTTTGGCAGCTATATAGGATCACATAACTATAACTAGTTTATACGTTTTTTGAAATATTAAACTTTAAGATTATATTTATAATTAACAGCTTAGGTGGCCAATTCGAGAAGAAATTCTAAGAATGTTATTTGTTTGTAATTATTGTAACTATTTTATCAACAGAGTACTTACCAGTATTTAATTTAGTTACATTAAACTTTTCCGCTATCAGATTATAAGCATAAATTTTATCATCATACTTTTTATCATCTATTATGTCTACTCTTCTGCTTATAACAAGCTCTTTTGGACATTCAAGTATAAAAGTATTGGAATATTTTAATTCCTTTTTAATCAACTTACCAAATAACTTAAAGATTATTTTTTCCTTTTTTGTATCTACAATTAAATCTGCAGCTATGTCTAAAATATATCTATCTATCAAATAAGTTATATTTTCATGGTTTTTTAAAACAATAGGCCTTTTAAATATTCTAAAAACTATATGATCAATAAAAACAGCATATATATACAAATACCCTATTGCTCCGTTATAATTATGATAACCTACTTTTCCCCAAGAGTATTTTTCATAAAAACTCTTTCCAGTTAACCTTCCAATTCCATTTACAATTTTAGCCAAATAATGATGAAATCTTAACCAAATTACTTTTGATTCGATTTTTTCATGATCTAATGCCTTTCTAGTGGCCTCTATTATTGTTGATTTCCCAGTACCATCCGGACCAGATAACATTATACTTTTCATTCAATAACTAATTTTTCTAATTGTATTTTATAATTTACTGACAAAGGGTATTTTTTCAAAAAATATTTATTTTCTAAAAAATTAACTGGGATTTCAATTTCATTCAATTTATCCAAAAATGTCAAATCACTAAAACAATAAATGTCAATAGGAAATTTTGAAAATAGACCTATAAACCTTAATGTTGTAGCCATTGTATACGCTTTTAATGAAGAAATTAAATCACCCTTATGATAAATCCTTATATCCAGGTCACTTGATTTTGTCATTTTGCCTCTACAAAAACTTCCAGTTACCAAAATATCTAACGGACTAAATAATCTGGTGTAGTTTTCTATGATGCTAATAAATTCAATTAATGCATTTCTTGACATGGTTCTTTTGTTACTTAAGTATCTAAATAGAACATAGAATTGTCCATTTAAAATGTAATTAATCATATGGCCTATAATTAACGATATGACAATATTATTAATGAGAATATTTAATAAACCAGCCAGTATAAGAGAAAAATAAATTTTATAAATTTTTTCACCAAAGCTCATATATCGAATACCCTGAAATATAATATTAGATAATAAAACGATAATCCTAAAACTCAATAGATAAGTAATTATGTTTTGATTTTTATATTTTACTTTTTGCATATGGCTTCTAACGTTATGGTATTAATTTTAAGAATATTTATTTTAACAGTTTCAAAAGTATCTTCTTTGAAATTATTAATAAAATCTAATGCTTTATGATATTTGTCCTCTTTGAAGTTATCCAACATCAATACATTTTTTTGCTTTTTTGTGATTGTTTCAATACCGCTATCATTGGTTGTTATAATTGGAATTTCTAATTCTAAGGCTTCCAATACAACTACAGGCAGTTCAGACATTACTATTTTAAAAGGTAAAATTAAAACATCAATCTCCAATAATTCGTTAGCTAAAGATTGCCTATCTAAAAAACCACTTATTACCTTTAAATTAGTATCTCCTTTTAACTTATTTAGATATTTATCCGCCATAAGTTTTAATTCAACTCTTTCAATTCTTGTAATAATTCGTTTATCAATATTGTAATTGTTTTCATTTAACCAACTAAAAAATAAAATTACATCATCAAAAGATCTTGTTGTAAAAGGAGGGCCAAAATATCCAATTACTTTTCGCTCTGGCTGTTTAAATACTTTCTTTTTGACGCCTCCCCAATTGTCAAAAATAAATGGGATGTATTTTTTAGTTTTTACTATATCTAATAAAACATTTTCTGATCTATCTGAGATAACGACAACTTCTTCAGCTTTTCTTAAAGCATTTCTCAAAATAAATTTTGGAAGAAGGGAAAGCATAAAAATCCTTTTAAGGTCACACCAATTTTCAATAATTGTTTTTTTAGGCAACAAAAAAAACTTGTTAATTCTATAAATTGGAAACGTCATGAAATAAACTAACTTGTAACTATTCTTTTTACTAAACAATAGATCTTTTAGACCAAAAACTTTTACAACACAACCGTTAAAGTTAGTAGGAATATCAGAAATTTTTGATACTATAGTGATTTTACATCCTACATTTTCTAAATCATAAACTAATTTTTTTACACTATACCACGGTTGTCTTTTAGATAAACTTGAATCATAGTTTTTTATAACAATGAATATTATTTTATGCATTTTTCCCCACATATAAATTAACTAAATCATTTACAATTGTTTCATTATTAAATTTATCGATATAATATTGATGCTTTTCTTGAAGGCTATTATACTTGTTCTGTTCTCCATATTTGATGCTTTTTTTAATTGCAATAATTACAGATTCTTTATTGAATTCATTTATTTTAATAAAATCTTCATCGTTAAAATGTTTTAATAACCCAACTTTTGTAGCTATAACTGGTGTATTTGTAAACATAGCTTCCAATACAGCTCTTGGTCCAGTTTCGTAAGTGGAATTCATTATTAAAAACATCGATTCATTTAAAAGTTGATTAACTTCAGATTGTTTTTTTGAAGTAATTGTTACTATATCGGACAAGTTATTTGTCTCTATAAATTTTACAACATATTGTTTTAAGTGTCCCTCTCCAGAAAAAACAATATTATATTCATTTGTTTTTAAATAATCATATAAATCTTGAATTGCCTTTAATATTATTGGTATTCCTTTTCTATAACCTAATCTTCCAATGTATACTATTTGTTTTTTCCTTTTCAAATTCATGTCGTAAAAAACATCATTATCAATACCATTGGGAATGTAAAAAATATTATTTTTCTTATAATTGTATCCAGTTTTTAGCTCCTCCTTAATATCTTGGCTAACGACAATAATTTGATCAACATTTTTTAAAAGCTGATTCTCTATTATGGGACTTAAAAATTTCCCCATAATTTTGTTTAAAATTGCGTTTAGGGATACTGATTCAATATAAGAAGTATCTATCTTCATAGTTGAATGAATAGTAATGATATTCTTTATTGTTTGTAATTTAACAAACGGAACCAATGGAGAATGATAATGGATGACATCAATTATTTCATTTTTAAAAAGTGATTCGATTTTTCGCTTAAATAAAAAAGTACTTATAAAAGGAATTTTAGTTACTGGAATCAAAACGATCTCTATTCCATTATCATAAAATCGAGTTATTTTTTTAACACTATGATCTCTTACAATTATTTTAAGGCTATGTCCTTTTTTTACAAGATTTCTAGATATTGAGTAGACATGGCTACCCACGCCTTCATTTGGCGGGTAGCTTCCAGACATTATTTGTAGAATATTCATAACTTCATTAATTTTTTATATATATCTGAATATTGACTTGAAACGTATTCAACAGAGCATTTATATAATTTTTCTTTAGATTCTAATTTGATGTCTTCTTTCAATAAAGGTTTGTTTATTAATTTTTTAATGGCTTTATAATAACTCTCAAAATCTTTTCTTACAACAAATCCATTAACCTCATTTACTATAAAATCATCTACATCTCCAACACGATTTGTTATAATAGGTATACCACACGATAAGGACTCTTTAACAACAGTAGGTGAAGCTTCATGTTTTGATGATAAAACACAAATGTTTGATGAGGAAATAAGTATTGGTATTTGTTTAGGATCTATTTCGCCAATAAAAATTGGTTTATTTTTTAAACAAACTTTATTTGATAATGATTTTAACTTTTCTCTATCCCCTCCATCTCCTGCAATTATTAATTTTATATTTTCTTGATTTTGGAATTTCACAGACCATAATTGAATTAAAAAATCAATATTTTTTACATCTGCTAGTCTTCCAATAAATAGCACATACTTGTTTTTTACACCAAATATTTCTTGAAAATAATTTGAATTTTGCAACTTAAATCCCTTCAAATTTAACATTGAACCTATTATTTGTAGGGGTCTTTTTTCTATATCCTTATATTTTTCCTTGAAGTTGTTTAATACATCTTGACTTACAGGCACTAAAAAGTCGATATGTTTAATTGAAAAACGCTCAATAAATTCAAATATCGGTTTTACAAATTTTAATTTCCAATTTCCATAATTGCTTTTAAAAACTGAAAAAGTTCTCCCGTGTAAAGAGCATACAATCTTCAAATTAGGTTTCAATAAAATAAAAGGGATTGCAAAATATAAACGATGTACATGTACTGCTTGGTAATTTTTTAAATTTAAAAATGGTAATTTCAATGTTAACATTAATAAAAAGAATATATATCCGGTAAGTTTTTTCGTGATAGGAAGTAGTTTAATATTTTCATGTTGCTCTGCATTATTTCCAATTCCTAAAAAAAGGATTTCATCACAAGATTTTTTTAAGCCTGAAGTAAGATTTATTAAATACCTAACACCGCCTCCTTGTCCATCTTTAAATGGGCTAGTTTGATATACTTGAATTATTTTCATCTTGTAATTTTCGTTTTTTTACAGATTTAATGACTATTGCCTTATCAAAAAGAAACCCAAGGAATAACATACCTGGAGATAATATCATATTTGTATGAAAAGTGGATATGATGTAAATCCAAAATATTAATTTATTAAAATAAATTTTATAAATTTTATACATAATTATTATATAGATAAAAACCAAAATCAACCCTCCTTCATACAACAGGTATAAAAGATCTAAATGTGGATATTCAAAGCCTTTAATTTGTAATTCCTTTATAGAGTTTAGACCATTCCCGAAAAACAATGTCATTTTATCATTTGACATCAATATAGATTCAATAATCAAA
>TARA_R110000787_G_scaffold86421_3_pt1 | contig 16677 bp, 17 predicted proteins | sample TARA_R110000787 | Tara Oceans TARA_R110000787 (sample SAMEA4397920) | marine metagenome | biome: Polar Biome; feature: [DCM] deep chlorophyll maximum layer (ENVO:01000326); material: water (ENVO:00002006), including particulate matter (ENVO:01000060) such as... | depth 35 m
AAACGATCATCGTTATTAATACTGTTCGCCAGATCCAGCGCGACTTCAAGTAATAAGGTTGAATCAAAATCTTGCATAGCCAACTCAATTATTCAATTAAGGTCAATCTATCACTATAAAGTCAAAAAGACACGTTTTTTCCATGTCAATATGACATATACACTGACACTGAAATATGTATTTAATTGATTTATATGCTTTTTTATAACTGGCACAACCTCTGCAACTACTAAAAAGAATCCGTTGTTTGAATTAGTTAAGAGGTTATTTATGTTAGATAACAGAACCATTGAAATCGTAAAAAGTACCCTGCCATTGCTGGAAAATGCCGGGGTTGAGGTCACAGACCATTTTTACAAACGCATGTTCAGTCACAATCCTGAATTAAAAGATATTTTTAACCTTGCTAACCAGGCAACCGGAAGACAACAGTTTGCCTTGTTCAGCGCCGTAGCAATGTATGCCAAGCATATTGATGATCTGGGCGCTTTAGGTGAACTGGTCGAAAGAGTGGCCCATAAACATGTCAGTTTTGATATTCAGCCTGATCAATATCAGATTGTCGGTCATCATTTGATTGAAACGTTGAGAGAAATGGCACCAGAAGAATTTACCGATGAAGTAGCCGATGCCTGGGTTAAGGCCTATGGCCTATTAGCCAAAGTGTTAATTGGTCGAGAACAGGATATCTACAGCGAATACCAAAACAAAAGCGGCTGGACCGGTTCACGTTTATTTAAAGTGAAAGCTAAAAAACCGGAATCAGAGCTGGTCACCAGCTTTACCTTTGTTCCGGTTGATGGTGGTGAAATTGCCAATTACCAACCCGGTCAATATCTGGCCGTTAAAGTAAAACCTGAGCAGGCAGAAAATATTGAAATCCGTCAGTATTCTATTTCTGATAAATTTAATGGCGAAAGTTACCGGATTAGTGTCAAACGTGAAACCCAGCCACGAGCAGGTTTGGTTTCCAATCATTTGCACGACACAGTGCAGGTTGGTGATCATATTGAGTTAATGCCACCCACTGGGGATTTCTATTTGGCACATTTAGACAAACCGACGGTGCTGATATCTGCCGGTGTTGGTATCACACCTATGATGGCGATGCTTGGAACCCTGTTGGAAAATCAAACCGAGCAACCAACCTGGTTTTTGCATGCCTGTGAAAATAAGAATCAGCACACTTATGCCGATCAGCTTAAAAGCGCGGCAAATCAGCTGGATAAGCTGCATTATTACTATTGGTATAAGCAGGATGATGCTGATGATGATCAGGCGTTAACTGGTCTGATGCAATTAGACCGCCTGCAATTTGAGCTGCCCCTGACAGATGGTCATTTTTATATTTGTGGGCCAGTTGAATTCATGCGATTTATCAAACAGCATCTACTGGATTTAAACGTTGCTGCAGATCGAATTCATTACGAAGTATTTGGTCCGCATAACGATATTTAAAAAGATAGTGGAGAGCTAATCTGCTCTCCACTTTTCTGTTGCAACAAACAATCTTGACGCAATCTTCATCTGCATAGGCGTAAAAGCAACTTGTAATGTAAAACAGGATGCATCATGAAAAAAACAAACGCCGTACTACTTATGGGCATAATGTCGCTTATTTCAGTCACGACTTACGCTGCCCCACCCATCGATACTGAAGTATGTGACGAGTGGGCCAGCAAAGCCGGTTCGTACATGTTGTTTCGGCAAATGAATACACCGATTCACGAGGCAATGGAAAACGCCATGGGTAATGTTACGCGGGGCTTGCTTCTGAGTGCCTATCAACAACCGGTTGCTGAAACCAATGAAGGTAAGCAGCAAGCTATTGATGATTTTAAAAACAAAACGCTTGAGGAATGCATTTCACAAATGCAACAGCGTTAAAACTCATATTCCAATAATGCACGCCAGTTGGTATCGGCGGTTTTGGCAGATAAGCCGGTCAGAACGCCAATTTCCCAATGCAGTTTTTTACCGGGGGAAAGGCTGATATCGCCCAAAAAAACTGGACCTAATGCACGAGTATCTTCGCCAGCATAAAATTCAACCGCCGGCTCAAAATAGCGAGAAAGTCGATAACGGGTTTGTAACGATAAAGCGGTTTCAAATTCACTTTCCTGCGATTCGCCCCATTCGTATTTAAGCCAGAAATTGCTGGTTGCAACCCATCTCCCCCACTCTTTCAAAGCGATTAATCCTGCAGCTGCTTCCCAGTTATTATCATCACGTTGTCGTTCAAGTTCGGTTATAAGTCCCCAGTCAATAGCGTATTCACCTTGCTCAGTCAGTTGCCAAAGCGCTTCGATTTCATATGCCTGTAAACGAAAATCATTATTTTGATTATCTTCACCGATCAAATAGCCTTCAATAAACAGCCGGTCGGTAAGACTTTTGCCCACCCCTAATCGTTGAACCTGCTGCCCATCTGAATCGGTCATTCGCCATTCAATTTCACGCTCCAATGGCTGTACATAGGGCGCATAGACTTTATCGACCGGATTGCCATCGGCATGACTGAGCGCCGGGAGCGTAACAATAAAAAATAAAAAACTGAGGCGTTGAAAATTAAACATGTGAAATAGCCCTTGAAAATCGTCCCGAAACAATCACGATCAACATGAGTAACAAGCTTGTCAGATAAATTATTATCTGACTCCAGGTAGGCGTCGCTTCATACGCCATCAAGGCATACAGTAACTGACCGGGTAACGAGTGTTCACTGATAATATGAGAGCTGTCCCAGACGGGTTCTGTTGAAGCTAACCAATCTGCTTGAATCAGAAACTGCGTGGCCTGAGACATCATGCTGCTCCCTACAATCACAACCAGTACACAGATGAATTTAGCTGCGGCTGCAGGTTTTAAAGCAATCATCAGGTGATATAAAAAAATACCGCAGCTAACCCCGATGCTTAAGCCAATTAAACTGCCTGACACGACCGATTGCAGCAAAAAATGATCACTGCGAAAGCCGGAAATATATAACATGATTTCGGCACTTTCCCGACTAATTGCCAGGATAATGGCTGCCATCATCACACCTTTTACCAGTCGATTGGGGAGGACAATGTCTCTGGAAATAAGCCATAAAAACCCCGTCAGAAATACATAAATACCTATATGAATAATGGTATTGGTTATTTCCTGACCAACGCCCTCCAGCCAGTTTGATATCTCGGGTAAAAAATACGCATAAGCGCCACCGGCCATCAATCCCAGCAGAATTGCCTTGAGCAGAAAGCTACGTGCTTGCTGACTCACAGTGGTAAAGGCCATGAACAGACTTACGACCATGGCGGCTTCCAGTACTTCACGTAACACCAGAATAACGCTATTCAGCAACATGATTATTCACTGCTCTCTTTGGCAATTATTCTGCCTTGCGCAGTTTTAGGAAAAAACTCACCAAAAAATGGATACGTCCCTGGCTTTAATGGGCCGACAAAAATGATCGCCTGAGTATTGCCGGGGATAACTTTTTCACGGTTAAGCTCATAACTTTCAAATTCTTCAGGAGTAGCATCTTGATTTTTGACCAATAATTTCACCTTGGTATTAGCTGGAATCACTAGTTCATCCGGATAAAACAGATGATCTTTGATGAGGATTTCAAATACGGGTGGCGCAGCGTAACTCTTTATTGGAATCAATAGGATAGCCATGCATATAAAAAAATACTTCATCATTTATTCAACACTGCAGGAAAATCTATAATGACCTTAAGGCCCGTTTCAAATGCTGATTTGGTGAGTTTGATCTCAGCATGATGCATTTCAATAATATGTTGAACGATAGCCAGACCCAGCCCACATCCGGGCAATTGGAGATCACTGTTTTCGTTCTGGTATCGATAAAACCGGTCAAAAATACGCTCATACTGGTCTGGCGGAATACCGGGACCATCATCCTCAATGGTTAATCGCACACCTTTCTCAGTGGGATGAACATGAATGACAATATGCCCCTTTGACGGTGCATATTTGTTGGCATTGTTGAGCAGGTTCTGTAAGAGTGTTTCCAGGGCAAATAAATGGCCATACACTTGGGCGGATTCACCAATCAATTCAATATATTGCTGACGCTTCTCAAACTGTTGATAATCTCGTGCAATAACCTCGCTGGCCAATTTGTAAAGATCAATGGCTTCGGCTTTCGCTGCAATTTGCTCAGGCGCTGTCCGATAAAGCATCAGGATCTGGTTGACCAGGTGGCCCATACGGTCAACAGCAGCCTGCATGAGTTGCCAATCTTCTGTGTTATCCCCGTAGGTTTGTCGAAGATTATGTAAATGTATCTGCAAGGCACTGATAGGGGTACGTAATTCATGTGCCGCATCCGCTGCAAAACGCTGTTCACGTTGAAAACTTTGGTCAAGACGCCAGAATAGTTGGTTAATAATTTTCACCAACTGACTCATTTCAATGGGCAATGGGGCCAATTCAATCGGCCTTAAATCATCAGCCTGTTTGCTGGAAAGTTGTGCAGAAAGTGTTTTCAAGGGCTTTAAGCCGGTACCTATTAACCACCAGATTACTATGGCGGCCACAACGATGCCAAAAAACGCCGGCAATATAGTGGCTAAAACAATATCTTCCGCCATAGAACTGCGGACATCACTGCGTTCTCCGACGATAATCCATCGTTCAAACTGTGGATCAGGATGTACATAGTTATGCCAACGAAAGCCTTTGAAATTAACGTCATAAAATCCTTGTTCAAATTGACTTAGCGCAATATGGGGAGCAGTTTTAGAGCGAGTTAATAATTGGCCATTGGCATCCCAGATTTGAAAAAACAGATAATCACTGGTGGGTCTTTGCGTCGAGTCGACTGTATTTTGACCAATGTGAGCGGAGGCAATCAGTTCAGCGGTGTTGATTAAACGTTCATCAAACAATTGTTGTGCCGTTTCAATACTGGACTGATACCCTTTCAGTAACGACACAAACATCACCAGTACCAGAGTGGCTACTAATATCAGCAGTAGGTACAGTCGGATTGATTTCATGGATTACTGATTTGATACCCTACGCCGCGGATGGTTTTAATAAAGCCTTCTGGAAGTTTTTTACGTAAATGATGAACATGTACTTCGATGGCATTACTGGCGACCTCTTCACCCCAGCTGTACAGCTTTGATTCCAGACTATCCCGGGTCTGCACGCGTCCAACATTCTCCATTAAGATTTTCAGCAACATAAATTCACGTCGCGGTAATTCCACTAACACATCATCCACTTTTAACTGCATGGCTTTGCTGTCCAGACTGACGGAACCGATTTGTAATGCAGCGTGTTGCTGACTACTCAATCGGCGTTCGAACACTCTTAATCTGGCCAGCAGTTCATCAATATCAAACGGTTTAGCCAGATAATCATCGGCACCCGCATCCAGTCCGATGACGCGATCATTAATACTGCCACGAGCGGTTAATACTAATATTGGCACTGTAGCATTGTGCTTTCGGATCTCTGCCAGCACGTCGGTGCCATCCATATCGGGCAGTCCCAGATCCAGAATTACCATATCAGGCGGTGTAGTTTTGATGCTGTTAATCGCCTGACGACCAAGACTTAAATGATTTACCGTAAACCGGTCATGGCGCAGCGACCGCATAAGGCCTTGCGCCAATGACAGATCATCTTCAATTAACAGTATTTGCATGTCTTTGGTTATTCAGATGAGTGTTGACTTCAGCTAATGCGTGATCGATTTCCATTAAACGTCCTTTATCTGCCAGAGGTCTATCTGCTCTGGGAGTCGCCTTTTTAGCAAAAAATAGATAAGACTCGGCTTTTTTATATTGTTTATCATCTAATAAAAATAATGCATAAAAATAATTACTATCAATACCTTGTGGGTTTAATCTCAACGCATTTATTAATAACTTTTCTGCGGTTGCCTTATCGCCAAAACCCAAGGGCCACCCCGGCACCTTGTAATACAATGTTCCTAGTGTAGTGTATGCTGAACCATTTAAGGCCTGATCATCAAGTTCAATGGCTTTCTCCAAATCGGCTTTGGCCGTTTTGGCCATAGATAACGCGCCAAGCCCACCTTTAATACCAGCATAACTGGCATAAATTATCCCCCGCCAGATTAAAACATCGGCTTGCTGTGGCGACTGTTTTTTGATGGCATCCGCCTTTTTAATTAAAGATTCAAATGCCTCAATCTGCTGTTTGCCAATCAACTCATAATTGGCATGTTCCCAAGCAGATTGTAACGGTAGCGCTTCAGGGGATATCGCCTGGACGGATAGACTGAAAACACATAATCCCAAACTATAGAATAAAATAAATATTTTTTTCATTTTGCTGCTCCTGTCCAATAACGCTGTATCACGGGGAGTTTTTTGGCAAGGCCTTGATCCACCCAGCGACTATTAATTGAATTCAACCAACCAAATAAACGTTCGGGCCAGCCTAAAAACTGCTCACTAAGTTGGGTTTTCTGGTAAAAACCGATGAACTGGTTTGCCACGTTTTCAACACTATCACTATGATTTCCCAGTGCTTTATTCATTGCAGTCACGTTGTCATCGTTCATTGCTGTGGTAATGGTGCGTGGCGCAAATAAACGTACAGTGATAGGCGTATCGGCTAACTCTCGACGCATTGCTTCCGTAAAGCCCCGCAGACCAAATTTGCAGGCACTATAAACACTGAATCCCGGAAACCCGAGTCGGCTGAATGCCGAACCGATATTGATGATCTGGGCTTTATCTGCTTTTCCCAGTAATGGGAGTAATAAGCGTGTTAATTCGATGGGTACCATTAAGTTGGTGATGAGCATCTTCTGAATGCTGCTTTCATTCATCTCTTTGAGTGGACCGAAATGATTGCTGGCCGCATTGTTAATTAATGCATCAATACCTCCGGGAAACTGTTGGCAATACGAAAGCACTGCCTGACGGCCTTCAGTTGTCGTTAAATCACTGGCAATGCAGTGATGTTGACCACCCAATGCACGATTAAGCTGTTCCAGTTGAACATGATTCCGACCACACAACACCAATAAAAAACCTTGAGCAGACAAGACTTTAGCCAGTGCAGATCCCAGTCCACCGGTGGCACCGGTTAAAACGATAGTGGTGGACGATGATTTCACGGGCGTATTCATACTGTAAGGCTCCGAAAAATATCGCCATACAAACGATAGAACATTTTGCTACTGTGAATGATCAGTTGTTGTGCCTCTGGATTGTCAATCCGGTTCATCAAAGCTTCAAAAAACTTCACATGCTCCTGATCCAAAGCACCATGTGAACGCAGATAACTAAAGGCTTTATCAGGCAAAAACAACGCATTCTGAATTGCTGTCGCGGCATTATCTGCGGTGGCAATACTGGTGCCCTCAAGTACATGAACCATGCCAAAAAATCCCAGTGGATTGACGCGGAAAACCATATCGTATGCATAGGCCACCATCAGCTCGGTGGCAGAATTAGGACGACTGTTTCGCACCATTTCTTTATCATGACCGCATGAGGCGATATCATTCAGAATCCACTCTTGGTGCCCCAGCTCTTCCTCGATATATTCCGCAACAGCTTCCCGTAACCACTCATACTGTTCTGGCAATTGTGAGCCAACGGCCATCAGCAATGGGACGGTATGTTTAACGTGATGATAAGCCTGCGTTAGAAAGGCTATGTAAAGATCCAGCGTCACTTCGCCCCGCATCGCCTGATTAATAATTGGGGCAGAAAATAAGTGTTGTCGCTCAACGTCTGTCTGCTGGCAGAGTGTGTCAAAAAATCCCATACTGTGACTCCTGATAGATGGCTTCCAATTCATGCTGAAAAAAAGTAAAAATTCGATCGCGTTTTGGTCGACCATTGGCTGTGAGTAGTCCAGCTATTGCTGTTAACGGCTGTTCAAGACGCTGCCATTTGGTAATTTGTGCGTAGACTGGAAGCTTTTTATTAACCTGTGTTAGCCAGTTTTCCAATGCGGCATCGTTTAAACGGGTATAAATTAATGCGGTGCAATACGGTTTAGCATCACCAAACAAAACACATTGCAAAATCCCAGGATGAGCAAGTACTTCGCTTTCAACCCATTCGGGATTTATATTTCTACCGTAACTGGAAATGAGCAGCTGTTTTTTACGCCCCTGGATGACTAAAAATCCATCCTGATCCAGATAGCCCATATCGCCGGTGGAAACAGTATTTTGATGTGATAGGTCCGTGCCGATATACCCAAGAAAAGCATTACCCGAAACCATGATTTCACCCTTTTCAATTTGGATATCAACATGGGGTAATACCTTGCCGGCTGTTCCAGGATTGTCTTTTTCTGGCGTATTGAGACTGACCACTGAACTACATTCAGACAAGCCATATCCCTCATACACAGGGAGACCAATCCGACGAGCACGTTCAATCATTTCGCTGGCGACGCGACTTCCCCCTACCGCAATAAATCGCAAGGATTCAGGTGGCTGCCATCCCTGTTCAGCGGCAATTAGTAAAGCCGACAATAATTCTGGAACCAGAATCAGACTTTCTGGTTGATAATGCGAAATGGTGGTCAATAACTGATAAATGTTGCCTGACAGACTGCCGGAAAAACCGGTTTTCTCCATGCCAAGCAATATAATCTCTCCACCACTTAATAAGGGTGTATAGAGCCCTGCAATATTTTCCAGTAATGTGCTTAATGGAAGTAAGGCCAGATGCCGAACATTTTGCATTTTCAGCACGCTTAATAAACTCTGACTGACTTGATATTGATTGTCGTTACTCAGGCACACCCCTTTTGGGTCGGCTGTTGATCCTGAAGTAAACGTAATTTTTGCCGTGCCAGGAGGCAAGGCGATGACTGAAATATTTCGGCAGGCTGTAAAGCTCAACATCAAACTTTTTACAAAGTGACTTTCACCCAGAAATTCATCATCAATCATTAATGGACGATCATGAATCAGCCCAATAGCCCCCGCACTCTTTAGTGCATGTTGAAGTTGATCTGGGGTAAAAAATAATGGCAATGGCAATAAAATGATTCCTGCGCGCTGTGCTGCCAGATCCATAATCAACCATTGCACGCTGTTATCAGCCAGTAAACCAATAACCTGATGTTGATATTCCATTAATTCGGTTGCGACCGCTTCAACCTGCTGCATCACCTGTTGACGTGTCCGTTGCTGAACGTCATCTAGCACACAAATGTTATCTGGCTGTTCAATGGCGAGTTTTTCAAAGGATTGTAAAATTTTGCTGTTCATTGACGAATCATCCTCGCCGTGCTTTCCACAAAATCCTGATGGGTTTCCAGTAACGATTGAATCACCTGGTGTTGGCGCAGATGTGCAATAGCTGTCGCAAGATGACCCGCCAATACCATCGGTTGATGTTGGTAATAACTGCCCCACTGTTGAGTTTTATCAATCAAACGCTGGGGATCAGCTTCACCTAACATGATGGTTGAAAGCTGGAGTCGAGCAATCAGATGCCTGACCTGGCGAGTTGCAGTGAATACCACCCACTGATAGTTAGCCTTATCCAATACGGCGGCCAGTAAAATAAATAATAATGGACTACCACTATTAAAACTGGCTGCCAAATTACCTATTTCGACCATGTCCGACCGTTGGGTGTGGACACCATACAACTTCAGGGTGTGTTCAACCGGCTGCGAAAGATATTGTTCCAGAAATAATGGTTGATGATGAACCGGTTGAAAACCAATAGCAGAGTCAATCTCGCCCTCCATATGACTGGCGAGAAAGTACGGCAAAAAATGGAAGATTTCCGCACCGAAAGCATCATTAAACCGCTCACTGATAAAGGACTGGATAGCCGGTTTATCAATTGATTGATTATCTATGAACGAAAGTGATTTATGCGGAAACAACAAACGTTGTTGCCAATGCTTTGCAGTCTTCAGTGTCGTATTATTTAATATGGTTGCTTCCATAAATCATCTCCAGATGTTTATGGTTGCCTAGCATAAAGCCGGATACTTAAGAAAAGCTTAAGCTGCTTTTAAATCTAACAGTGATAAAAAAAAGCCTGAAACTATCTGACAGATAATTTCAGGCCGGTTATTTCCAGACTGTTTTTACTGTATTAAATTGGGCATATCGTAGCGTTGTTCCCGATACAGCCATGAGGGTAATAGCACATGTGCCAACGCTTTTTGTTCATCTTCTGCAGCGGCAGGTCCGATGATTTTCAATTGCCGGGTGCTCGGTGAATAATGTCCTTCAAGCGCCGAATTTTGCGGCCTGAGAACAGTGACTTTCTCCCCCTGCATCAAGGCGTAATAGTCGGCAAATTGCATCAAAGCCCGGCCGCTAGACTGCTGCTCTCTTTCCAGACTTAAATCACGGCCAATCATCGGGGTTTCAGCACTTATTCCCATTAAGGATAATAAGGTAGGCGGCATATCAATCTGACTGGCAATAGTGGGTATGCTCCGTGGCTGGATATCCGCGCCTAAAATTAGCCCTGGGATCTGAAAGCGCTCTATCGGCACTAAAGCATCACCAAACACATTCAAGTCATGATCGGCAATCACCAGGAATAGGGTATCTTTCCAGTAATCGCTTTGCATAGCCTTATCAAAAAACTGGCCCAACGCATAATCAGCATATTTCACTGTATTGGTATTACTATGTTTAACAGGATTGTCTAATTCAATGCGGCCATCGGGAAATTCATAAGGTGAATGATTGCTGGAAGTGAATACCAAGCTGAAATAGGGTTGTCCTTCAGCATATTTTTGTTGCAGTTGCTGGTGCGCTTTATTCAATAAATCTTCATCGGACACGCCCCAACTTCCGGTAAAGAGCGGATTGTCATAATCATGCTGATCAATCACCGACTCGAAGCCATTGCCAATAAAAAAGCTCGCCATATTGTCAAAGTGTGACTCTCCACCATAGATAAATTCAGTGAAATAACCTTGTTGCTTTAATAAGTCGGCAATGGTGAAAAAGTTTTGTTGAGAGAGCGATAGCTTGACCACACTTCGAGCAGGAGTCGGCAAATATCCACTGATTACCGCCTCGATACCTCTCACTGATCGGGTGCCGGTGGCGTAAAGCTGTTCAAACCACCAGCCTTTTTTCTTTAGGCGTTCAAGTTCAGGAGTGACAGAATATTCGCCACCAAGGGATTCAACAAACGTTGCTCCCATACTTTCTTGCAGAATAATCACTAAATTGAGAGGTTTATCTCTCTGCACCGTTGCCTGTCGGGTATTTAAAGTTGGAAATTGTTTCTGACTATCTATACCAATCCATGGATAGTTTTCATGCAGTTCAGCCATGATTGCTTCATCAGACATCGTGCCATAAACTTCAGCAGCATTTGATTCGTGCTGCATATTGTAAATCGCAAAATACACTGACCAGGCAGAGTTCAGCATAAGACTATTGACCATCGCATCTGGTGTTAGAGCAAAGCTGGACGGGTTGGCAGGTCGATGACCAATAGATGATCGAATCATTAAAGCAAGTATCAGCAGTAACAATGGCCAGGTAAGCCAAACTTTCCATACTGGCCAGGGTTTCTGATGAGTGTGCAGCCAGCGTTGCAATAGTTTCACTGCCACTCCGCCGGAGATAACGGTAAGTGCCAGTCCAATCAATAACGGCCAGCGAAATCCCTGCCAGAGTGTGGCAAAGACTTCTTTCGGATAACGCAGGTATTCCACAAATAAGCGGTTGGGACGCAGATCATACTGACTGATAAATGCTGGGGTTGATGCTTCCATAAAGCTGATGAGGACAATAACCACCACGCCCCAAATCAGCACCAGTTTTTGCCAAATCTTCCATCCCATTCGATTTACCAGTAATGGCATGCCCAACGCTAATGGTACAAGTAGCATTCCCATCATAATTAAATCTGCACGAATTCCCTGCCAGAAAATAGTGGGAAGTGATGTCGCAGCAACCACCCTATCCCACTGCCATAGGACTAAGCCAAGACGCGATAAACTCAAAATAACCAAGCCGGTGAGAAGCAGCTTTATCAATATGAGATAAGGGCCAAAAAAAGACTGTAATTTAGTCATCATCAGCCCCGCCCTGTTAATGGCCACAAGATGGTCAGCCAGGTGGCCAGAGCGATAATGAGGGCAATAAGCACCGCCAGAGAACCATAGTCTTTGGCTCGTCCCGATAGCAGATGAGCTTCGGTGCTAATACGATCAACAACGCATTCAAAGGCTGAGTTCAGTGCTTCAACCATTACTACAAGCAATAAAACCGTGATCATAGCTAGTCGTTCAACGGGTGATACCTCGAGTAAGAAACTGCCAATGCCTGCAGTTAGAAGCAGCAGAAAGGCTTGTCGAAAAGCGGTTTCATAACGCAATGCGGCGAAAAGCCCCTGCATTGAATAGCCAAAAGCATAAAGCAGCCGTTTGCATCCAGTATGTTTTTCCACAAAATTGCCCCATTAATAAAAATGAGGCTAATACTACGACGCCAATACTTAACTAAACCTTATGGGATTAAATTTTGTTTATTTTGTCAGTCTTTTTGGTCTGAAACTTGTCTGGATGTAAACAGTATTTGTTAAAAGGTGGCTTTATGAAATCAAAACTAACTTTCTGGCACTATCTGGTGATAGGCATTATTGCCCTTGGTTTTATTGATGCTGGTGTCATGTTCTATCTCGCCACCATGAATTGATATCAGCGTCGGGTATGTGGACGATCCAGATTTAAGATTGGCCCGGCAGGAACCACACCCGTTGGATTAATCGTTTTATGACTACGATAATAATGCTCTTTGATGTGTTGCATGTTGACGGTTTCAGCCACGCCGGGCCATTGATATAACTCACGAACGTATTCAGAAAGATTCGGATAATCTTCAATCCGTTTCAAGTTGCATTTGAAATGGCCGTGATATACGGCATCAAAACGAATCAATGTGGTAAACAGACGCCAGTCTGCTTCGGTAAGATCATTACCGACTAAATATCGATTTTTGCTCAGACGCTCTTCAACCTTATCCAATGCATTAAATAATGGAAAAACAGCCTCTTCATAAGCCTGTTGCGTGGTGGCAAATCCGGCTTTATAAACGCCATTATTAATGTTGTCGTAAACATCATCATTTATGGCATCAATTTCCTGTCTTAACGCCTGGGGATAATAGTCACCGGCTTTGGCACCAATCGAATCAAATGCACTGTTGAACATACGGATAATTTCAGCAGATTCATTGCTGACCATCGTGTTCTGCTTTTTGTCCCACAACACCGGTACCGTTACCCGTCCACTGTAATCTGGATCGGCAGTGGTATATATCTGATGCAGAAATTTCGCCTGATACAGCGGATCTTCAATCACCCCTTCCGCGTAATCAAAGGTCCAGCCATGTTCCAGCATCAATGGATTGACTACCGAGAGGGAAATCATATCTTGCAGATTTTTAAGCTTGCGAAAGATAAGCGTTCTATGCGCCCATGGACAGGCTAAAGAAACATATAAATGATAACGACCCGCTTCAGCTTTAAAACCACCCTCTCCACTTGGACCGGCACTTCCATCAGCAGTCACCCAATTGCGGAATTGTGATTTGCTGCGAATAAATTTTCCCTGATTGGAATCTGTGTCATACCAGCGATCGACCCACTGGCCTTCCATTAATAAACCCATAAAATACCTTCCTTAAAATAGTTGGATGTTTGCCGTAATTTTCATTGACTGTTTTATTCGCGAAGCTCACAATTTGTGCACTTGATAGCGAATAAGTTCATGAAACCTCTCCACACACAGCAGCTTGATCAGCACCCTGCCAATTTCTGGCAATTGTGTGTATTGTTATTTTTGCTTAATAGTCTGGCCTTTGCTGGCTGGGTAGATTTCCGTCAGGTAACGGTTTCAACCCACTCCGGTTTTGTCGCCGAGTTCGATCAGCTTACCTTAGCCAATCAACGTGATCATTTCCGGTCCCTGCTTGATATTGAAAATCTGACTGCACCAAGTGTAGATTATGGTGATAACGAACAACACTGGCTGGTTTATTCATCTGTTCTGATACTTCCTGCTGCGGCACTATTGCTTGCTGAGGATCTGTATTATTTGACGTTACTGATAATAAGTGACGGCAAATATCATTTACCGATAAATCGCGCGCCCCCATTCCCATAATCCTTTTAAAACTTTTTGTTTAATGAAGCTTTCTTCAAGGATTATGTATGCGTTCCTTCTATTCACGGGCTGTTTTATTCAGTCTGATAATTATTCTGGGCCTGCTTAGTGCATTGCCTAATGTGTTGCCGCAGACGACGACACAACATTTACCTTCCTGGTTTACCGACAATACCTTTAAATTAGGATTGGATCTTAGTGGTGGTTCCCATTTGCTGATGCAGGTGGATATCGATGATTTACGACTAAATGATCATCAGCAATTAGCTGAACAGATCACGGATGCTTTACGTGAGGCAAGGATCTTTATTCAGCCAGTTTCAGTCAATAAAAACCAGCTGATTATCACCCCAAAAGATTCCAGCCGTCTGACTGAAATCAAACAAATCGCACGTTCTTATGTGAAAGATCCTAAAGGCGGTTTAGCGTTGTTTTCAATAGAGGATAACAATAATCGCTTAACTATTATCCCCACTAAGTCGCATGGCGAAAAACTCACGGAAGATGCCGTTGAACATAGCTTGAAAGTTGTTCGGCAGCGTCTGAACGAAAGCGGTCTGGTTGACCCGACTATTACTAAACAAGGTAGTGATGGCATTCTGGTGCAATTACCGGGGGTGGATGATCCGGGTAATATCCGCACCCTGCTGGGAACCACCGCCAAAATTACCTTTCACTGGGCAGCTAATGCTGAAACATCCGCTGTAATCAAAGCTCAGGGTATGACTGAAGGTGAAGTGTATTCTCTGGAAGAACGGGTGGCGCTTGAAGGTCAGCATATCAAGGACGCCAATCTGGTATTCAGTCAGGAAAATGGCCAGCCAGTGGTCAGCTTTGAGTTGGATAAAGAAGGTGCCAGGTTGTTTGGTGAAATGACCAAAAACAATATTGGCCGCTCTTTGGCAATTGTATTGGATGATAAAGTGATTACCGCTCCGGTTATTCGCAGTGTCATTGCTGGTGGTCGTGGAGAAATCAGCGGTTCCTTTACGGTGGCTGAAGCCAATGAACTCGCTTTGCTGTTACGTGCCGGTGCATTACCTGCACCACTAAACGTTATAGAAGAACGTACGGTGGGACCGGATTTAGGCAGTGATTCCATTTCGATGGGTATTACTACCGGGGTGATTGGTGCCATATTGGTATTGGTCTTTATGCTGGCTATTTACGGAAGCTGGGGTTTTATTGCCAGTTTGAGTCTGACGCTCAATATTGGTCTGATTTTTGGTGTGTTAAGTGTATTAGGTGCGACACTGACACTGCCTGGAATTGCCGGAATTATTCTGAGCATTGGTATGGCAGTTGATGCCAATATCCTGATAAATGAACGGATCCGCGAAGAAACCCGTCGTGGCAAACGTGCACTAATTGCTTTGGATGCCGGTTTCAGACGCGCTTACAGTACGATCCTGGATTCCAATATCACCTCATTGATCGCGATCAGTCTGTTGTTTATGTTTGGCAGTGGTCCAGTGCGAGGTTTTGCCGTGGCAATGGCGATTGGTCTGATTACGTCAATGTTTACCTCGATTTCTTTTACCCGGTTCTTAATGGAATGGCGGGTAAAGCGGATGCCAAAACAGGCATTACTAAGTATTTCGGGTATAAAGTCGCTGGATCGTCTCAGCAATAGCAAGATTGATTTTATGCGTGGACGGTTTGTAGGTATTACGGTTTCTGCCATCCTGTCACTGGCAGCGATTGGTTTATTCTTTCAACCCGGTTTGAAATATGGCATCGATTTTAGCGGCGGCACGGTGATGGAGGTGCAGGCGCCAGATACCAATGTTGAACAACTGCGTAAAGCCCTGCAGGATAAAGGTTTTACCCAGGCAGCAATCCAGGAGTTTGGAGATAATGACTATTATCTTGTACGGTTACCTATGGAAGGAGCCGAACAAGTAGCGAGTGGTAAGGTGGTTGAAAGCATCAAAACTACGGTAACGGAAATATCGGCTGATGCCAGTTTTCCGCGTGTTGAAATGGTTGGACCAAAAGTCAGTGGTGATTTCCGCGATGCCACTATTCTGGCCATTGTATTTGCCGGATTCGGCATGCTGGCGTATCTGTGGATCCGTTTTGAGTACCACTTTGCTTTAGCCGCTACATTAACCATTGCGTTAGATTTAACCAAAACCATCGGTTTTTTTGTACTGGCCGGGGTAGAGTTCAATCTTACGGCGGTTGCTGCGTTATTGGCATTGATTGGTTATTCGGTGAATGACAAAGTGGTAGTGTTTGACAGGGTGAGGGAGAATCTACGCTTAACGCCTGACAAACCGATGCTGGAATTACTTAATGAAAGTATCACTTCAACGCTGACTAGAACGGTCTTTACGTCAGTCACCACATTTCTGGCATTAATACCGATGGCAGTTGCCGGTGGCAGCGCAGTAGCCAGTTTTGCTCTACCGATGCTATTCGGTATCGTGATTGGTACAAGTTCATCGGTGTTTATCGCTGCACCGATTGTGTTCTGGATGGGCCAGCAACGCTTACGCAAAGGTCTGCCACAATTACGACTTTCTGCTGAAGAAATGCAAAAGAAACTGGA
>TARA_R110000787_G_scaffold16622_1_pt1 | contig 16676 bp, 12 predicted proteins | sample TARA_R110000787 | Tara Oceans TARA_R110000787 (sample SAMEA4397920) | marine metagenome | biome: Polar Biome; feature: [DCM] deep chlorophyll maximum layer (ENVO:01000326); material: water (ENVO:00002006), including particulate matter (ENVO:01000060) such as... | depth 35 m
GGCGCACCGCCTACCTGTCAAATGCCTTTCTCAAGAAAAATGACAAAAGTGACATTTTTCTCGAAATGGCTCGCTGCAGCCTCTCTGACAAACGGGAGAACCCGCAGAAATCAGCGATTTATGCCTTTCAAACCCGCGCTCTATATAAGGAAAGCTCTTTCTATCCATGAAGACATGAAGTCTAAACAGTATTTAAACCATCATTTCGCCATAGTTTCAGTCGAAGTGAAGCGGAACAGGTTGACAGCCTACACCTATCATTTAACGTCGGGCCATTGCGTCGTTTCGCACAGCATTTTATCAAGTAATTGCGAAAGACGGGGAAAGGGAAAGCATTGAATAACCAGTTTAACGTCGCTGCACGCGCGATGAGATACCTTATTGTCGCCGGCGCGGCTTTGGTCCCCTTCCAGTCTCAGGCAGCAGACGGTCTGCTGACTCCGCCCGCGGTTCAGACCGGAACATCTGAAGATATAGATGTAGCGGCCATCAATGTGCCGACATCCGAACCGGAATTCCGCGAATTAAAGGTTCGCCGCGGTGACACTCTTATGAAGATGCTGATGGGACAGGGTTTCAGCCGGTCAGAATCACATTCAGCCATCTCCGCCCTGCGTACTGTCTATGACCCGCGCAAATTGCGCCCTGGCCAGACCATCAAGGTCTCGCTCGACCCTGCTGCTGATGAAGGCACATCTCTTATAGGGCTGGCGCTGAAACCTGATGTCGATCTGGATGTCTTTGTGGATCGCGAAGCAGACAAGTTTGCGGCGAAGGAAATCAAGAAGGCACTTTCCGAACAGTCCCACCGGGTCGACGGAGAGATTACCAGTTCCCTTTATGAAGCGGCCGTTGCCGCAGGACTCCCACCGGCTGTTCTAATCGAACTGATTCAGGCAATGTCTTTCGATGTCGACTTCCAGCGCGACATTCAGCCCGGTGATTCCTTCAAGGTCATGTTCAACCGCTTTCATGATGAAACCGGTCTCGCCTTGCGGGATGGTGCAATCAACCATGCCCGCCTCACCCTGAGCGGCAAGGAACTGTATATCTATCGTTTCACGGACAAAAGCGGCCGCACCGATTTCTTCGACCAGAAAGGTCACAGCATCCGTAAGGCCCTGCTGAAAACACCGGTTGATGGTGCCCGCATCTCATCACGCTTCGGCAAGCGCCGTCATCCGATTCTGGGCTATAACAAGATGCATCGCGGCGTCGACTTCGCGGCGCCTTCCGGCACTCCGATATATGCCGCCGGTGATGGTGTGATTGAAGTCTCCGGCTGGAATGGCGGATATGGGAAATATGTCCGCCTGCGCCATAACGGGGAATACAGAACCGCCTATGCCCATATGAAAGCCATTTCGAAGAATGCCCGCAAGGGTAAGCGGGTCCGTCAGGGGCAGATCATCGGCTGGGTCGGTACAACCGGCCGGTCAACTGGCGCACATCTGCATTACGAAGTGCTGCGGGGCAAGCATCAGGTCAATCCGCTCAGCATCAAGCTGCCTACGGGTAAGCGGCTGACCGGTACGGATCTGGCGAACTTCCGTAACCTGCGTCGCGACATGGACCGCGAATTCGAGGCCCTGCCGGTTACCGAACCGGTTGCACCGACCATCGCCAGCGTCGACTGATTTCATTTATGATCGCCGGTAAGCTGATCGCCATAGGCGAACAGTGCCGGCTGTCCGCCCGTATGAATGAAAAGCCACGGCTTTTCCGCCTCCTGCGCTGATGTCTTCGAGAGTCGTTCTGAAAAAGATATCAGGCCGGCCATAACCTTGGCCGTATAGGTCGGGTCGAGAAACATTCCCTCCCGTGACGCAGCCCGGTGAATGGCATCCCGCGTCGCCCCGTTCATCTGGCCATAGCCTGGTGCAAGAGCGGTATCGTCGAGACGTATGTCACTTTCCGTCACGATATCCTGTCCTCCGATCAGCTCTGCGATCTCACCACAGCGAGCCAGAACCCGGCTCGACTGCAAGGATGCATCACGCCTGACGCAAATCCCCTGAACCGGGATATCAGATCCAAATGCCCGCAGACCATAAAGCAGTCCGGCATGGGTTGCTGCACTGCCGGAAGCTACAAATATCCGTCCGATATCGATTCTGAGCGCCGCAAGCTGGTCCAGCAATTCGCGCGCCATATCGACATAACCCAGTGCCCCCAGCGGGGCATGCCCCGGGCCGAGATGAATGACATAGGGTTTACGGCCCTTCGCCCGTAAGTCTGCGGCAATTTCCTCCAGCTTTGCATCAGCACCCGCTTCGTTTTCGCCTTCGGGAAAACTGTGGAGAGTAGCCCCCAGCAGATGATCAAGCAGCACATTGCCGGACATGCGATAAAGCGGCGTATCATGGGGCACCCGCTCCTCAAGCTGGAGATGACTTTCCATCCCGAGCCGTGCTGCCATCGCAGCCGCGGTACGGACAAAGTTCGACTGTACCGCCCCGGTTATCAGGATCGTATCAGCACCCTTTGACACCGCCTCGCCAAGATAGAATTCAAGCTGGCGAACCTTGTTGCCCCCCATGCCAATCCCGGTGCAGTCATCACGCTTGATCCAGAGGTCAATACCCAGATCAACGCCAAGGTTGGCTGCTTCCTCCAGCGGTGTCGGCAGATGCGCCATCCGCACACGGGGAAAGCTGTCCAGCGCCCCGACCGTCATTACCCGGTTTTCCATAGCCATCCTTTCTGCCGGACTAACCGACGATATCAGTCCGCAGGCCGGGCGATTGCTGCACCCGCCCATAGTTTATGTCCGGCACGCTGATATTGCGGCAGAAGTTCCAGATCAGTGCCCAGCGACTCGGCTGCGTGCCAGACCCAGCGAGGGTTATCCAGGAACCCGCGGGCCAGAGCCACCATATCTGCCCGCCCTTCCACAATGATCTGCTGCGCATGATGCGGGTCGACAATCATGCCGACGGCACGGGTTGGTATTCCCGCGCCTTTCCGGACCGCCTCTGCCAGATGAACCTGATAGCCCGGTTCCACGGCGAACTGGGTCACGCCACCAATACCGCCAGAACTGACACAAACGAAATCATAACCGATATCCTTCAGCCGTGCGGCAAAGGTAATCGCATCCTGTGGCCCCAGACCATCCTCGCGCCAGTCCGTTCCGGTGATCCGTGCTCCCAGTGCCCTGTCCCGGGGCCAGACCTCCCGGACAGCCGCCGCAACTTCCAGCGGAAAGCGCATCCGGCGCTCTGCATCTCCACCCCATTCATCGTCACGCTGGTTCGATATCGGCGACAGAAACTGATGCATCAGATAGCCATGCGCCGCATGCAGCTCGACCAGATCAAAACCAATGCGAAGCGCCCGCAGCGTTGACCCGACAAATGCGTCACGGATCGCCGCGAGGTCCGTCGCTGTCAGTTCCCGCGGCACATGCCAGCCATCATTCGCCGGCAGGGCTGAAGGAGCCACGGTTTGCCAGGGATTGTCATCCTGACCAAGCGCACCCCGCCCCTGCCACGGTCGCGCCGTCGAGGCCTTGCGTCCGGCATGGCCAATCTGAACACCCAGGGGAATATCGGAAACAGTCCGGCAAAGTTCGACCACCCGCCGCATCGCCGCTTCATTTTCGTCTGAATAAAGACCGGCACAGCCATGTGTAATCCGGCCTTCCGGACTGACATGCGTTGCCTCGAAAACCAGCAGACCGGCTTTCGACGCCGCCAATGTACCGAGATGCGCGAGATGCCAGTCATTCATGCTGCCATCAACAGCTGAATACTGGCACATCGGTGCAATAACGATTCGGTTCGGCAGCTCAAGACCACCGATTTTGTAGGGTTCAAACAGGGTTGGCATGGCATGTCCGGACGATAAAAAGATTACCGAACAGTAGGCCTGCCAGTGCCGTGGCGTCAAACTGCGGAAGCTCCGCCATTCAACGCCACGGAACAGAGGTTACGCCGCTTCAGCCAGTTCCCCGTTCAGGGTCAGGCCGTCGTCGGACGCCGAGACATGTACTGACGAGCCGTCAGTAATCCGTCCGTCCAGGATCATCCCGGCCATCGGGTTTTGCAGCGTCCGCTGGATCACCCGTTTCAGGGGGCGTGCGCCATAGACCGGGTCGAACCCGGCGTCGGCCAGCCAGTGAAGAGCGGCTTTGTCGAGTTCCAGCGTGATCTTCCGGTCTTCCAGAAGCTGCCGCAGGCGGCCCAACTGAATATCCACGATACCCGCCATCTGATCGCGGAACAGACGATGGAACAGAATCACCTCATCAAGCCGGTTGTAGAATTCCGGCCGGAAGGAAGCGCGGACAATCTCCATGACCTGTTCACGAATATCCGAGCTGTCCTGACCTTCTTCCTGAGCGGCCAGAATTTCCGCCCCCAGGTTAGAGGTCAGGATGATCAGGGTATTACGGAAATCAACCGTCCGCCCCTGTCCGTCCGTCAGACGGCCATCATCCAGCACCTGCAACAGAACGTTGAAGACATCGGGATGCGCCTTTTCGATCTCGTCAAACAGGATGACCTGAAACGGCCGGCGGCGAACCGCTTCCGTCAGGGCACCACCCTCATCATAGCCGACATAGCCCGGCGGTGCGCCGATCAGCCGGGAGACCGCGTGCTTTTCCATATACTCGGACATATCGATGCGCAGCAGTGCCTGTTCGTCATCGAACAGGAATTCGGCAATCGCCTTCGTCAGTTCGGTCTTGCCGACCCCCGTGGGACCGAGGAACAGAAACGACCCGATCGGCCGGTTCGGATCCTGCAATCCGGCGCGGGCACGGCGGACAGCATTGGAAACGGAGACCAGTGCCTCCTCCTGACCAACCACCCGCTTGCGAAGCTGCTGTTCCATCTGCAACAGCTTGTCCCGTTCACCGGCGAGCAACTTGTCGACGGGAATACCGGTCCAGCGGGCAACAATGCCGGCGATGTGCTGTTCGCTTACCGTTTCCTCAACCAACTGGCCCTGATGAGCGCCATCAGCGGTCGACAGCTTCTGCTCCAGATCCGGAATGACGCCGTACATCAGTTCCCCTGCCCGCTCCAGACGACCGTCACGCTGTGCACGTTCAAGTTCCATGCGGGCCTGATCAAGCTGTTCCTTGATCTGGGTTGCACCGGCCAGCTCATTCTTCTGAGCGGTCCAGCGGGCGGTCAGAGCCGCCGATTTTTCTTCCAGTTCTGCCAGCTCTTTTTCCAGCTTCACCAGACGATCTTTCGATCCGTCATCACCTTCACGGGTCAGCGCAGACTGCTCGATCTTCAGCTGGATGATCCGGCGGTCGAGTTCGTCGACCTCTTCCGGCTTGGAATCAATCTCCATCCGCAGACGGCTGGATGCCTCATCCATCAGATCAATTGCCTTGTCCGGCAGAAAACGATCCGTGATGTAGCGCTTCGACAGGGTCGCCGCAGCAACAAGGGCACTGTCTGAAATACGCACGCCGTGATGCAGCTCGTATTTCTCTTTCAGGCCGCGCAGGATCGAAATCGAATCCTCGACCGAAGGCTCGGACACATAGACCTGCTGGAACCGCCGGGCGAGTGCCGCATCCTTTTCGATATACTTCCGGTATTCATTCAGCGTGGTCGCCCCGACACAATGCAGTTCGCCACGGGCCAGCGCCGGTTTCAGCAGGTTGGAAGCATCCATTGACCCTTCCGCCGCACCGGCACCGACGATGGTATGCATCTCGTCAATGAACAGGATGATTTCACCAGCCGCATTCGAGACCTCGCCGAGAACCGCCTTCAGGCGTTCCTCGAACTCACCGCGAAACTTCGCCCCGGCGACAAGTGCACCGAGGTCCAGCACCATCAGTTTCTTTTTCTTCAGGTTCTCCGGCACATCACCGGCCACAATTCGCTGGGCCAGGCCTTCAACGATCGCCGTCTTACCAACCCCCGGCTCACCGATCAGAACCGGATTGTTCTTGGTCCGGCGCGACAGCACCTGAATGGTACGGCGAATTTCCTCATCACGCCCGATAACCGGATCAATTTTCCCGTCAAACGCCGCCTGTGTCAGATCACGGGCGAATTTCTTCAGCGCATCAAAGGAGTCTTCAGCACTGGCGCTGTCTGCCTTGCGTCCCTTGCGAATCTCCTCAATGGCAGCATTCAGGCTCTGCGGATTTACGCCAGCCCGTTTCAGAATATCGGCAGAAGGCGTACCGCTTGCCATCGCCAGTGCCAGCAGCAACCGTTCGACAGTGACATAGCTGTCACCGGCCTTCTCGGCGACCTGCTGCGCCTGATCCAGCAGACGGGCTGTCCGCGGATCCAGATAAAGCTGTCCGTCACCACCCTGCACGGGAGGGATCTTGCGAAGCTCTGCCGTAACATCGGCCAAAGCTACCTTGGCGTCACCACCGGCTGACGTAATCAGTCCGGCACAAAGCCCGTCCTTGTCGTCCAGTAATGCTTTCAGGATATGTTCGGGTGTCAGTCTCTGGTGGTCCTCACGCAGCACGATTGTCTGTGCAGCCTGAATCATCCCGCGTGCGCGGTCCGTATATTTCTCAAAGTCCATTTTTAAAGCCTTTCTGCGACAAGGTCCCAACATCCCGCATCGGCAATGTCAGAGACCCCTCACTTTATAGGGTTACCAGAAGCTGATATGGAGAAATAACCGCCCGCTGCAAGACAGATGATGCGAAAACCTCCCGCCTGATTGACAGAGTTCTCCATGCCCCTGATCATCAGGTCATGGCCTTATCAATTTCACAGATTTACCGATATCCCGTTAAGAGCCTCACCGCCGAGGCTCTCGTGTCTGTCCGGTTGACCCGCGACCAGGTTCTGCCAAATGACAGGCGTTTCGGGATCGCCCATGCCAGTGCACAGTTTGATTCACTGGCTCCGGAACATTTACCGAAATCAAATTTCCTGAATCTGATGCGGAATGAACGTCTTGCGCTTCTGTCGACCAGCTTTGACGACAGTACAGACAGCCTGACGATCATGCGGGACGGAAAGCAGGTTGCCCGGGGGCAGATCACCACGCCTGTCGGGCGCAGTATCATCGAACAATTCTTCGCATCTTTCGCAACCGGTGACGTTCGCGGTACACCCAAATTGCTCGATGGTCATGAGATAGCCTTTACCGATCAGGGTACCCCGCTGGTCAGCCTCATCGGCCATGCCAGCATCCGTGACCTGGAACGGGTGGCCGGAGAACCGGTTGATCATCGACGGTTTCGCGCGAATTTCTATTTCGAGGGTGAAAAGCCGTGGGAAGAATTCAGCTGGGTCGGTCAGGAGATCTCCATTGGAGATGTCAGACTACAGGTGGAAAAACGAATTGAGCGCTGCGCGGCCACCAACGTCCACCCTGATCAGGGTACACGGGACATGAATCTGCCACTGACGCTGAAAAAGGGCTTCTCACATATTGATATGGGTGTTTATGCCCGGGTCATCAGCGACGGGGCCGTGCGTATTGGCGACCCGCTGATGTCAGGCTGATCAAACCCGGGTTGCCCGAAGACAACCCGGCTGATCACAGTGATCAGTCGGCAGCCGACTGATCGATTTTCGTATCTTCTTCTTTCGGACGACGCGGACGACGACCACGCGGCTTGGCTGTCCCGCTGGAGTGCTGGATCCCGTCCTCACCTTCGGCATTCTTGACCGTTGATGTCGTAACCGGCTTCAGCAGACCTTCCGGCAGAGACTGGGCATCCGACACCTCTTCCACAGGTTTGCGGCGACGTGGCTTGCGCTCGGCCCGCGGCTTCGGTGCTGGCTGTTCTTCAGCCGCCTGTGCCGGCTTTTCAGCCTCGACAGGTTTGCCATTCCCCGACGGCTTGTCGCCATCGCCGGAAGTCTCATCGTCATCGTCAAAAGCAGGCATGGGATCACGCGGATCATGCGGAGCCGAAGCTTCGATATCCCCCCGGTCATCCCCGCCGTCATTACCATGGCGACGGTTATTGTTATGCTGCTGATTGCGGTCGCCTTGCTGGCGATCACCCTGCTGACCATCGCCACGCTGCTGTTCCTGCTGCGCGCGGGCCGCTTCAATCGCGACGACAATGCGATAATAATGTTCGGCATGCTGGAAAAAATTTTCCGCTGCAATCCGGTCACCGGCAGAATATGCATCGCGGCCTAACGCGAGATATTTGTCATAGACCTGATTCGCGTTTCCGCGAATCCGGCCCTCGGGGCCGCTACTGTCGTATACCTGCGTCCGTGACGGTTTTCTGTTGCCACGACCGCGCGAACGTTTGTTCGAGCCTTGTTTCATTTGTTTAGTGCCAGCTGTTTCGCCGTACCTGACAACCTGTCGCCGTTTCTGACGACAAATCACGCATTGCGTATGCAGGATATGATTTTGCAGGCTGCCGAAGCAGTCCGCCAACCGTCACGGTCCCTGAACTTCAAATCACCGTGACAAGCCGCACCCTAGTCGGGAAATCCGCCAAATCCAACAAAATTTTACCATTGATTCAGGAATAAACTGCCGAGACGCAACGACGTTGCCCGGCAAGGTCGTTATGAGCAGCAATCGACGCGAAGCCACTGTCACCGAGAAGTCCCATCACCGCGTCTGCCTGATCATACCCGACTTCAAAGAACACCTGCCCGCGACTCGCGATAGCTGTGCCCAGCCCCTCGATAATGCTCCGGTACGCAGCCAGCCCGTCATCCCCTCCATCCAGCGCCAGCCGGGGATCATGAAGTCTTACCTCGTCCATCAACCCTTCAATCACCGGTGCTGCAATATAGGGCGGGTTTGACAGCACGATATCGTAAGTCCCTGTCACCGGTTCCAGCCAGTTACCTTCAATAAACTCCAGCCGGTCCAGAACACCGTGTGCCCGGGCATTCTGCCGCGCACAGTCAAGAGCCGCCGGGCTGATATCTACCGCCGTCGCCCGTGCCTGTGGCAATTCACTCAGCAAAGCAATCGGCAGACAGCCCGTGCCCGTACCGAGATCCAGAATGCGTCCTGAAAACCCGTCTCCGACCTGGGCGATGACCAGTTCAACCAGCAGTTCGCTGTCAGGACGCGGATCAAGCGTCGCCGGCGTTACGATAAAGTCCAGCCCCCAGAATTCGCGCTTTCCCAGAATCCGGGAGACCGGCTCCCCGGCCAGCCGCCGTTCCAGCAGCCGTTCACAACTGCTGACTTCGGTTTCCGGGACAGCATCATGAGCCTTCATCAGCAGTTCTTCGCGGGACAGGCCGGTCACCGCTGCCGCAAGCAGCCGGGCATCAAGATGCGCGGTATCAATTCCGGCATCCGTCAGCCGGCGGCGCGACAAGGCCAGAAGCTCGGCAACAGTCACCCGCCGGTTGCCTCTGACAATCTTGCCGCTTCATCCTCGGAAATCAGCGAATCAATCACTTCGTCCATATCGCCCGCAACAAAGCGGTCGAGTGTATAAAGTGTCAGGTTGATCCGGTGATCGGTCACCCGGCCTTGCGGGAAATTATAGGTTCTGATTCGCTCTGACCGGTCGCCGGACCCGACCTGCGAGCGACGACTGTCCGAACGTTCCTGGTCGAGACGGGCGCGCTCTGCGTCATAGATTCTCGACCGCAGGATTTTCATCGCCTTAGCCTTGTTCTTGTGCTGTGACTTGTCGTCCTGGATCGACACCACCGTACCTGTCGGCAGATGCGTGATGCGGACCGCAGAGTCGGTTCGGTTGACATGCTGTCCGCCAGCACCGGATGCCCGGAAGGTATCAATCCGGAGATCTTTTTCCTCGATATCAAGATCGACATCTTCTGCTTCCGGCAACACCGCAACTGTGGCTGCGGACGTATGAATGCGCCCGCCGGATTCAGTTTCGGGGACACGCTGAACCCGGTGAACACCTGATTCGAATTTCAGCCGGGCAAAGACGTTATGCCCGCGGATTTCGGCAGAAGCTTCTTTCAGGCCACCAATACCGGTTTCTGAAAAATCCAGCGTCTCGAATCGCCAGCCCCTGATATCAGCATATCGCTGATACATCCGGAACAGATCAGCCGCGAACAGAGCAGCCTCCTCACCGCCCGTACCTGCACGCACTTCCAGAATGGCATTCTTCGCATCCGCTTCGTCCTTGGGCAGCAGGGCCAGCTGAACATTGCGTTCCAGTTCCGGCATCCGATTCTTCAGATCATGAAACTCTTCTTCTGCCATCTTCCGCATTTCAGCATCGGATCCGGTGTCGGCGATCATTTCCGCAAGATCACCCATTTCTTCACGGGCCGCGAAATATTCCTGCACCATTTCCACGACCGGCGTCAGCGCAGAATATTCCTGCGACGCACTGACAAATTTTTCGGCGCCCAGCCGGTCCGGGTCCGCCATCAGGGAAGCCAGTTCGTCATGCCGGGCAATCACGCCATGCAGTTTTTCATCGAAACTCATCTTCAACTTTCCTTATCGGTGCGGAACAGAGCCGCAATAAATGTTTCAAGCTCGGCGCTGTCCTGCCCGTCCCGGGCGGCCTGTCGCAGGGTTTGCGTCGGTAAACTCAGAAACCGTCCGGCCAGCAGACGTGTTGCCTTGTCGGCATCGCCCCCGGATTGTGCGAGGACTTCCTGTCGCATCACTTCAATCTGGTCATGGAGCAGCCGGATCGCGCCGCCGGCCCGGTTTGAAGCGACACTGGCCATAAAGCTGCTGACTTCCTCGCGGACAATCGCCTCTGCCGCGGCAGCTTCCGACACGCGTCCGTTCAGCCCGTCCGAGGCCAGACGCTCCAGATCAGCAAGGTCGTACAGGAATGCTGAATCCAGCATCTCGACCCCCGGGTCACAATCCGAGGGGATGGAGGTATCAATCAGAAATACCGGCTTCTGGCGCCGGCGCCGCAGTACCTGACGCATCAGTTCCCGGTCCACCAGAGGTGTTCCCGCGCCATGGGCCAGCACCACCGTATCCGCTTCTTCCAGCAGGCTGCCAAGATCATCCAGATCACCGACATGTGCCCCCAGCCGCCGGGCCAGCGATACGGCCAGCGGACGGCGGGCAACGGCTACTCTCGCATGGCGGACACCAGCCCTGATCAGGCCATCTCCAATCAGCTCTCCGGCATCACCACCGCCCAGAATCAGCAAGCGTGTATCCCGCAGATCGCCGTGCAGGTCTCTGGCAACACGAACGGCCGCAGCAACGATGGTCACCGGTCCTTCACCAATCGAGGTTGTGGACCGGACTTTCTTTGCCACCTCGTAGGCCTTGTCGAGAATTCTCCCCAGAATATCAAAGGGTGCATGTGCATCCCGCAGACAACGATGTGCCGTCTTCACCTGGCCGAGAACCTGTGGTTCCCCGACGATCTGACTGTCCAGCGACGACGCAACCCGGAACAGATGGCTGACCGCCTGTTCACCTTCGTAATGATAAAGCGCCGTTTCCGTATCCGCGCCAGCCCGTGCCGTGAAGTAAGCACGGAGCTTTTCCTTCGCAGCTGACAGATTGTCACAGACAGCAAAGCATTCCACACGATCACAGGTCGAAATCAGCAGAACTTCGTTCACGCCGTCACCGACGAGATCACGGGAAACCGCCGGTAACTCGGATTCTTCCATGAACAGGCGATCGCGCAGCCCGACAGACCCCGAACGGTGGTTGGCGCCGACAATCAGTAGCCGCGCCAGATCTGGCGGCTGTGTCGGCATGTTCGCTACTGTCCGGTTATCAGATAGTCCGCCAGTGCAGCGATGGCGACTTCCTGTTGTTCACCGGTTTTCAGGTCACGAACTGTTGCGACCTGACGGACCAGTTCATCTTCCCCCAGCAGAACAGCTGCACGTGCATTGATCTTGTCTGCCCGTTTCATCCGCCGCTTCAGATTACCCCGGAAGGCAATATCCGTTGAAATACCTGCCCCGCGCAGAGCCGCGACGATATCATCGGCAGCCCCGGTTACCTCGTCGCCGATCGGGATCACGGCGACCGGCCCGGTGGGGACAGGTGCATTATCACCAATCAGCATCGCAAGCCGTTCGATACCGGCGGCCCAGCCAACGCCCGGCGTCGGCGGACCACCCATCGTGCCGACCAGACCGTCATAACGACCACCGGCAAGCACAGTCCCCTGCGCACCCAGCGCATCGGTGACGAACTCAAATGCCGTATGGCAGTAATAATCCAGACCGCGCACCAGCCGGGAGTTCAGCTCAAACGCAATTCCGCGCCGGGTCAGTCCATCCTTTACGGTTTCGAAGAACGCCTTCGATTCCTCGTTCAGATGATCCCCGAATTCCGGCGCACCGGCGACGATGGCGCGATCCCCCGCATCCTTTGAATCCAGGATGCGCATCGGATTGCGTTCCAGACGCATCCGGCTGTCATCTGAAAGGTCAGCGACATGTGCCGAGAAATACTCAACCAGCGCCGCACGATAGGCCTGACGGCTTTCCGTGTCGCCCAGTGTGTTCAGTTGCAGCGTGCAGTTGTCGCCGACTCCGAGCTTGTCCAGAATGGCCGCGCCGCAGACGATCACCTCGACATCACCTTCCGGTTCGGGAACGCCGAGCAATTCGACACCGAACTGGTGAAACTGGCGCTGACGGCCTTTCTGCGGACGTTCATGCCGGAACATCGGGCCGGCATAAAAATATTTCAGCGGGACTTCCTGCTGCAGACCATTGGAAATATAGGCCCGGGCAACACCTGCCGTATTCTCCGGCCGCAATGTCATGCTGTCGCCGTCACCCATGGAGAAAGTATACATCTCCTTGGTGACCACATCCGACGTTTCACCCAGCGTCCGGCTGAACACTTCCGTGAATTCAAATATCGGGGTTACAATTTCCTGATACCCGTAAAGACCGGAGGTTTCGCGCGCTGTCTCCGCAACAAACCGATGCCGCCTCGCGTCATCCGGCAACAGGTCATGAGTGCCCCTGACAGGCTGCAGTCTCGCCATGTTTCTACTTCAGTCCGACTGTTATTCGGCTGCTTCGGCAGCCTTCGCCGCCTCAATTTCAGCAGCCCGCTTTTCCACCAGATCGACGATGTGATCAACCATATCGCCAGACGAAATGTTATGGTCCGGCTTACCGGCGACATACATCTTGTGATTGCCGTTACCGCCGCCGGTCAGGCCGATATCGGTCATCAGCGCCTCACCCGGACCGTTCACGACACAGCCGATGATCGACAATGAAATCGGCGTCGAAATATGGGCCAGACGATCTTCCAGCGTGCTGACGGTCTCGATGACATTGAAACCCTGCCGGGCGCAGGACGGACAGGAAATCACCTGCACGCCACGATGACGCAGCCCCATGGATTTCAGGATATCGAAACCGACTTTGACTTCTTCGACTGGGTCCGCGGAAAGCGAAACGCGAATCGTGTCGCCGATACCACTCCACAACAGCATTCCCATACCGATGGAAGATTTCACGGTGCCGCCGCGCAGACCGCCCGCTTCGGTAATCCCGAGATGCAGCGGATAATCACAGGCTTCTGACAGCTGCTGATAGGCCGCAACAGCCAGGAAGACATCAGACGCCTTGCAGCTGATCTTGAAGTCCCGGAAATCAACATCTTCCAGAATTCTTGCATGATCGAGCGCGCTTTCCACCATCGCATCCGGACAGGGCTCGCCATATTTTTCCAGCAGATGCGGTTCCAGAGAACCGGCATTCACACCAATCCGAATGATGCAGCCATAATCCTTTGCCGCCTGCACAACCTCCTTCACCCGCTCTTTCGAACCGATATTACCGGGGTTGATCCGCAAGCAGGCTGCTCCGGCCTTTGCGGCCTCGATGGCACGTTTGTAATGGAAATGGATGTCCGCGACGATCGGCACCTTGGCCTCTTTCGTGATCGTCTTCAGACCCTCCGTGCTTTCCTTGTCCGGGCAGGAAACGCGGATGATATCGGCACCGGCCTCCTCCATCTGACGGATCTGGTTCAGCGTCGAGCGCGGGTCAGATGTCAGGGTATTGGTCATGGTCTGAACAGTAATCGGCGCATCACCACCGATCGGCACATCGCGCATCCAGATCTTGCGGGATTCGCGGCGATAAATATCTCGATAAGGACGAACGCTCATTTCTGGCTCCGGTTTCCGATCATTTGCAGCACATATAGGCGATTTATTGCAGCTTTGCAGGCCCTATTCGGTCGTTGTCGATCCGGCCAGCAGTTTCGCCGGATCCAGCGCCACATTTCTGCGGATCGAGCCCTGTGGTCCGAGAGCCGGTGCTTTCTGGCCGTCGACGATCAGTTCAAGCCCGCCAGCATTTCCGGTCAGCAATACCAGCCCGGCGCGATTGGGAACATTATAACGTTCTCCCGGACGCAGCAGCTGTGCATTGACCAGATCGCCACTCGCTTCCCGGATCTGAATCCAGCTGTCGGCGACGGCGTGCAGAACAATCCGGACATCCGGCCCCTGCGCACCAAAAGCCGGGGCTGCCGCCGCCGGGTCTGTCGCAGCCGGGACATCAGCAATCTGCTGCTGTGGCGTAACGGTCTCAGTCACTGGCGCCGGGTTTTCAACAGCGGGAGCAGGCACCGGTGCTGTTGCCACACCCGAAGCAGGTTCTTGTTGCGGAGCTGTACTCTCAGGGGTCTGTAGTGACACCGCCGCCGGGGCTGGTGCCGGTGCAGGTGTTGCAGCCGAAACTTCCGCCGGGGGTGTTTCAGCAGTCGCCGTTTCCGGTACAGATGAAGCCGGAGCCGTTTCCGTAACCGGGGCAGCAACAGGCGCTGTCGTCTCAACAGGGGCCGGGGCGGGTTCGGCAGCCGGTGCAGATGTCGCGTCACCGGAAGTCGCCACTGGAGGCTCGGCTGTTGTCGGCTCAGATGTGACCGGCGCCGGACTGGTGGAGGCGGCGGGTAACTTTTCTTCCGTTGTTTCTTCTGTCGAAGCAGGCTCCGTGACCGGGCCGGGGTCGGCAATTTTCTGTTCCTGAACCGACTCCATCATGGAGGCCAGCTTTTCCGACAAGGCGGGAGCGATATCGGTCAGCGTCTTGCCCTGGCTGGACATGTAATACCATCCGCCATAAGCCAGCACGGCGATCAGAAGGGCCACAAACAGGATCGCCCCGCCCGGAATCCGGCCTTCCTGAACCGGCGAAGGGAAGGTCAGATCATTATTCGCGCCCATCGCCTGGGCTTCGGTCTTGAACCGACGAACAACCTCGGCCCCGTCCAGCCCCAGATGCTCCGCATAGGTTCGAACAAACCCGATGGCATAGGTCAGACCCGGCAGATCATTCGTTCGGCCATCTTCGATTGCTTCCAGATAGGTTCGGCGAATACGGAGTACGGACGCAACGTCCTGAACATCCTCGCCAAGCCGAACGCGCGTGGCGCGCAGCAGGGAGCCCACCCCCTTACGGAAGCGATCATCAATATCTGGTTCTGCAAGCTGCGCCTTGGCGTCGGATTTCGCCACTTTGATCCTCATCGGGAAGCGGGTTTGTCCAACGCCTGATCAACTTTTCTGATGACGCGGACATCCCGGAAATAAACGGAATAGAGCGTTTCTAACAACGTCTGCCATACGCTTGCAATCAATCATTGGGCGGGAAGCCTAAACCGCGACCCCGTGATCCGCAGCAAAGGCCCGCAATTGCTCCCTCAGACTATGGTCCGGAGAAGACAAAAGCGGTGTCAGAAACGCCCGTGTCCGGGCCACAGAGAGCTGCCGGACCATCGCCTTCACCGGACCGATTGACGGCGGTGACATGGAAAGCGATCTGTAACCAAGAGCGATCAGCGCCATCGCATCAATCGGCGCGCCGCCCATTTCTCCGCAGAGCGTGCAGCGAACGCCGGCCGAGTCGCATTTGTCGATAATCATCTTCAGCAAACTCAGCGCCGCTGGCGACAGGGGATCGTAACGTTCTGAAAGCCGGGCATTCCCCCGGTCAAAAGCAAAGAAAAACTGCAGCAGATCGTTACTGCCGACCGACAGGAAATCAACCCGGGGCAACAAGGCATCCAGCTGAAACGCCAGCGACGGTACTTCCAGCATGGCACCGACTTCGACATGCGACGGCAATTCGTGCTGCATTCGCCGTGCCCGCGACATCTCGATTTCCAGAATATTACGGGCCGCATCCAGTTCCGTCACTTCCGCGACCATCGGAAACATGATCCGCAATGTTCTTCCGGCTGCCGCCCTGAGCAAGGCCCGCAGCTGATGCCGCAGCAGGCCGGGACGGTCGAGGCCAATCCGGATAGACCGCCAGCCCATTGCCGGATTTTCCTCTTTCTGGCCCTTCCAGTAGGGCAGAATTTTATCGCCACCAACATCAAGCGTCCGGAACACCACCGACTTGTCACCTGCCAGTTCGATGATCCGTTTATAAAGCTCGACCTGTTCACCAACACCCGGCAGTCTGGGCCGCGACATAAAGGCGATTTCGGTCCGGTACAGACCAATACCTTCGGCCCCGGCACTGTCGAGCTGACCAACATCCGCCTGCAGACCGGCATTGACGTTCAGTTCGACGGAAACACCGTCACGCGAACAGGCTGGTTCGTTCCGCAGCCCTTCATATTCCACCCGCTTCTGTTCGCGGAGGGCCATGTTGGTACGGAAAGCTGCCTGAACATCCTCACCCGGACGTACAAATACCTGAGAATTATCCGCATCCACGATAACCGGATCGCCCGGATCGATAATCGCGACCCCGGTTTCCAGCCGCCCGACCATCGGCAGGTCCAGCGCCCGGGCAATAATCGCGACATGCGAAACCGGCGAG